>Ga0181563_10005952_pt1 | contig 11053 bp, 9 predicted proteins | sample 011ome_25_FD_133759 | JGI IMG/M metagenome (GOLD analysis project Ga0181563, IMG submission 133759) | Coastal salt marsh microbial communities from the Groves Creek Marsh, Skidaway Island, Georgia - 011512CT metaG (megahit assembly) | ecosystem: Environmental > Aquatic > Marine > Intertidal zone... | reverse complement strand
GGCCATAAAGGATGTTGTCTTTGGCTGAGCGGTTGAACATGGATGTTTCCTGCGTCACCATGCCGATTTGGTTGCGCAGGCTGTCTTGGGTGACATCCCTAAGATTTTGACCGTCAATCAATACAGACCCTTGTTCGGCGTCATGAAGGCGCAAGAGCAAGGACACCAACGTGGATTTCCCCGCACCTGAAGCCCCTACAATCCCAAGCTTTTCCCCCGGCTGTACAGTTAGAGTTATATTTTTGATCCCGCCCTTTTCGCGTCCGTAAGCAAAGCTAAGGCTGTCAAATCTGACTTCGGCCTTGTTCACAACCAACGCTTTGGCATCGTCGGCGTCCACAAGCGTATGAGGCGGTGTGAGGGTGATCATCCCATTTTCCACCTCTCCGAGGTTGGAATAAATTGTCATCATAGAAAAGCTTACCCAGCCCGCCATCATCATCAACCGCATGGCCACCGAACCGCCGGCGACCACGGCCCCCGGGGTTGCTTGTCCGTTCATCCATAAATAGATCGTGGCGAAAATAACTCCGATAAAGATCACGCCTGAATAGGTCAGCAGCGCCATACGAAACCAGATCAGCATAACGCCATAGTCCTTTGAGGTCTGGCGCAGGAAATCAAAAGCCTTAAGCGCTGCTTTGTCTTCGTAAAACGCATTGGCGAAAAGTTTGACCACTTTGACATTACTCACTGTGTCAACAATCTGCCCCGTGGTCACAGCCTGCGCCTCTGCGCGCGCGGCAGAGCGGACACGAATGCGTGGCAGGTAATATTTCATCAGACCAAAAAAGCCGAAAACCCAAAGGATCACCATGGCCCCAATGCGCCAATCAATAGTGGCCACAATGACAAAGGCCGCAACAATGGAGGCGACCGCAAACAGAACCGTATGCAGAAATTCAACCACAACATCGGTTAGGGCGCGCGCGGCGGTGACCTCTTTTTGGGCAATACGACCGGCGAAATCGTTGTCGAAAAACGTGGTCGAATGGCCCAGCGTCCAACGGTGCAACCGTGTCATCACCATTTTGCGTAAATTCGGACCGATGACCACGCTTTGCATGTAAGCGGAAAACATGAAGGTGAGCGGGCGCGCAAACAGAATAAAAATCGCCGCCCCTGCCAGAAACAGGCCTTGATCGGCGATTACATTTTCAGGGCCGGCGTCCAAGACCACATCTAGGATTATTCCCAAAAGTGCGGCTGTCACCATTTCCATACATCCAGCAACGATCGTTGCTATGGATCCGATCAATATGGCGAAATAGCTGCCCTTCAAACACCAATGCATAAAAGGATAAAGTCGCCGCGGAGGTGCTCCTTCGGCAGGCGACAGCGTGTCAATCCATGACTTGGGCGACGTAATCTTAGTCCACATTGATGAATCCCCCTGATTGTCGCGCCCAGAAACCCGCATAAAGCCCCCCTTTTGCGATCAGTGCATTGTGCGTTCCATCCTCGACGATCTTTCCATCATCCATCACCAATATACGATCCATATGGGCAATGGTGGACAGGCGATGGGCGATGGCGATCACGGTTTTGCCGCTCATCATTTTGTAAAGCGTGTCTTGGATTGCTGCTTCGACTTCACTATCTAGCGCGCTTGTCGCTTCGTCCAGCAAAAGAACGGGCGCATCTTTGAGGATCACACGGGCGAGTGCGATCCGCTGGCGTTGCCCGCCTGACAGTTTCACACCTCGCTCACCGACTTCGGCATCGTACCCGCTGCGTCCACTTGGATCCTGAAGGCCCATGATGAATTCATGCGCTTGCGCCTTTTGTGCAGCTGCTATCACCTCGGCATCGGATGCACCTTTGCTGCCGTAGCGAATGTTATCTCGCACAGAGCGGTGTAAAAGGCTGCTGTCCTGTTGCACCATACCGATATGGCGGCGTAGGCTGTCTTGGGTGGCGCGCGAGATATCCTGCCCGTCGATCTCAATCTTGCCACTTTCGATATCATAAAACCGCAGCAACAATTTCAATAGCGTGGTTTTCCCCGCTCCCGAACGGCCGACAAGTCCGACCTTTTCGCCGGAGCGGATGGTAAGGTTCATTTGATCCAACCCGCCGCTCAGTTTGCCGTAGTGATGGGACAGGTTCGTAAAGCGAATTTCGGCGTTGCGGACTGTGAGCGGTTTTGCGTCTGCGGTGTCCACGAGGTTCAAAGGCTGGGCAATTGTGCGCATTCCTTCTGACACCACCCCAAGTTCGCGGAAAAAACTGGTCACCGCCCACATGATCCAACCTGTCATTGCATTCAGGCGCATGACCAAAGCAGCGGCCGCCGCGACAACGCCCACCGAGGCCGATCCAATTGTCCATAAATAAATGGCCCATCCAATCACGCTGACTATCAACAATCCGTTCAGGGTGACCAGAAATGCGTCCATCGCGGTGTAAATGCGCATCTCTTTCTTCACCGTTTCACGGGTAAAAGAAATCGCGTCGCGCGCATAGTCCAACTCGTCTGTTTCGTCTGCGAACATTTTCACGGTCTGGATATTTGTATATCCGTCTACGATACGGCCATTAAGTTTTGAGCGCGCATCAGAGGACGCTTCGGAGGCGGGGCCAACGCGAAGCACAACCCAACGCATCAGGAAAATATACCCTGCAAGCCATATCAAAAGCGGCAGTGTCAGCTGAGGATCAGCTGTCCACAACAAAATGGCAGATCCTAACACATAGGCGATGGCGTAACTAAGCGCATCAAACAGGTGAAAAACAACTTCATTTGCAGCTGGAGGCGTTTGCATTACGCGATTGGCAATCCGCCCCGCAAAATCATTTTCAAACCATCCCACCGATTGGCGCAAAACGTGACGGTGCGCACGCCAACGGATCAACGTTCCAAGGTTCGGCATCATCGTATTGTTTAACAAGGCGACATGGGCGCCAAAAACGATGGGTCGGATAAAAAGGATCAGCAAACCCACGATGATTAGGGTTGCGCCGTATTGGCTCCAGACCAATTTGGGGTCGCCCTGCATCACGTCAACCAGCCAACCGATAAAATAAATAAGCCCAATTTCAATGCCTGCAACGAGGCAGGACAAAACGATCAAAACGCCAAAGACGCCAAAAAACGGGCGACAGTAGTCTTTGAGAAATGGGTATAATTTATTGGGTGGAATATCGGTCTCGCTGTAGTCAACGAAGGGATCTACGAGGTTCTCAAAGAGACGAAACATGACCAATAATCCAGCAAAAGATGAAAAGCTGCTCAGGATATCGCAATTCAGGCTTTTGTAAAGTTCAAAAACTTATTAATTTTTGGTCTGTCTTTGCCCTTACAGCAGATGCCAAAATATCACGTCAGGAGTAATATAAAGACAAACGCAAAAACCAATAGCCCAAGCAATCGATTGAACCATATTGTCCGTTCAGGCCCTGACAGGCGGCTTGCGATTTGGGAGCCAAGCCAGGCCCAAAGGGACGCGGATGCAATTCCGGCACAGATAAAGATGAATGCCACTGTCAGGGAGGATTCTATCGGGGCGGCAGGATCAATAAATTGAGACGTAATGGCGATCGCCATGGCCCAGCCTTTCGGGTTGACCCATTGAAATCCGGCGGCTTCATAAAATCGAAAAGGGCGTGCTCTGCCATCGGCTTGGCTCAACCCGCCTGCGGTTGCGATTTTATAGGCAACATAGATCAAAAGACTGATCCCCAGCCAGCGAAGAGCTTCCCTAAGCAAAAGGCTCTGTTGGAACACTTGGCCAAGGAATAAGCCCACTACAAAAATCATAAACGCATAGCCAAAAGCGATTCCCAGAATATGTGGCAGGGATCTTCGATACCCAAAATTCACCCCCGATGCAGCGATCAGTGCATTGTTTGGCCCGGGCGTGAAAGACGCGGTGATTGCAAAACCAGTCAAAGCAATAAGTGTTTCAATGGGCATTACCGTCGCCTCAATTTAAATGCGGGCAGGGTATGGCCTTAGCGGTGCAGGCGCAAGAGGTCGGCTTTGCCAAGCTTAAATCCTGAGGCAATCCAATGTGCCTCGCAGTCTTTGAGGACGCGTCCCAATTCCACGCCTTCAAAGCGATCTGTCAAATCCTGACCGGTGAGGGGGAATTGGGCCGATGCACCTTGTATCGCGGCCTCAAGGTCGCTGGACATGATCTGGGTTTCAAAGACTGCGGCCCTGAGCGCGATGCTCATTTGGGCGATGTGCTGCCCGTACCGATAGCCCAGCTCATGGGGAGGCATGGTATTGGACATGCATTCCCTGAGAATATCAAAGGTTTTGGCTTGCAGATTTGTGAGCCGAAGTTGATGCTTCACATCCTGCCCCCCCAAAACCGCAAGCCGCCCGATGGGGTCAGGAGACAACCCGTTGGAGATTTCCAAATGCACAAACAGTGAAAGAAGCCGATCATCAGCCCCCTCCAAGATATTGTTCAGGACGCCGGTCGCACGCATGGCGGCAATGCTTGGGCTTGGGTCGGGCGCAGACAAAAGCTTAATCATTTCCGAGCCAATGCGCTCTTTTGACAATTGGTTCAGCCCATCCAAGTTTGCAGCAATGGCTGCAAGTGCCTCTGGGTCAAATCCTTCGGAAAGTGCACCATACCAAGCAGAAAAGCGAAAGTACCTTAATATACGCAGATAATCTTCTTTAATCCGTTGATCCGCATCATTGATAAAGCGCACGCGGCCTGCGCGCAGGTCCTCCAGCCCTGAAAGGGGATCCAAGATCGTTCCGTCTGCCGTCGCATAAAGCGCGTTCATTGTAAAATCGCGTCTTTGAGCGTCTTCTTTGAGGTCAGAGGAAAATACCACCTTTGCATGGCGCCCGTCGGTCAGCAAGTCTGTGCGAAAGGTCGTGATTTCATAGCTTTGGCTATCCACGATCAGGGTCACTGTTCCATGTTTTATTCCGGTTGGCACGGCTTGAATGCCCGCCTCTTTTGCGAGGGCCACCGTGGTTTCTGGGGGCGCTGCACTTGCAATGTCGATATCTTTGACCTCACGCCCCAACAGATCATTGCGCACGCATCCCCCGACGAAATAGGTCTGATGACCCGCACCCTCCAAGAGGCGCATGATCTTTTGGGCGCTGGGCGCCTTGAACCAAGTCCCGCAGATATTCATGGGGCAAAACAATCTGCAAATGCGCGCAGCATCCTTGCTGTTGCCCCCCAAATATAATGGGGTCCATAGGGGACGGTGTAATATCTGCGGATATACCCTTTGTAGTGGCGTTCACAAATTGAGTAATTCTGCGGTTGCATCAGAAAACTCAATGGTACGGTAAACACCTCTTCCACCTCCCCTCGTTCTGCAACGGGGTGAAAGCTTCCCTCGACATATGCAACAACTGGCGTAATGCGAAAACGGGTCACAGTTATGTGATCTGGTAAGGATGCCAATACATCAACCTGTGCGCGGGGGAGCGCGATTTCCTCTTCCGCTTCTCTAAGGGCGGCTTGAATTGCAGTTGCGTCGCTTGGGTCTATCTTTCCACCGGGAAAGGCGACCTGACCAGGGTGGTTTTTCAATGCAGAGGACCGCTTGGTCAATATCACATGGGGTGCGCCGTCTCGGATCTGAATGGCAATCAATACAGCCGCCCTGCGGAGTTCGGTTTCCGCAAAGTTATGCTGGTCGTTGTTCAGATCAAAATCAGAGGACCCCGTAGCGGGGCTTTGCAAAGCAGTTTGCAAATAGGCTTTAAGCGGCTCACCCGTCAGCCGCATCAAATCCGACTGTATTGGCATCAAGGACATAATGTGCTCCGCAAAACTGGCAATCCGCTGTGACTGTTCCTGCTTCGGTGGTCATGGTTTCGATGTCTTTAGCAGAATAGATGGACAAAGATTGGCGCACTTTTTCTTCTGAACAGGAACAGCCGAATTCGACCCGTTGTGCATCAAAAATGCGCGGATTTTCTTCGTGAAAGAGCCGTGTGAGCAGTGTTGCAGGCGTTATCGACGGACCAATCAGTTCGAGGTCTTCCACCGTATCGAGGTGAAAATTAACGCGGGTCCAATTTTCTTCTGTTTCACCACTCACCAGATCTGCGGCAACCAAAAGACCGGCTTCCCCCGTTCCGCCTTCGGCGGCGACAAAAGGACTTGCTTTGGGCATATGTTGCAACATGATACCGCCCGCGCGCCAATGTTCTGCCACACCCGGTTCGGTGGCTCTGCCATAGCTCAGCGTGAATTTTGTGGGCAATTGTTCTGATTGCGCGAAATATGCCTCGGCACTTTCAGAAAGAGAGGTTCCGGAGAGGGGCGTTATCCCTTGATAGGGTTGGGTCCCTTCACCTTGATCGATCAGAATGGCAAAATATCCCTCACCAATTTGATCCATAGGATTCCCCGTCGTCAGTTTTTCTGCGTCAAAGCTGGCATAGGCACGAATTCGCGCCGCGTCGCCTTCATTTTCGGGACCGTAGTAGTCGGTCGCAATCATGCGCACAGCACCTTTGGATTGCACCTGTAGTGACAATTTCCAGCGCAGCTTCACGGTTTGTCCGATCAATGCCGTCAAAAGGGTCATTTCCGCAACAAGCGCTTCGACAACTGGTGGATATGCATGCTGTTTCAGGACACCGCTCAAAACGCCATCGAGGCGTGCCACGCGTCCACGCATATCTGATTTGTCCAATTGAAAGGGCAGGACTGTATCGTCCCAGTCAAGCTCTGCGCTGTGCAACATTCGAATTCCCCAATTTCATGATTTGTGCCATACCCTGTCTTGGGCCACTGGGCAAGCCAGCCAGCAAAGGAAGATAAGGATGATACGTCGCTTTGGTGAGAGCGTAAAGAATGATATCTTATATAAGCGCCGACCGGGGGTGTATGCGCTTTTGCCGATAGGTGAGAACCTGCTGCTGACGCATCAAAATGACCCGAAACCGGAGTTTCAGCTTCCCGGAGGGGGCATTGATCCCGGGGAACATCCGATCCCTGCCTTGCATCGCGAAGTAATGGAAGAAACCGGCTGGATCATCGATAGGCCCAGACGCGTTGGGGCCTTTCGAAGGTTCGTGTATATGCCAGAGTATGATCTTTGGGCAGAAAAGCTATGTACCGTTTTTTTAGCTCGTCCGGTGATGCGTCGCTGCGCCCCTACCGAAGAGGGGCATTCAGAATTTATCGTGTCCGCAACATTGGCAGTAGATTTGGTGGAAAACCCTGGTGATAGGCGGTTCATCGTGGATTTAATTGCCGGCGTGATCGCCTGACAAGATCTATGGTGGGCGGATAGTTTTTTAAACGATACAATCTTTGTAATTGCGGATGATTGGAGACAAACAAAACGGTCAGGTTTCATAAATCTTCCGAGATTTTTAAATGAAATATATTACTTCAAGCGTGATACTCTACCATGACGGCAGACACATCATCGTTAAAATATTGCGAGGCTGCATAAACCTTTAGGTCTTCCAGCAAGTGATCGAAGAGGTCCAAACCCTTTGAGGTGCGGTATTTTGAGAGAATCTTTTTCATTCCTTCTCCGCCCAAGAGTTTGCCAGAAGGATCATGACTTTCGGTCAATCCATCTGAGATGATCAAAATGCGATCGCCGGGATGTAAGTGGTCGCGGTAGGAATCGTAAGTCGCCTTCTCGACAAGTCCAACAGGCAATCCGCCTTTTCCGATCGTATCAAATGTACCATCCGCGCGTTGGATAATGGGATGAGGATGTCCTGCCTGAACAAAACAAAGTGCTCCGGATGACAGATCAAGATAGGCGAGAAGAAGTGTGAAATAAAGTTCGGTGTCCATTTCATTAAGAACGATATTGTTTAAATTTGCCACAACATCATGCGGTTGCATCGGTCCCACCACACCGTTTTCATCCTGTTGCAACGCGATATTATGATCGCTTATCGTGGAGGATAAATATCCTGCCAATCGCGCGGCCATCATTGCGGAATTAATTCCGTGACCTGATACATCAATTGCGTAAATCCCGAGGTGGCTTGAGCCCGCCGGAAAAAAGCCAACCAAGTCGCCACCGACCCGACCGGCGCTTTCCAGAAGTATAGAGAGTTCGAAAGATCCGTAACGTTTGCTGCGTTCTCTAATTAAAGATTGTTGAAGTTTACGCGCCTCCAACAAGTCATTGTCGAGCGAAGTATATAGTTTTTTGATCTCTTCTAACGCCGAGGAAATGAATTTATTTTTTTCTTCAAGTTCTCTTTGCATGGTCAAAATACGCCCAGCTGCAATAATACGCGCGTGTAATTCACTGGCGTTGAGAGGTTTGGTTAGAAAGTCATCTGCACCCATTTCTAGACCTTGGGCGACTTCATCTTTGGCAGATTTTGAGGTGAGGAGAATAAAATAGGAATATCGATTTTTGCCCAATTCGCGGAACTTGACACAAAATTCCAGACCACTCATGCCGGGCATCATCCAATCGCTGAGCACCAGATCAGGGTAGGTCAGAGCGCTCATCACCAACCCCTCTTCTCCGGATTTTGCCTCGATCACGCAATGGCCCCGTTTCTCTAACATCGAACGAACAATCCGGCGCTGCAGTTTGCTGTCATCAACAACGAGAATTGTTTTGATGACATTTGGGATATTGTGACTGTTTCCCGTAAGATCGTTGGACTTCACAGATTTTTCCTATTGTAAACACGTTGTCTATCCCTAGCGAAAAGTCCTTTAAATTGATCTAATGCGCAGTCGAGGTCGCCATAGATTTCAAATATTCAGATTTGATTCACAGGTTTATTGGATACTGTGCGGGCAATCCAAAGGATGTGGCCATGATAGATTGGATCCGAATTGACGAACTTCGAGATGAAGTGGGACAAGATGACTTTGGCGACATTGTCGGTGTCTTTTTTGAAGAGGCGCAAGAGGCGCTTGAAAATCTGCGGCGTGCGGATACTGTTGTTACGCTTTTGGGTCAGTTGCATTTTCTGCAGGGCAGCGCCCTTAATTTAGGGTTTTCTAATTTTGCAGCGATTTGCCGTAATTAAGAAAATAGTTTGCAGAAAGATCCATCTTACAAAGTGGAAATTGATAAGATTTACGCGGAATTTAGCTCCTCGAAAAAACAATTTTATGAGAGCAATTTGATCAAGGAATGAAATTCATATACCTCAAAACGGGTCACATTCGGGATTTGCAGAGTAAGACTGTGAACAAATCTAGACGACAAATTGCGCCATAATCTCGTCGTTTGTAATGTCGGAATAAGAAAATCCAGCTTCGTCGAGACGTTTGAAAAAGTTTTCGAAACGATTTGCCGATTTTGTTTCAATTCCAATTAGGATGGATCCGAAATTTCGCGCACTTTTCTTAAGGTACTCAAACCGTGTAATGTCATCTTCGGGTCCCAGAAAATTCAAAAACTCTTTTAGCGCGCCGGGGCGTTGGGGCATGCGCAAGATCAGATATTTTTTCACACCAGCAAAACGTTGTGCGCGTTCCTTGACCTCTGGCAGACGTTCAAAATCAAAGTTGCCGCCGGTGGAGAGGCACACGACCTGACGGCCAGAGATAGAGCGCCCCAAATCTTTCAGAGCGTCAATCGCGAGCGCGCCTGCAGGTTCAAGAACAATCCCCTCAACGTTCAACATATCGAGCATGGTGAGGCAAATGCGGTCCTCTGGGATGCGCACAACATTGGCTAGCCCAACATCTTTCAGCCTTTCCCAAGTCTTTTGACCAATTTGCCCCACTGCAGCACCGTCCGCAAAAGTATCAACTTTGTCTAATTTTACCGGCTTTCCCGCGATAAGAGCGGCCCAAAGGCACGCGCCCCCTAAAGGTTCGACCAATGTAAATTGGGCGCGATTTTCAAAATAGCTTATCATGCCAGCAGAAAGCCCCCCACCCCCGACGGGTAAAATAATTTGGTCAGGGGCACGGCCCAGTTGCTCTTCGATCTCAACGGCCACAGATGCCTGTCCTTCGATGACATCCTCATCATCAAAGGGGGACAGGAAATGGGCGGCATGTTCGGCACAATAGGCCTGCGCTGCGTTCAGACAATCATCAAAGTAATCACCAACCAAATCGATCGTCACCTGATCGCCACCAAAGATTTTTGTTTTCTGGATTTTCTGCTGCGGCGTTGTGACCGGCATAAAAATGCGCCCGCGCACCCCAAACTGGCGACACATATAGGCCACCCCCTGAGCATGGTTGCCGGCACTGGCACAAACGAAATCCTTTTGATCTGGCAATTTGCGCATCGCATTGAACGCGCCGCGCAATTTATAGGACCGCACCGGCGACAGGTCTTCGCGTTTGAGCCAGATATCAGCCTCATACATGGCGCTCAGATGGTCATTTTTCTGCAACGGAGTGGGTGCAAAAACATCACGAAGGGCGGCTTCGGCTTCTTTGGCAAAGGTTTGAAAATCGCTCATCCTTCTGTTTTGGCGCAAGGTTTCTGCGAAGGCAAGGATGAAACACCTACCTCAAAGGGCGACCCTCAATATAATGGCCGTAAATCGTTGTGATAATGCTGAGGTTAATTATGAAAATCAGCCAAGCGAAAAGGATCTGCACACCGATAGCGATCACTGTTGGCGAATGTATAAACAACAGTTCTGCAAAGCTGAAGAGAACGCTCAATAGTGCCAAAGAAAATCCCAAAACCACAAAACTAAATGTTGCACCTTTTGTTGCCTTGATAGCCTCGCCAAAAGACAGTTTGTTGCCGAGGGCTGCGGCCGGCAGGATAGGGGACAGGCGATAAAGCAGAACGTAATAGATGCAGGTGCTTGCAAAAGCCAAAAGACTGAGCGCCGTAAAGTTAAATTGTGAAACATCAACAAAGATGAGCGCGAGGGCAAAATAGGCAAGGTAAATTGGAATAAATAGCAAAACGATCAAGATGACGCGCCACATGTATGATAGTATTTGCCGTCCATGGAATTTTGGCAAAAGGAAATGGGTGGAGTCTTCCAAAAGAATAAACCTGTGCCAAGCGACGATCACCAAAAGGCCACAGCAATCGTAACAAGTATACCAGGAATGGACAGCCATAAGTAGAATGACGTTTGTTCTGCAAATTGTTGTGCCTGCTGTTTTATCAACAGGACACTTGAAAATGG
>Ga0181563_10005933_pt1 | contig 11073 bp, 7 predicted proteins | sample 011ome_25_FD_133759 | JGI IMG/M metagenome (GOLD analysis project Ga0181563, IMG submission 133759) | Coastal salt marsh microbial communities from the Groves Creek Marsh, Skidaway Island, Georgia - 011512CT metaG (megahit assembly) | ecosystem: Environmental > Aquatic > Marine > Intertidal zone... | reverse complement strand
GCCCCTTTGCAAGCGCTTAAATTGCAAACAAAATCATAATCAAATAGGTCCTCTGAGACCAATGTGTTATCGAGTTGAAACATTTCCTTCAAATTTTCACTACAAAAGTACGTTAATTTTCAATGTTCTTAGAGGCCCTAGCGGATAATTAAATGAATAGATTGGTTACTTCCTCCTGAGGTTCTAGTCATCAAAGATTTGATTTATAACTAAACCATATTTTTGTACCATTTCGTATATTATTTTGCACCTTTTGGTCTAAAATTTTTCTCACGTTACTTATCAAAAGAGCGCATTCGCTCAAATCTATTGGCCTGTCTAAATCGAAGGAACATTTTAACAATTGTTGTTAAAAACTTTGTTGGCAGATTAAGATTTTAGCCTTTAAAAAACCAAGCTAATTCGCCAACTTTGTTATTCTTGAAAATTAATTCAGAAACCAAATTATTCATCTCATGTCCAACGCAGTAGAACCAATTTTAGCCGAAAATAAAAATCGATTTGTGATCTTTCCTATTCAACATCATGATTTATGGGAGTTATACAAGAATCAAGAGGCATGTTTTTGGACGGCTGAAGAAATTGACTTGCATGTTGACATAACGGATTGGCAAAATAAGTTAAATGATGATGAGCGTTATTTTATCAAGCATATTTTGGCGTTTTTTGCTGCTTCTGACGGAATTGTAAATGAAAATTTAGCAGAAAACTTTGTGAGTGAAGTTCAGTATCCTGAAGCTAAATTCTTTTATGGATTTCAGCTGATGATGGAAAATATTCACTCGGAGACTTATTCTCTTTTGATTGATACTTATGTAAAAGATGAAAAAGAAAAGGATGTGCTCTTCAAAGCTATTGAAAACTTTCCTGCAATTAAACGCAAAGCTGATTGGGCCCTCAATTGGATAGAGTCACCTAGTTTTGCGGAGCGTCTTATTGCCTTTGCTGCTGTAGAAGGAATTTTCTTTTCAGGAGCATTTTGTTCAATTTTCTGGTTAAAGAAAAGAGGATTAATGCCAGGACTTACCTTTTCTAATGAGCTTATTTCAAGAGATGAGGGAATGCATAGCGATTTCGCTGTTCATTTACATAATAACCACCTGGTCAATAAGGTGCCAAAAGATCGTATTAGAGAAATCATCGTTAATGCTCTTAACATTGAACGAGAATTTATCACAGAATCACTTCCAGTTAGTTTAATTGGAATGAACGCCAAATTAATGACTCAGTACTTAGAGTTTGTTACCGATAGACTCCTTGTTGAACTTGGATGTGAAAAGGAATTTGAGTCGACTAATCCATTTGATTTTATGGATATGATCTCGCTTCAAGGAAAGACTAATTTCTTTGAAAAGCGTGTTTCTGAATATCAGAAAGCAGGTGTTAAAATTCAAGATGACAAAGAAAATAAGAACATCAGCTTTGATGCTGATTTCTAATAACTAGATTTCTAGGATAACCAGTACGAGTATAGGATTAATCTTTGGTTTAGTCAACCAAAAATTTTTCGGCTCTATAACCAAACAACTAAAAACAACTAAGTCTATGTATGTAGTAAAAAGAAACGGAAAGAAGCAGCCGGTAATGTTCGACAAAATTACCACGAGAATTAAACACCTCTGCTATGGATTAAACGATCTTGTTGATCCTTTAAAGGTAGCCCTTAGAGTGATTGAGGGATTATATGATGGAGTGACTACTTCAGAGTTGGATAATCTTGCAGCAGAAGTTGCGGCAACGATGACAACAACCCATCCAGATTATACGAAACTCGCAGCCCGTATTTCTGTTTCTAACCTGCATAAGAGCACCAAAAAGTCTTTTTCTGAGACCATGGATGATTTATATAACTATGTAAATCCAAGAAATGGAAAAGCAGCTGCTTTGCTTTCCAAAGAAGTCTATGAGGTCATTAAAGAAAATGCGGAGGAATTAGACGCTGCAATTATCTACAACAGAGACTTTAACTATGATTATTTTGGGTTCAAAACCTTAGAGCGTTCCTATTTAATTAAACTCAACGGACAAATTGTCGAACGTCCACAACATATGTTGATGCGGGTGTCTGTAGGAATTCATTTTGACGATATCAAGGCTGCAATTGAGACCTACAATTTGATGTCTAAGAAGTATTTCACACATGCTACTCCAACGTTATTTAACTCTGGAACCCCTAAGCCTCAAATGTCATCATGTTTCTTGTTGCAAATGAAAGATGATAGTATTGAAGGAATTTACGATACCCTAAAACAAACGGCTAAGATTTCTCAATCAGCTGGTGGAATTGGACTTTCTATTCATAATGTTCGTGCTACAGGATCTTATATTGCTGGGACTAATGGTACCTCAAATGGGATTGTTCCTATGCTTAAAGTATTCAATGATACCGCACGTTATGTAGATCAAGGTGGAGGAAAACGTAAAGGAAGTTTTGCTATTTATTTGGAGCCTTGGCATGCTGATATCTATGACTTTTTGGATCTCAAAAAGAATCATGGAAAAGAAGAGATGCGAGCAAGAGATCTCTTTTTTGCGATGTGGATTTCTGATTTGTTCATGAAACGTGTTGAAGCCAACGAAGATTGGACATTAATGTGCCCTAATGAGTGCCCAGGTTTATATGATACTCACTCAGAAGATTTTGAGGCCTTATATACTAAATACGAACAAGAAGGGAAAGGAAGAAGAACAGTTAAGGCGCGTGACTTGTGGGAGAAAATTCTAGAATCTCAAATTGAGACAGGGACTCCATACATGCTGTACAAGGATGCGGCTAACCGTAAATCAAATCAAAAGAACTTGGGCGTTATTCGTTCTTCAAATCTTTGTACAGAGATTATGGAATATACCGCAGAGGATGAGGTTGCAGTTTGTAACCTAGCCTCCATAGCACTTCCTATGTTTGTTAAAAATGGAGAATTCGATCATAAAGAACTCTTCAGAGTAACGAAACGGGTGACTAAAAACTTGGATAAGGTCATTGACAGAAACTTTTACCCAGTTATTGAAGCTGAGAATTCCAATATGAGACACCGTCCAGTAGGATTAGGGGTACAAGGACTTGCTGATGCTTTTATTGCCCTTCGTTTACCATTTACTTGTGATGAGGCAAAACAACTCAATCAAGATATCTTTGAAACGATTTATTACGCTGCACTTACTGCATCGAATGAAATCGCTAAAGAAAAAGGCACCTATTCGTCCTACAAAGGATCTCCGATCTCAAAAGGAGAATTTCAACACAATATGTGGGGAATTAAAGATGAAGAACTCTCTGGACGATGGGACTGGGATAAACTTAGAAAGGCAATTAAGAAAAATGGCGTTAGAAATTCACTGTTGGTAGCTCCTATGCCAACGGCTTCGACCTCTCAAATTCTAGGTAATAATGAATGTTTTGAACCGTATACGTCAAACATTTATACCAGACGTGTACTCTCTGGGGAGTTTATAGTTGTAAATAAACATCTTTTAGAAGACCTAGTGAACTTAGGACTTTGGGATGAATCGATGAAACAGGCCCTGATGCGTGCTAATGGTTCTATTCAACATATAGATATTATTCCCGATGATATCAAAGAACTTTATAAGACCGTTTGGGAACTGTCCATGAAAGATATTATTGATATGTCACGTCAACGTGGATACTTTATCGATCAGAGTCAATCATTAAACCTCTTTATGGAGAATGCTAACTTCGCTAAATTGACTTCAATGCATTTCTATGCCTGGAAGAGTGGACTTAAAACAGGGATGTATTATTTGAGAACTAAATCTGCAGTAGATGCAATTAAGTTCACGTTAGATAATACCAAGAAAAAAGAGGTCCCTACTAGCGTTGCTGCAGAAGCTGAGATTGAAGCAACAACACTCAATAAGAAGGTAGTTCAAGCAGTAAAACCTGCAGTTGATCCAAAAGAACAAAAAGTAGTTGAGGTTGAACCGATGAGTGCAGAAGAAATGAAGGCTCTCATTGCGCAAGCTAAGGCCTCTCAAGGAGATGACGATTGTTTGATGTGTGGTTCTTAAAATTACACTTCTAATTCGTCAATAGTGACTTTAATAAGAAAATGCCTCCACCTGGAGGCATTTTTTTGGTAGGTGTAGGAACATTATTCTTATAAGATTCCATCTTTTAACTGAGTAGCAGCATAATTGGCTGCACGTGCAGAAAAGGCCATATAGGTCAGTGAAGGATTTACACAGTTGGCTGAGGTCATGAAAGCACCATCAGTTATAAATACATTTTTACAAGCGTGTAGTTGATTGTAGTTATTGGTAACAGAAGTTTTAGGGTCATGTCCCATACGCGCTGTACCCATTTCGTGTATTCCAAGACCGATACCGTGCTGAGACTCTCCATCATAGGTATAGATGTCGGTAGCTCCCATAGCTTTAAGCATTTCAACAGCATCGTTTTTAATGTCTTCTCTCATCTGATATTCATTATCAGAGAATTTGGTGTAAAAGCTGATCGTTGGAAGTCCCCATTGATCTAATCGATCATAATCAAGCTCCATTCTATTGTTAGGATCTGGAAGAATTTCTCCAAAACCAGTCATTCCAATAGACCATTCCCCTGGCTTCAACAGTTCATCTTTGAGTTCTTTACCATAGGCTAATTCTGCCACAACTTTTTGCCAGTTGCTTCTAGAGGCCCCACCCTGGTATCCAAAGCCTCGTTTATAGGGTCGTTGTTCTCCATTAAGGTTTCTATATCTAGGAATGTAGAATCCATTTGGTCGTCTTCCCTTATAATAGTGATCACTGTAGCCTTCAATTTTTCCGCCAGCACCAGATCCTAAATGATGGTCCATGATGTTTCTTCCTAATTGACCTGAATCATTGCCAAGTCCATTAGGGAATCGATCTGATTTTGAATGCATTAGAATAGCAGCTGAAGCAATCGCAGATGCACATAGAAAGACAATCTTAGAGGAAACAAATTGCGCTTCTTTTGAATCCTTATCGATGAATTTAACTCCACTTGCTTTTCCCGTCTTTTCATCATACACTACTTCAGAAACAATGGCATCAACCCGTAACGTCAAGTTTCCTGTTTTTACCGCAGCAGGAAGGGTAGACGCTTGAGTAGAAAAATAACCTCCAAAAGGACAGCCTCTAATACAGCGATTTCTATATTGACATTTAGTTCTTCCTTCAAAGGGTTTATCTGAAGTGATATGAGCAACTCTTCCTGGAGTAACAAAGCGATTTTCAAATTGTGATTCTACAACTTCTTGAAGTTTTTTTTCAACGATATTAAGCTCCATAGGAGGCTCAAATTTACCGTCAGGTAACATCTCATCGAATCCTCTGTTTTCACCACTAACCCCAATATACTGTTCTACATGATCGTACCAAGGAGCTAAATCATTGTAACGTACAGGCCAATCAATTGCGATGCCTTCTCTTTTGTTGGCTTCAAAATTAAAGTCACTCCAACGGTAGGATTGTCGACCCCATAAAAGGGAACGACCACCAACGATGTAGCCGTGAATCCAATCAAAACGATAACCTTCAGGTTCGTTATAGGGATGGTCGATATCATCTACAAAATAATGATGATGAGGTGCTTTGATATTCCAAGAAAACCGAAGTTGTTTGTACTTTCTTTTTTTGACCGCTGCGCTTACTTCATCACCATATGGAAAATCCCAAGGATCCATATGAGCGGTGTGATAGTCTTTAATGTGTTCTACCATTGGACCACGTTCCAAAACGAGGGTTTTTAAGCCTTTTTCGCAAAGCTCTTTAGCAGCCCAACCTCCACTAATCCCACTTCCAACGACGATAGCATCGTAGGATTCAGAAGGTTCATTGTAATAATACTTGCTCATGATTTGTTTGTTTGATATAAGGTGTAGAGCCTAAAAAGCCCCCATAAAGGGGGCTTACTAGTATGTAGCGGTCAGTTTATAAAGACCAAGCTTTTCCTCCTGTGAGTTCTTGAAGATCACCTGAAGCAATGTATTCTCCTGGGATAGAAGCATACGCTAAAACTTGTTCTCCAACGTATTCCGAGTTCTTATAGGCATTAATAGTCATGCCTCTCATGCTTGAAGCAAAGTCAGCAGCAGTTTTTAGAGTTCCTTCTAAAGTGCTTCCGTCAACTTTTAACGTAGCTGCTAAAACAGCTTCGATGTCTTCTGCATTGAGTTTTGAAGCAGAAGATTTACCACTTTTTTCAAGAGCAACTGCAACAAAAGCAGCCATTCCTTCTTGAGCCTTTTGGTGTTGATCTTCTGTTTGTGTTTCAGCGATGTATTTATCGATAAACATTGGAACGTTAACTTCTGATGCTGAAGGTGTATCTGTTTTAGGGATGATAACATCCACCATGGTAGTTAATACACTAAATTCATCACTAGAAAATAACACAGCTTGGTAGCCAGTAGCAGCTTCTCCTTGACAGCTTTGTAGTAAGCTAATAATAGTTGGAGTGGCTACGGCATACCCTATACCTAGCCCCATATTTTTAAGTACGTCTCTTCTTTTCATTATAATAGTCCTTTTTCGATTTGATCTGCTGCAAAATTCGCAGCTCTTGCTGAAAATGCCATATAGGTTAACGATGGGTTAACACAGTTGGCTGATGTCATAAATGCTCCATCGGTCATAAATACGTTTTTACAAGTATGAACTTGATTGTATTTATTGACAACTGAAGTTTTAGGATCATGCCCCATACGTGCAGTTCCCATTTCATGAATTCCTAATCCAATTCCGTGGGAATTTGGATTGTCATATCCGCGAACGTTTTTAACACCTGCAGCCTCTAAGATTTCAACGGCAGCAGATTTCATTTCTTCACGCATTTTTAATTCATTTTCTCTCAACTTCGTGGTAAAAGTAACCGTAGGAAGTCCCCACTGATCTTTTTTGTCATAATCTAGGTACATTCTGTTTTCAGGATTGGGAAGTACTTCTCCAAATCCACCAATACCTATAGACCATTCTCCTGGTTTTAGGATAGCATCTTTGAGTTCTTTACCATAAGCATATTCTGCAATCATACCTTGATAATTGTTTCTAGAAGCGCCTCCTTGATAACCAAATCCTCTTAAATAAGAACGTTTTTTCTTATCTCCAGGAAGGTTTTGGAATTGAGGAATATAGATCCCATTTGGACGTCTACCTTTATAGTATTCATCGGTATGACCTTCAATAGTACCACCAGCACCAACTCCTAAATGATGATCCATGATGTTTCTACCTAATTGATCAGAGTCATTTCCAAGACCGTTAGGGAAGCGTTCTGATTTTGAGTTTAATAAAATGGATGCTGATGCAATTGCTGAAGCACAAAGGAAGATTACTTTCGCATTGTAGGTGTGTTCTTCTTTAGTTTCTCTGTCGATAAATTTAACACCAGAAGCTTTCCCAGTTGCCTCATCATAGAGAACTTCCGCAACAATGGCATCAACTCTTAAGGTAAGGTTTCCGGTTTTAACAGCAGCAGGAAGGGTAGAAGCCTGAGTAGAGAAGTACCCTCCAAATGGACATCCTCTCATACAACGGTTTCTAAATTGACATTTAGTTCTACCTTCGAATTGTTTGTCTCCTGTAATATGCGCTGTTCTACCTGCAGTTACATCAATACCTAATTTTTCTTTTGCAGCTTTTCTAAGTTCTTTTTCAGGATTGTTGAGTTCCATCATTGGCAGGAACTTACCATCAGGCAACTGTTCTAGTCCGAGGTTTTCACCACTGACTCCAATGAAGTTTTCTACTTTATCGTACCATTCTTCGATATCTTTATAGCGTACAGGCCAATCAACAGCCACACCATCTTTTTTGTTAGCTTCAAATGCAATATCTGACCATCTATAGGATTGACGCCCCCATTGTAATGAACGTCCTCCAACGTGATAACCACGCATCCAATCAAATCGACAACCTTCTTCTTCATTATAGGGATGATCGATGTCATCTACAAAAAAATGGGAGTGATAACGGCTAACCGTATAACCAGTTCTTTTTTGTTTGTGTTGGCGTTCCAATTGCGCTGGAGTAGGTGTTCCATTGTTAGGGATATCCCAAGGATCCATGTGTGCCGTGGTGTAGTCTTCGATGTGCTTAATCATTCTTCCGCGCTCGAGTAATAATGTTTTCATTCCTCGTTCGCAGAGTTCCTTAGCAGCCCATCCACCACTGATTCCAGATCCAACAACTATAGCGTCATAAGAACCTTGATCTTCGTTGTAATAAAACTTGCTCATTCGTTAAGTAGTGTTAATAGTTTAATTTATTAGGAAGTTAAATATAGAATATTTTTTTTACATTAGAACTTATTCAACAATTTTAATGCGTATTTAATACACAAATACTAAAAAATAACAATATATTAGTGGTAAATATGCACTACTTAAAACCAAAAAATATGAAAAATTTAATGAGAACCCTTACCAAAATTTCAGCTTTTGCACTCTTAGCAGGACTAGTGCTAAGTGCTGTTTCTTGTAAAACCACTACAGAAAATAAAGCTACGACAAGCGTACAAGAACAACAGAAATCAACAATGAAATTATCGCTTGCTCAATGGTCGATCCATCGAATGATATTTGAAGATAATGTAGACCCTTATACATTTGCTCAAAAAGCCCATGATTGGGGATTCGAAGGATTGGAATACGTTAGCGCCCTGTATTACAAAGAACTTCAAGCAGCTAATTTCTCAAAAGAAGCAATGGATAACTTTGTTGCACGATCAAATGCTGAAGCTAAAAAATATGGAATGACCAATGTGTTAATCATGATTGATGGACAAGGTAATCTTGCAACGGAGGACGCTCAAGAGCGAAAAGAAGCAGCAGAAAATCACCACAAATGGGTAGATGCAGCAGCAGCCATGGGCTGTCATTCGATTCGTGTTAATTTAGCTGGATCTACTGATCCAACGGTATGGGAACCTGCTGCAGTTGATGGGCTTACTCAATTGGGGACCTATGCAGCCACTAAAGGAATTAATGTGATTGTTGAAAATCATGGTGGGCTTTCATCTAATGCCGATTATTTAACAGCAGTGATGGCAAAGGTGAATATGGAAAATGTAGGAACACTACCTGATTTTGGAAACTTCTGTATTCGCAGAAATGATCCATCAAACTACGAATCAGGCTGTGCTGAAGAATATGATCGTTATGACGGTATTGAAAAAATGATGAAGTACGCTAAGGCAGTTAGTGCTAAATCTCATGATTTTAACCAAGCTGGTGATGAGATTCACTCTGATTATTACCGAATTATGAAAACTGTTGTATCTGCCGGTTATGACGGTTTTGTGGGCGTGGAGTACGAAGGAAATGAACTTTCAGAAGAAGCGGGTATTATTGCCACTAGAGATTTGCTTAAAAAAATAGTATATTAATTGATCACGTTACCTAAGAAGACAAAAAGCCACTTATGAAATCAACGATTAAAATTCAGCTTTCACTGATGATGTTCTTAGAGTTCTTCATCTGGGGAGGTTGGTTTGTATCTTTAGGAACTTTTTTGGCCAAAAATTTAAATGCAAGTGGAGGAGAATCAGCGATGGTATTCTCCACTCAATCTTGGGGAGCAATTATAGCCCCTTTTATTATAGGTCTTATTGCAGATCGCTATTTTAACGCAGAGCGCATCTTGGGGGTGTTACATCTTTTGGGAGCAGTCTTAATGTATTTGATGTATCAGTCAGCTACTGTTACAGTATTTTATCCCTATGTTTTAGGTTATATGATCATCTATATGCCGACATTGGCCTTGGTGAATTCGATTTCATTTAATCAGATGAAGAATCCAGCTAAGGAGTTTTCTTCGATTCGCGTATTAGGAACGATCGGTTGGATTATAGCAGGACTTAGTATCAGTTGGTTGGGGTGGGATTCAGAAATCAATGCCAATGCCGGAATGCTTAAAAATACTTTTTTAATGGTAGGGATCGCTTCTGTACTCTTAGGACTGTTTAGTTTTAGTCTTCCAAAAACACCACCAAAGGCTACCAAAGGAAAACAATCCATAGGAGAAATCTTGGGATTAGATGCCTTAAAGTTATTGAGAGACCGCAATTTTCTGATGTTCTTTATCGCCTCGATCTTGATTTGTATTCCCCTTGCTTTTTACTATCAATACACCCATCCTTTTCTCCATGGATCTGGATTAGAAAATCCAACAGGAAAAATGGCCATTGGACAGATGTCTGAAGTTCTTTTTATGCTCTTGCTGCCGTTCTTTTTTAATCGATTTGGATTTAAAAAAACGATTTTAGCAGGAATGCTAGCCTGGACGATTCGCTATGTTTTATTTGCTTATGGAGATGGAGGAGCATTAGCCTTTATGCTTATTAGTGGCGTAGCACTTCATGGAATCTGTTATGATTTTTTCTTTGTATCGGGGCAAATATATACCGATACCAAGGCAGGCGTTCAAATTAAATCGGCTGCTCAAGGATTAATTACGTTGGCTACTTATGGCATTGGAATGCTTATAGGGTTTTGGGTGGCCGGAACTATCTACGATGCGAACCTGATCGATGGGGTTCAGGATTGGAAGGCCATTTGGAGTATTCCCTCCTTATTTGCCTTGGGAGTTTTTGTGCTCTTTGCCCTATTTTTTAAAAATGAAAAAATTGAATATAAAGCTTAAATAAACTAAATTATGAAGAAGATTAAACTAGGAATTTTAGGAGGAGGAGGAGATTCACTCATCGGAGTATTACACCGAGTGGCCTCGTTCATCAACGATAATTATGAAATTACTGGAGCTGTTTTTAATCCGGACTGGGATCAAAATATTGGCTTCGCTGAACAAATTGGAATCCCTACGAATCGTATCTATAAAGACTTTGACACGCTGATAGAGGAAGAGCTTAAGCTTCCTGAAGAAGAACGTATTCAAGTGTGTTCTATTCAAACTCCTAACTTCTTACATTTTCCAATGGCCAAAAAGCTGATGGAAAATGGGTTCCACGTAATCTGTGAAAAACCGATGACTAATACGTATGAGGAAGCAAAAATTCTCGCTGAACTTCAACGTGAAAAAGGAGTTGTTTTTGGGTTGACTCATACCTATACCGGATATCCTATGGTGCGT
>Ga0181563_10005931_pt1 | contig 11077 bp, 7 predicted proteins | sample 011ome_25_FD_133759 | JGI IMG/M metagenome (GOLD analysis project Ga0181563, IMG submission 133759) | Coastal salt marsh microbial communities from the Groves Creek Marsh, Skidaway Island, Georgia - 011512CT metaG (megahit assembly) | ecosystem: Environmental > Aquatic > Marine > Intertidal zone... | reverse complement strand
CGCTAGAGCTGCGTGTTGGTCACCAACGAATGTTGGAGTACCTGAAACTGTACCCTGGTTGTATGTATCAGCTGCTGTACCAGCAAGTGTATCTAGGCTTGTTAGGATTTCCTGATCGATTTCAGCAGTAATTTCCTGAGCTAGTGCTTGCATGATTTCTGCTTCAACGTCTAGGCCATGCATAGACTGTGCGTCTTGTGCAGCTTCGAAAGTCCAACGTGCTGATAGTTTGCGTGTCTTCGCTTCTACTGTCTGCTTTAAGACCTGGATGCTCATCTTACGACCACCTTCTGCTTCTAGAGCTGAAGTTGCATCTGCTTGACCAGATGATGCATTACCAGAATAACCGTTTGCAATAGCAAATGGTGATAGTGCTTCGTCACCAGCAGTAACGCCTGCGGCGCTCTCTGAATAACGTACACGTAGAGTGTGGATCTGGCCTACTGGGCCAGTCATTGGTTGAACACCAACAAGTTCGTTTGCGATAACTGTTGGCATTACACGACGGATAACTGGAAGGATAACTTTGTTTAATGTTGCAACGTTACCTGCCATTGTTGTACCGCTGGCAGCGGTTTCTGCAAGATATGACTTAGTGTTTTCTAGAACACTTTCCATAACTGCTTTCTTGTTACCTGTCAAACCGTCTGTTAGAGCGTCTTTTGTTACGCTCCAGTTTTCAAATAGGTTCTGTGACATTTTGGTATACTCCTTATTATTATGCGATACCGGCTAATTTTCTAAGGTTAATAATCTCGGCTTCGCTATCAGTTTCCTGTGTGCGAGCTTTGTTACCTGTAATCTCAGTCTTCTGAGATTCGTTTAAAGTTTGCGCTTTTGATGTTACTGTTTCATTCAAAACAGTTGGTAAATACTTATTAAATGCTACTTTTAATTTATCTGTTTTCACACTTTCAAGTAGATTACCCATCAGGTCACGCTTGTCTTTTGCAAGTGGGCTTAGAAGATCAGCCAGAAGTTTTGCACGGTCAGTTGCTTCCGCAATGCGAGCTGCTTTCTTTTCTGCTGCTTCAATTAATGCCTCTTTCTCAGCAATAGTTTTACTTGATTCCTCTAATTGAGAAACATATTCTGCTATTTGCTGATTTAGTTTAGAAATTTGAGTACCTTCTGCTAGATGCGAACTCATGAACTCAGCTGCAAAAGTTTCGAAGATCTTACGACCAAACATATTCTCTTTTGCTGACTGAATGTCTTCTTTGAGTGATCCTAGTTCTTTTGTTAATGATTCATTAACAATATTTGCTAGTTTCTCTGAAGCACGTTCAATAAATTTCGCTTTCGCTTCGGCAATCATTTCCTTACCTTCTGCCACCAATTTTACCTTCTGCTCTAGAAGGTCTTTTTTGTCTTGATGGAAATCATTAAGTTCTGTTGTTAGTTGCTCCATTACGAAGTCTTCTAACTTAGCGAAGTTACTTTCTTGAACTTTTCGATCGTCTCGTAATTCTTGGATTTCTTTTTTAAGTGTTTCCATTACAAAACTATCTAGAAGTTGTGCATGTTCTGCGATTTGCTTTTGGTAAGCAACTTTCGATGCCACCGCAGCTTTCTTATCATCAGCAAATTCCGCTAATTCGGCTTTAATAGTATCAGATAGCATTGCATCTAATGCTTCTACCATCTGTTCCTTGTCTGCTTCATAACGGTTAGCGAATTCTTCACGTAATTCAATAGTGATTTCTTCGCGAGCTTCTGAAAGTTTTGCTTCCCAGGCTTCAGTTAGAGTGCTACGCACTTCTTCTGAAAGCACTTCTGAACTTAGGAGTTGTTCGATTGCATGAGCCATTTACGTTCTCCTAATATCTAGGTTATTAATCAATCTAAGTACCTCTTCCTGGAGATACTTTTGAGCTTTTGTATCATGATTAGTAGCTCTGGCGACATCCATTAAAATATTACCACGTTTGCCATTCATAATGGCTTCATATAGTGGATCTGGATAAGCGTCTGGAGCACTTGGATTAGCAACAATATCAACAGTTTGAATTTCAAACCCTTTAACTGTACCACCTGTGTCCACTTCGCCACTACCTCTGCTAGATACACCTAGCCTTACCTTGTTTTCCAATAGAGTTTTACAAATATTACCCATTGGAGTTGGTAGTAATTTAAGGCGTCCATGACCATCTGAACCACTCATCCACATCTTTTCAATGATGTGACTTACACGGTCTAGATTTACTTGTAAATCATCTGGATGATCTGCTTCGCCTAAAACTGAGTATCCCTCATCAATTCTTTGCTGAATATTTTTAACAGCCTTTGAAATTTCTGTAACGGGATAAACTCTTTGATTTTGGTTCCGTTTGTCGCCTTGAACAAAGATACCTTCCATATACAGACTTTTATTGCCGTTGCCATCTTCTTTAGATTCAACAACACAATTTGCCTGATCAAACGATAATCTTTCTACGAGGGTTACACTTGCCATAATCTATTATCCTTTTGCCTTTGGCGCTGGCTTAAGGTCTTTAACGTCTTGTGGGTTGACTGCTTCCATCTTCTTTGCAGCTGGAGCCTTGCCACCCTTTTCAGCGCCGCCTTTAGACATCATGTCATCGCCTGATTTTTCACTGTCAACATGAGAAAACGGATCTTTCATACCAGGTCCTACAGGGCCTGCTTTACCGTCTGTGTTGTCAGGATGTGAAACAGAAACAGCAGAAAGTTTTGCTTCTTCTTCTAGAGTTTCCTCTTCAGATTCATCAACTTCTTCTTCGCTTTCAAATGCGATTGCTTCTTCAGTTTCTTCTTCAGGTTCGTTGTCGCCCATGATATCGGCAAACATTGCTTTAAGATCTGCTAGAGCATCTTCTACGTTTTCAATTTTATCTTCGATGTCGTCATGATCCTGTTCGTGATCATCCATTTCACCGTCGTTATCGAAATCGTTGTCGTCGTCAGTTGCAAGTTCCATTTCAGCGTCCATTTCTAGTTCGCCTTCATCTTCCTCATCATCTGCTTCGCCAAATGCTTCTTCTGCTTCGATCTCATCTTCATCTTCTTCAACGTCATCTAGGAAATCACCGGCTTCTTCATCGCCGATTGCTTCTTCTAGATCTTCGTCTGATACTTCGTCTTCTACAATCTCATCCTGTTCAACCAGGTCAGACCAGATTTGACGAGCTTTTTCTACAAAAGCCTCATGTAATAGATCTTGAGCTGTTTGCTCTTCACCATTAACTAGGCTCTCAATAATCTTTGTATAACGATCTTGAGCACTCATAATAATCTCCTTCTATAGATAGGTTATAACATATATATTTAAAACATCTTGGTTAATGTCAAGGTAAATGCGGTTAAAACCGCATTTTCGGTTAGAAAATTTTTTTTCGGTAAAGAAAACTGATTTTACTCGCTTTTACCCGCAGACACACTATACATTTGTTTAAACTGTTTAACTTGTTCAGAGTGTTCTACTTTAGCAAGTTCTCTCATATTTCTCATTTTATTCAACTGCTTTAGTGTCATTTTTGGTCTGCGAGTATCATCTACATCCCAAGTATTATAATTGTCATCTTCAGCATTTTGAGCTAATTCATTAAATCTCATCACCGGGTCCCCCTGGGATAGCACTTTGATTGCCACTGGTGTCTTCACCGGGCTCTCCAATATCAACATCCATATCCATATCAGTATCTACATCAGTAGGTTCAAAGCCTTCTACATCTCCGCCTCTTAATCCTAGAGACCCTAGATCAGACTTTGCATCCATATCAGGTGTACTTTCTGGATCATTTTCATCACGCCACATACGTTCATTTTCAACCAACTCATCTTCAGTAAGTCCAAGATACTTTTTAAGTATAAAGCGTCTGCTCAAATATTCAACACCTTCAACCTGTCCGAATAGGTTAGCTCGTTGAGCTTCAATTTCAATTTCACGATACTGACTAAAACTTTGTGGCTCACTAAAATGTAAATCAAATAAACTACTAGGTACACTAATACCTCTGTTCTTTAGAAATAGTTTAAATTCTCTGTCTAATTCTGTTTGTAGAATAGTTTGTAAACGTTCACAGAATTTACTAAAGCGATACTCTTGAATTAATGCTGTGCCTACTCTACCATCTTGATAAGTTGCTGTACCGTCTTCTGAACCCGTAGGCAAATAACTACTAGGTACTCTTAAACCACGCATTAACTTATTATTAAAGTATTTTAGATCGTCAATTTCACCTAAGTTATCGCCGCCTTGTAGTACTTCAACTTTAGATCCACGACCTTCAGCAGTTTGTGCAAAGAAATAATCTTCCATAATAGATAGTGGATTATATGCAGCATCCATAACATTAGTTCCGCCGCCACTTTTGTTTGGAATACGAGTTTGATGTACTTCGTTTTTGACACGCTCAACAAAACTCATCGCCTTGTGTGCTGGCATATTGCCTACATCAATATAAAATACTCTACGTTCTGGCGCACGTTGTACGCGGTAGATGATAATTGAATCTTCTAATAATTCTTTTTGTTTGTAAACTTTAAATACGGCTTCAAGAATACTGGTACCAAATGGCCAGTTTAAACTCATACCGTCTGTTAAAGAAATATGTACAACATTGCTTGCATCAATAGCATATTCAGTATTACTTGCATTGTACCCGCCATGCCAGATTCCTGCGCCTCTGCCTGCTGGTGTTGTATACCCAGTACCTGCACCTGCGGCACTATTTTGTAATTTTCTGGTATCTGTTACTACTAGGTCTTGTAAATTTAAACTTACATTCTTCATAATGTACTGATCAATTTCTTTCCCAGTACTTTCATTTACAATAGCCTTAGTTACATCTTCAGGAGATACCCAGATAAGTTTCCATGTTTCAGGATCACGAATAAAGAACTGATCTCCATACTTAATAGTACTACGGAAGATACCGAACATTCTGCGTTCAAACTCGTTAATATTACACCACTGGCGTAATCCTGTTTCCAAAGCATTTACTTCTGATTCAGTAGCATCGTCTTTGAAATGTATCATCAGTGGTAATTTAGTACTAGTATCTGCCTGTGTACTAAATTCAGCAATAGTATCTAGAGCCGCGTTAATTTCACTATCCATATCCATTTGATCATACTGCTGATAGCGTTCTGTACGATTAGGCTGGCCAGAATAAACTTCTGGTAACCAACTCTGCCAGCGATTTGCTTTGGCATGTGATTTTCCATCACCACCATCATATCTTGTAAAATGTTTCTTCCAACTCATGAGTATTATATGCCTTTAAATTATATATGTATTTATGCGTCTAGATTTTCTTGAGCTCGCTTAATGACATAATTGTCCTTAGCATTAGATATTAATTGTTCAAACTCTTTAAACAGTGTAACACTATTTGAAAGACCTGTCAAGCCTTCTTTTTTGTTTTGGTTAGTTGCAGGCATTGCTATCTTTCCTGTACTAAATGTTTTAGGCGTATAACCATCATTTTGACCAAATCTAAACCTATCTTTGCTTGATGTACCTACTACAGAAGTCTCATTTTCACGTTTCTTTCTAAATTTATTTTTAAATACTGAATTTTCTGGTGTTACAGATTTTAATGGTTTTATTAGAGTGTCATAGTCTGCTCCGGCACTTTTTGCCATATTTCGTGCTATTTGTTCTAATCTTGCTTCTTTATCCTTCCACATTTGATTTGTTGATATCATTGTTTCAACTAGCGGCTGTCGAGATTCTCCTTTTGATGCCCAAACCATCGCTGTTCCTTTGGCTTCAGCAGCTTCACTTTTAGTTGTAGCAAAATCTCCTTTAGTATTATCAAATACATCTCCTGGCAACGGAGCTGCTGACATCATTCCCGTTAAGTGTCTAATATCATTAGTGAGTTGTTTTTTATGCCATTTCAACTTATCAAATGCTTCTGTTTTAAGAAACGATTCTTCGCCTGATTTTCTATTTTTTCTTTTTTCTTTCAAAAGTATTGTCAATTGATTTTGATATTGATCGTATTCAGACTGTTTATTAATTAATTCTTCTTTAATAGTGTCGTAGTCTGCATTGTTAAACTGTGATAGATACATTAAAGTATTTCTATCTGCGCGATGTTGTTTTGTTGCTGGACCTCCTACTGTATCAAAACCTTCTGATTGATATAAATCTTGCAGGTTTCTCATTTTATCATAATAAGGATTTGCTCCACTAGTTACATCTGACACATATTTCATTAATTCATTTGTGTAATCATTATTTAGAACTTCTGCATTTCCATCTGGTACAATAATTTCCGGTCCTTCTTCACCAACCACATAAGGTTTTCCTCCTGTTACAGGGCCGCCAGACGCTCTTCCAGGCGGTGAGTTACTATCAGAACCCATCTCTCCAAATTCACTCATTGTAAAAGCATGAGGATCTCTTCTTGCAGATTTGCTAATACCCTGTAATACATCTGCACCATTTTTCAAAGTTTTACCAAAGAATCCCATAGTATCACTTGCCATTTCCAAGTCCATGGTAAATGCATCTTGTGCTTTATAAAACCCTTCAGTTAGTTCGTTAAAGTTCTTAACAATTTCTCCAGACGCTGATAGTTGTTTTCCTGCCTCATCTTTTGCTTGATCCATATCTTCTTTTGTAGCATTAGTAAGGTTACCCTGTGCTTGTTTTAACGCCAGACCACCATTCATCATATCAGTCATTGTTTGGAATAATCCATCTTGAGCCGCGGCGGCGGTAAAATCAGCCTTTTGACTTATATTCATAAAACTAGTACGCATATATTGTTGTAAATTTTCAATATTCTCACCAGCATTAAATCTATCTTGTAACTGTTCTACAAACCCTGGCATTAGAGTTCTCATAGCAGTAAGTGTTTGAGCATCCATAGTATTGGCAAAATTGATAGGTTGACCACTTCTAGCTGCTGTCATCATTTCTAATTGCATAGCATCTAATGCTTCATTAGCCTTAGATCCTAAATGCTTACCTATTACGCCTCTAGCCTTAGCAAATTCTTCAACAAATTTTGCTTGTGTTTCTCTTCCTTCTTTTCTTAGAATCGCAGCGGTACCTGCTAACTGTGGATCACGCAAGGCAGCCATTTGTCCTTTTAATAGCTCTGTTCTGTTTTCACCAGTTAATGCAGCAACCGCTGTTGTTTCCAACATTAATTGTGTGAATCCTTTGTTTAATTTTTCTTGTGCATTTTGTGTGTTCTTATTAATAGCACCAGTTACACGTTGTACTTCAATATATTCAGCATAAGCCGTTGCCATTTCTTTACTTTGCATACCAAAATCACCAAACTTGTTGGCTGTATCATTCATTGCTGTAAAATAATCAACAAACTTGTCAGTACCACCGCTGACACCGTTGCTCAACGTTGTTACACCTATACCATACTCTTTAACAATGTTTGCTAAGTCTTGATAACTGATACCAGCATCATATGTTCTTGTACGAAGAGCCTCGAAACCTTGTAGGCCTCCTTCCATGTATATTGCGCCAGCATCAATAAGTGTTTTTTGTGCTTCTGCAAATTGTTCTACTTTAGCAGCAACAAAACCAGCATATGCCATTCCCATTTCTGCAATAGGACCTAGATATTTTGTAACACCACCCAGCATTTTTTGCCAGCCAGCACCGCCATCTCCTATTTTCTGTAACTTGTCAGATAATTTACCAAATCCAGATCCAGCATCACCAAACAAATCAACCATTGCAGACAACGGTCTTTCTGTTTGATTAAATCTATTAATTAAGTTATTGAAGGATCGAGCTGTTCTTCTTCCTGCATCATTTTGTGAACGTGCCGCTTTTTTAGCAGATTTCTTTGTTGTATCTCCTAAATGGTCTGTCGCTTCTGCTATATTTTCAGCAGACTGTTCGACTTTTTTAGCCGCTTGCTCTAAAGCCTTTTCATATTTTGAATAATCCTGTAATGCTCTAAGTAAATCTCGTGCGGTGGCTTCAGTTGCCCAATCGCCATTTCTCGATAAGATTTGTGCAATTACATTAGGGTCTATACCATTATCATCAGCCATTCATTCTTCCTTTAGTTCGCATCTGCTGTATCTCTAGTATTTACATGTTTCAAGTTATAATTTGTTTTTCTAACTAGATCTTCTAACATACGCATATCATTTTGCAATTTCTGTTCATCTTCGTCATCCCAGAACATACCGCTGAAGAATCCCTCCTTACTATTTTGTAGTTCGGTAGTAGATTTCTTCATTCTTTCCAAGTCTTGTTGTAATTCTTGTTGTTCACTGTTAGTTTCAGTAAGTAATCCTTTATTTTCTATTTCCCAAAGACGTTGTTTATTTTCTTCTGTCATCTTAACATCTTTATTACCACTTTGATCTTGTTCTCGTAGCCAATATAAGTATTCTTTTTCTAGTTTACCAGCTCTCCAGCCTTGAATATTTTTAGAATCACCAGTTGCATTCATAGATGCCATGAAAGTATCATCTGAGAACTGTTTTTTCATATCAGCATTATCACCTGATAGTTCTTTTTCATAAAGTTCCATCATTGTTTTTTCTTTTTCTGCTGATGTTGCTAAATCATGTAACGCTGATGCTATTGAAGTTAAGTTTTGACTTCTTTCTTGACTTTTATCTCCACCTGCACCTAGCCATGCTTGTCCTGCTTGTGTATGTATTTGCTCTTTATCTGAAACTTGCTGGAACATCTGCCAGAGTTTGTCTGAATCACCACCTGACAACTCTAACATTTTTGCTTTTAGTGATTCCTTATGTTTCACTTTCATCTCTGCTCTTTCAATACTGGATGCATTTTTATATTCATCTGTTTCAGTAATATTTGTTATAGAACCAAAGTTACCTTTAAGTAGTTCTGCAAATTCCGCATCTCTTTTATCTCTTTCAGCCATTTTTTCAAGTATATTTTTTTCTTTAGGCGCTTCTTCATTTTTTGTTCTTACTTCTTGTTTTTGTTTTTCAACTTGAGATGCAGCTTTTTTCTTTTCCACTTTAAATTGTTGCATTATTTTTGCAACATTTTGACCTTTTTTAGTAATTTTATTCTTAGCAAGATATTTGCGTTCTTCTTCAAGTCTTTTGATGTCGTTTTCTTTAGCGTTGATGGCACGTTGAATATGTTCAGGAGATTCCCACCAGGCGGGATTGGCTTTTCTCTTTTTCAAATCATTTATTTCTTCTCGTATACCATTAATGTCGTTATCGTATTCTTTTACTCTTTTAATTCTCTTTTTCTCTTGTGATTGTATCTGTTTCTTTGGATTTTTATATCCTATACCCAAGGATGCAAAAATATCACCTACCCCATTAACACTATCTGTGAATACATTTACACCCGCTCCCATTGTTTCAAAACCAGGGGTAATAGTATGCATAGCATTACGGAATCCTTTTCTTACAGCATCCATTGCATCAATAGGCTTGTCTGCATCTTCTGCTTTTGCTGCTGCTTTATTTCTTAACGCCTTAAACTGTTCTAGTGTCATTTCCGTGAATGATTTTTGAAGGGTATTTGCTTGTACGATTGCTGTATTTGCTGCATGTATATTATCACTGGTTGCATTACCCTTTTTAATTTCAGAATCTTGCAATGTTTTTATTAAATTTTGGAATGCTGCGAATGCTTGCTCGTCACTAAAATCACCTTTTGTTGGCATTTCTACAATATCTAAAAACTGTTCAGCAAATTGAGGACTTATGGTAGTCAACTGTTCATATAATGCATCACTTATATTATCTCTAGCAGTTTCATTAATACGCATATCTTTATGGGTATCGATCATTAAATTTTTTGCCTGTTCTGCCATATCAGGCAAAAATTGATCAAACATAATCGCTAACATCTCATAGGATTCATTGCTGTTTTTTCGTTGTCCTTCTGTAAAGTTTTCCATCATATACTGTTGGTTTCTAGCCCATGACTGTCTCCAGTTGATATCTTCTCTGGCAGCCATCCTAGATTTCAGTAATTCTGATCTTTGAACACCTGTTGCTTCTGCCATCGCTGTAACACCAGCCTGACTTTTCATGAAATTATCGCTAATTATTTTCTTACGATTATTATCTAATTGATCTAATTCGCCTATACCATACAACAACTTTGCTTCTTCTGCTAAACGCTTTGCTAATTCTTGTGTAGTTAAACCAAAATCAGCAAGATCTCCATTTGCTTCTTCAAATTCTGCAGCAAACGTCATGAAAGTTTGTGCGCCTTTAAAACTATCACCACCTATTCTTGCAAATACTGCTTTGTTTTCTGCAAGTATAGGCTGTAGTTCTGCCATACTCATGCCTACATCTGCAAGAGTTCCTCGCATATCAGTCATTTTTGCGATATCTGAAACTATTAATCCGTAGTCAATAAACAGTCGCGCGGCTTTTTCTTGTTCTTTTACTATAACAGTCAAGCCAGTAATCATACCTGCGCCAAATTCAACAGCAGTTGCTAACCAGTTATTCTTACCCTTTGTACCTATACCTATACTTTTTAGCATTTCTCCAAATTTAGGAAATGCTTTAGTTGTAAGATCAGTACTTCCCCTTATCATTTTGCCGGTAGCATTAGCACCCATATTCATAAGTTCACCAACAGCATTAATAGGATCTGCATCTCTTTCCATGTTGGATACAATTTCTTGGAATTTTCTAGATGTGTCTGTTAAACCTTCTTGTATGGCATCATCTACTATTGATGCATAGTTTAATATTTCTCTTTCTAACTTGGGTAATTCAAATTTTTGTCTAAGGATATTAATGGTTTCTAATAATTCATCAGACATTGTATTGGCGGCGCGACTTAACCCTTCAAAAGTGGCTTCAGAAGCCCATGGGTTATCTTGCGCTCGTCTTATTAGTCTGTCAAAATCGCTCATAATTAACTACTATTTTAATGGTATAAATACAATAGACGCATTTATTATATGTATTTATTTGGAGAAAACACCATATGAGTCAAAACCCCTTAATCGCTGCGTATAAAAAACCAGCATTGTATATTTCTCTACCTAGCGGAGGGAAATATTACGAACCAAAATTAAAACTTAGCGTCGACGGTGAACTTGCTGTGTATGCTATGACTGCTAGAGATGAACTTATTACTAAAACTCCTGATGCT
>Ga0181563_10005929_pt1 | contig 11078 bp, 14 predicted proteins | sample 011ome_25_FD_133759 | JGI IMG/M metagenome (GOLD analysis project Ga0181563, IMG submission 133759) | Coastal salt marsh microbial communities from the Groves Creek Marsh, Skidaway Island, Georgia - 011512CT metaG (megahit assembly) | ecosystem: Environmental > Aquatic > Marine > Intertidal... | reverse complement strand
ACCAAATGTCACAGTAGGAACAAGAGCAGACGAACTTGCACAAGGTGTACGTCCTTATGTTTCACTGTTTACACCAGATAATGTTCTTGATTGGGAATACAGCAGAATGTCAAATGGACTGTATCAATTAAGTTACCTAAAAGTAAAAGAAGAAATAATCAAGAACAAACAGTACATTAGGGAATATACACCTGAAGAAATTAATGTATATGAAATAAATGGTGATGATAAAACAGGTGGACTTATTGAGACTGTCCCTAATACACTTGGGCGAGTACCTGCGGTGTGTGTTTATGCACAGCGTAGTAACATTCGCGGCATTGGTGTATCTGCCATAGGCGATATTGCTGATATGCAAAAAATGATCTATGAAGAACTTTCTGAAATAGAACAAATTATTAGATTAACAAATCATCCATCACTTGTAAAAACTGCCGATACAGAAGCAAGTGCAGGTGCTGGTTCAATTATTCAAATGCCACAAAACCTAGATGGCAACCTAAAACCATATCTGTTACAACCAAATGGTTCATCAATTGAAAGTGTTCTTTCAAGTATTACCAAAAAGGTTGAAAGCATTGATAGAATGGCCTGTTTGGGTGGTATTAGAAGTATTGAAAGCAGACGTTTATCTGGTATTGGATTACAAACTGAATTCCAAATGTTAAATGCTAAATTGGCAGACTTTGCAATGAGTTTAGAACACGCAGAAGAAATGTTATGGCGTATGTGGAGTATGTACCAAGGACAAGCATGGGATGGTGTAATTGAATATCCAAGATCATTTAGTATTGCTGACAAGGCCAATGATGTAACAATGTTGAAAATGGCCAAAGAGGCAGGAATTGCAGATCCAAGAATTAATGAAGAAATAGACAAAAGAATTTACGAAACAATTACAGATGAATTTGTAGAAGATATCCAGCAGGGCCCCTTGAGCGAGGGTACGGTTACGCCTGAAGAAATGGAACACCCTCCAGTCACAGATCCAGATAGATTAGTTTCTCACTTAAGAGAAATGATCGCACAAGGTTACACTGATCAGCAAATAAAAGAACTGCATCCAGAGATAGCAGAACTTTTTAACAGAGGTGACTAATGAATAAATTTGTTCCAGAAGACGCTTGGATAGAAACAAATGAAACTGAAAAACTTTTACGTGAAGCGTTAAGAGAATACAACGTCAACGTAAACAAATTTGAGAACACCAAGTTCAGAGCGGCAGGTGTCAGAGCAAGAAACAACATCCAAACAATTATTCCTTTACTGAAACAGCGACGTAAAGAAATACTTGCTGGTTACAAAGACAGGAAGTTAAAAGAACATCCTAGTTGGGAAGGCGTAGACGATGCCTAGACCTACGAAACAGATGCAACGCAATGCCAAACGTGCTTTAACACTTCGTGATAAAGCGCCTGCAAGTCGTAAAGGTATGACACCTGTAGGACTGCAACGTGCGAATCAGTTTGCAAAGGGTAAAAATGTGTCTATGGCAACAGTAAGGCGTACATTTAGTTTTCTATCAAGAGCAAAGGCATATTATAAACCAGGCAAGAACACAGCAGGCACACAGGCATATTTAGGTTGGGGCGGAAACGCTGGATTAAGTTGGGCAAGAAGGATATTAAAAAAATAATGGCAATAACAACAAGTGCGTCAGTGGGAGCGTTAGTAGGTACTAGACCTAAACGGCGTACTTTTAAATTAAAAACAGGAGGAACTACTATGGCAATGCGAGGTGGTAGAAAAATGTCACGTGGTGGCAAGAAAAAGAAGAAGAATACAAATCGTGGCGGAAGACGCCGTAAATAAGGTTTTATTTTACTAAACTGGTAAATAAGAACATACTACGAAATGAGCGTAGGGGTAGAACTCAACCAATTAGAAAGAGGTAATTTATGAACGCAGAAAACACAGCGGTAAATGATACAGAGAACACTGCTTCTCAACCACAAGCAGATGCAGAGGTTAAACAGCAGGAAGTTACAGAGGTAACAAAGGAACAAAACACTCTAACACAAGATGATGTAAATCGTATTGTAATGGAGAGGGTAGCAAGGGAAAAAGCAAAGTTTGAAAAGAAATATTCAGGCGTTGATTTAGACCTTTACAACGAACTTGTTGAAAAGCAAGAAAAACAGCGTCATGCAGAATTAGAAAAGCGTGGCGAGTTTGAAAAACTGTTGAAGGAACAGGCGGAGAAATTCCAAGGACGAATTCACCAGTATGAGAACGAATTGCATTCAATCAAGGTAGACGGTGCTTTACTAGGAGAGGCAAGTAACCAAAAAGCAATTAATCCACAACAAGTGGTACAGTTGCTGAAAGGTCAACTTAAACTTAACGAAGCAGGTGCTGTTGATGTTGTAGACACAAATGGACAAGTTAGATATGATGAAAATGGTGACCCATTAAAAGTATCTAAATTGGTAAACGAGTTCCTTACAGCAAACCCACACTTTGTTCAAGCAGGACCAACAGGTTCTGGAACAGGACAAGGCGCAGGCAAGCAAACACCTTTGGTAGATAACGATGTAACAAAACTGAACATGGAAAATCCTGAACATCGTAAACGTTATCGTGAGATAATGAATTCAAAAGGGATCCGTGTTTAATAAAACGCTATAAGGAGACGATAAAATGGCAATTACAACAAATAGTGTAACTTCTAGTGTATCTAGTGAGTTATATGCAAATATCGTACAAGCGGCATTGTTTACACTTTCTGAACAGACTGTAATCAGACCGTTAGTACGTAACTACGACATGAGCGGAACTCCAGGCCTAACAGCACAAGTTCCAATCTATCCTGCAATTAGTGCCGGTGACTTAACAGAGAACACTGACATTACGGCAGGTACTGCGTTCAACACAACATCTAAAACAATAACAGCAACTGAAAAAGGTGCTCTTGTTGCATTAACTGACCTAGCAAAAGAGGCGGCATCAGAAGATGTATCTGCCGCTATTGGTAGACAGTTAGGTGACGCTATGGCGAAAAAAGTTGACACTGATTTAGCAGGTTTATTTTCTGGATTTTCAAATTCAGTAGGTACTGCTGAAACAGAAATCACAGTTGACGACATTTTCAAAGCGGCGGCAACATTAAGAAACAATAATGCTCCAGGGCCTTACTACTGTTTCTTACACCCATACCAAGCATTCCAACTTAAAAAGTTACTTGCTGGTAATGGTAACACACCTATGAACAATCATGACTTGGCGAACGAAGCGTTAAGAAGTGGTTTTGTTGGACAACTGGCCGGCGCTTCAATATTTGAGACGACTGTAATCACAGGTGATAACAGTGCGGGTGCTGGATTTGACGGTGCAATGATTTCATCAGATGCATTAGGTTACATGGTGAAAAGAAACATGAGAATTGAAGAGCAAAGAGACGCTTCATTAAGATCTACAGAAATCGTAGGTACAATGGCATACGGCGTATCTGAAATCTTTGACGCTTATGGTGTTAGAATTATTGCGGAATCTACTTTATAATAATAAGTAGATACGTTATATCCCCAATATAACAACGGTAAGGGCGGCATTTGTCGCCCTTATCTCTTCTATACGCTAAATATATTTGTTAACAACTTTGGTAGGGGAAGGACCCCTAGCAGTATAAAGGACAGTATCCTATGGCAATAACACTTGCAACTATTAGTGACATACAAGAATACGAACCAGATATTCTAGACTTTGGTATTCCAAACTTTGCTGACGAATTAACGAAAGCACAAAATGACGTGTTTCGTGATTTACGCATCAATTGGTGGCCAACACAGCAGATTGGTTTGTATGATCTCAAATACCTAGCATCAGGACGAACAGAACCAGACGAAGATATGTATAATGCTAGTCAATTGACTAGAGCAACAGTATTTCGTGCATTGGGTTATCACATCTTTCCTAAACTATCAAAGTTTGAAGTAGACCAAGATATTTTTGAACGTAAAATGGAATTTTACAGAAAAGAATATGCAGAAGAAATAGATAAAGTTTTAAGGGATGGTGTAGAGTATGATCTTGATTCAAGCGGTACAATTACTGACGAAGAAAAAGAACCAACTCATTATCTACGCCTTAAAAGGTAAGTAGATGTCCAATAGAGAAGATATTATCAAGAACATAATAGAGGTGTTGGAAGATATGGACGTTCCAAAACCTAGACTAGTTACACGTGAACCTTTTGACGTGGATAAACTAGCACTTACACAATTTCCCGCATTACTAGTAACCACAGGAAACGAAACACGTGAAGACAACAGCATGGGTGGCAACAGACGTGGTACTATAGAAGTTAATATTAGAGGATTTGTACGGTCAGATGGTAGACAAGGATTCGTACAAAGTGTTGACCAAAAACGCAATGAATTAATAGAGCGTATTGAGGAAACATTAAACACAAACAGGGATAGAGAACTGAACGCAACAAGGGCCGCTACCACTTTGGTTACTACGATTGAAGTAGTAGACAGACAACCACCATTAGGTGAGTTTAACCTAGTTGCTGAAGTTAGATATTCATTTACAAAAGGAGCGGTATAATGCCAAATGTAGAAACTGTTAAAATGTACAAAGACGGATCCTTTGAATTGGTAGAAAAGGACCGTGTACAAAGATTTCTAGCAACAGGTTGGACAATAGAGGAATCAATTGTCGTAAAACCAGTTGCAGGAAAAAAGTCACAAAAGCGTGGCAGTAAAAACAAAGTTACTGCTGATGCCCACGTGACTTCAAAAGAAGAAGTCAAAGAGGAATGGGATCCATTGACAGGTGAAGATTGGGCAGACTCAATTGAATCTGTTTCAGCACCTGAAGATGAACCCACAGTCAGCGACTTTGAAACTGCCAAAAAGGAGGACTAGACTATGGCAACATTTACAGGCGAAAACGGTCAGGTTGATATCACAAGTGCTGATTCTGCCGGCGTTACAACTATTGCTGTAGTTCGTTCGTGGACAGTTGAACACACTAAAGACGTGATTGAAGACACTGTTATGGGCGACGCGGCAAGAACATATAAATCTGGTTTACACCAGTTCACAGGTAGTATGGAGGTTGTTTATGACAGCACACATACTACGGCATCAAATGCATTTAATCCTGATCAGGACGGAGCATTGAGCGTGGAATTTTACACAACTGCAACAGGCGGTGGTGGACAAAAGTTCACAGGTTCAGTAATTGTTACTTCTGTATCAAGAACAGCATCATTTGATGACCTAGTAACTGCAACTGTATCTTTCCAAGGTACTGGCGCATTAACAACTGCGACTGCATAATCCAGATGTTAACCATTAGTGTACAAGGCACTAGACAAAGCATGAGATCTCTTGAAAGAGAAAAAGAGAAACTTATGACTAGAGTGATTGAAGACATTAAATCAGTTGCTGTTCAAAAGACACCAATTGATCAAGGACAAGCAAGACGCGGTTGGCGCCTTGAATCTGCTTTTAGAGAAAAGCGGGTAGTCAACCGTGTGCCCTACATTGACTTGTTAGAAAAAGGTCGCTCAAAACAAGCACCTAAAGGTATATTAGGGCCTACCGTTAGGGAGATAATGAGGAGAAAATACTAATGAGTGTTTTAGAAAACATTAAAAGTCACTATAGAAGCAAACTTTCTGGAGAACTGCAAAAAATTACAGTACCAGAATGGAAAACTGATATCTATTACAAATCTGCACACAGTTTTGCAGTAGAATCAAAGGTAATTGAATTGCAACAAGCAGGTAAGACTGTGGAAGCATTGGTTGAATCAATTATACTAAAAGCATTGACTCCAGATGGAAAACCAATGTTTGGTAAATTTGACAAAAACGCATTAATGCACGAAGCAGATCCAAATGTGTTGATGAGAATTGCCGCAGTTTTAAATGCAACTACTAGTGATTATGAGACAGTTGAAAAAAACTAAAAGAGGACATTGAACTTCAACTGATCGTAAAAATTGCCAAAGAACTTGGCAAGAGCATTGAAGAAGTAATGCATTTCAGTGTCCTAGAAATAAACCTTTGGGCCGCATGGTTCAAAATGGAAGCGGAGGCAATGAAGAAACATGGCGGAAACAACACTCGTAATCCGCGCCGTAGATAAAGTCAGTGGTAGTTTAAACAACATTGACAAAAGACTAGGGCGTCTAAACAAGAATGTTAAAAACCTTGACAGAGGGTTTGGAGGTCTTACGGCCAAGATTGCAACAGTTGGTGCCGCGATAGGTTCTGCATTTGGTATTAGAAAAATACTGGCAGTATCAAGTGAAGTAGAACAACTTGGTGTGCGTTTCCAATTTCTATTTGGATCAGTTGAAGAGGGCAATAAAGCATTTGAAACATTATTGGACTTTGCAAGTAAGGTTCCATTTACACTACAAGAAATACAACAAGGTGCGGGTAACCTAGCAGTAATCAGTGACAATGCTGAAGAACTAGGCAAAAATCTTGCTATTGTGGGTAATGTTGCCGCAGTATCTGGTATTGATTTCAGAACTGCTTCTGAACAGATACAAAGAGCGTTCAGTGGTGGTATTGCGGCCGCAGAAATATTTAGAGAAAAAGGTGTTAGAGCATTATTAGGATTCCAAAATGGTGCCAAAGTTACTGCTGAAGAAACTGTAAAACGTTTTGAAGAAGTATTTGGTCCAGGAGGTAAATTTGAAAATGCAACACTGGCATTGGCAAACACATTTGAAGGTGTGCTGTCAATGGTCAATGATAAAATATTTAAATTTACACTTGCCTTGGGTAATCAAGGTGGTTTGCTGAATTTTGCAAAAGGAATACTTGGTGCAATAGATGAAATACTTGAAGAACAGTTTGGAAGCATTGAAAAATTTGCAGAACAGGCAGGTCAAAAATTTATTCAAGTAGTAAAAGAATTTGCCGTTGGTATTGCAAGAATAGGTGACATCATTACACCTGTGTTTAACTTTGTTGCTACTGGTATTAACAATTTACTGGACTTTGTAACTGCTTTACCTCCTGTTGTAAGAGACTTTGGTATAATTGGTTTCTTCCTGTTAGGACCTAAATTTAAACTTATTACAATTATTGTTGCTTCACTGTTTGAAGAAATATTAAATGCAGTAGGATTTGTTTTACAGGGTGTGCAAAAGTTTGGAAACAAACTGGTAGACTGGTATAATGGTTTAAGAGAATTTTTTGGTGCTGATCCAATTAATTTTGAATTTACATTTGCTGGCGAAGATGTAGACGATTTCAAAAATAAAGTAAAAGGAACTTTTGCAGATATAAATGAGAAGATGGGCGGATCTGTTGAAACAGCAGGACGTCTAGAAATGATGACTACTGACTTTTTCAATACAGTTGATAAAGTCGTAGAAAAACAAGCAGAATTAACAAAAGAAATAAATGATACCATAGCGGCAACAAAAGTTGAAGTAACTGAAGCAGTCAAACTTGATAATGCAATGGCAGATGTTGTTAAGAAAATACAACAACAAAAAGAATCAATTGAAGGACTTACAGTAGATCAAAAAGTAAGTTTAGAATTAGAAAAATTAAAAATAGATGAACTACTTGGTCAAGTAAAAGTAAGTGATGAATTAAAAGCGGCCAAAAAAGAACAAATTGCAGATCAAATTAAAGAAAATATATTATTAAAAGAAAGAAATGCAATTGAAGGCAAATTACAAAGTTTAAGTGGTAGTTTAGGCCCAGGTGTACTAGACAAGTTTGATCCAGAAAAAGCAAGACTTGAAAGTCAACAAGAAACACTAGAAAAAGCATTAGAACTAAAAGAAATCACGGAAGAAGAATATTTAAAAGCAAGAAATGCCTTGCAAAAACAATATGATAAACGTTTAATGGATCAACAAAAGCAACAAGTAAGTGATACATTAAAGAAAATTAAAGAAGGTACAGTTGCAACAGAAGATATTGAAAAATTAAGTGGTAAGCAACGTGTTCAATTACTTGGCAACATTGGTAAAGACTTGCTTAACACATTAGGACAGTCTAATGAAAAAGCATTTAAACTTGCCAAAGCAGTAGCAATAGCAGAAGCGATTGTAAACGTAGCACGTGGTATATCAGCGGCGTTGGCATTACCGTTTCCATTCAACCTTGGTGCGGCGGCATTGGTAGCGGCACAAGGTGCAGTACAAATTGGTGCAATTAAAAGTCAAACTTATACAGGACCAAGAGAAAAAGGTGGTCCAGTTGGTGCTGGACAAACATTCTTGGTTGGTGAAAAAGGACCTGAATTGTTTACACCAAATGCAGGTGGACAAATCATACCGAACAATCAATTAAGACAGGAACCTGTACAAGTAATATTTCAAATACAAGCAAATGACACAAGAGGATTTGATGATCTCATTACATCAAGACGTGGTTTGATTGTTAACTTAATTAACAGTGCTCTTAATGAGAAGGGTAGAAGTGGAGTAACAGCGTAATGGCATTAATAGGTACATTTCCTACGTCTCCTGGTTTTCAGAGCGTACAATTAAAAATTAACACAACGACTTCAGGAACAACTGCATTGAGTGGCAGAAGAATTAGAAGTGCAACAGGTACAACAGTGTTTGGTGCAACAGCAGTATTTCCTGTTATGTCACAAACTGAATTTAGACCAATACTTGCTTTTATAACACAAGCAAGAGGGGCATTGAATAGTTTTGATGTAACATTTCCTGAAATATCAAAATCAAGTTTAACAAGTACAAGTCATACAATAACAGTTGCCAGTGACACTGTAGGTGGTAGCACAGAAATACCAATTACAGCAACTACCAGTGATGGTGATGACATTGTAAAAGTAGGTGACCTTGTAAGATTTTCAAATCATACAAAAGTTTACATGGTTACAGAAACACTCACAGAAAGCAGTGCTGGTAATCATTTTATGAAAATAACACCAGGACTTGTAAATGGTATAAGCACAGGTAACACTGTAACTTATAATGATGTTCCTTTTAGAATGACATTAGCAAATGATGTGCAGGAAATACAAGTCGGCACGGAACAGTTATACAGATATGAACTGGACTTTATTGAGGAGATCTAATGGCAAGAGTAGGAACCCTACTATCAAATTTATTTGCTGGCAGATCAGTGGTCAGTGCCCATCTTATTGAAATAGGTTTACCAACAACTTATCTTTCATTAAATGCACTATATCTTACTGAAAATCCTTTCAGTGTAAGTTATGATACTGCAACTGCACCAGATACAGGTGCAAACACATATTCAAGTGACGGTATATTTCTAGGTTTATCAGAAGTAAAAGAAACAGGTGATTTGCAAATTACAAATGCAAACATTACTTTAAGTGGTATGGATGCAAACATAAGAAACACAGTTGTAAAACCTGCAATAGTAAACCAAAATGTCAGTGTATATAGAATATTTTTAGACAATGACACTTATGGACTGATTGATGTGCCGTTGTTATTATTCAAAGGCAAAGTAAGTTCATACCAACACAGAGATGGTGAAGATGGTGGCATTATTACACTTGCTGTGAAAAGCAATTTTGCAGACTTTAACAAAAGTCGTGGTATAAGAACTAACCAAGGCAGTTTACAAAAGATTGATGCAAATGATTTTGGATTTGAATACAGTCACGAAAATCTTGGCGATATCAAATGGGGTAAAGCATAATGGGATTTTTTAAAAGCATAACAAAGTTTGTAAGCAAGGTTGTTGACACAGTTGTAAAAGGTGTTACCAATGTTGTTGAAGCAGTTGTAGACTTTGTTGGTGACGTAGTTGATTTTGTAGTAAGTCCATTTGGTAGTTTGTTTGATGTACCAGATCCAAACATTGGAGAACAAAGTGCTCAATATGCCCAAGGTGTTACAGTTACAAAAAGTGGTACAACATTACCATTACCTGTAATTTATGGTTATAGACGTGTAGGCGGAAATATAGTTTATGTTGACACACAGGGCGACAGCAACAAATATTTGTATGTTTGTTATGCACTATCGCATGGTGAAGTAACAGGACTCAAAAGACTGTTTATTGATGACAATGAACTTCCAAGAAGTTTATTTTCTAACAGTGACAAGTTTCCAAATGAATCAGTTGTCACAGTAAATGCAGGTAGATATTCAGGCAGATTAAAATTACAATTTTTTAGAGGTAGTTCTACACAAGCACAAAGTTCATTGTTAAATGAAAGCACACAGTGGGGCAAGAAAAAACGTACATTACCAGGTGTTTGTTACTTGGCCGCACGTTATGAATGGCGTAAAATTGAAACACAAGAAGATCAAGAAAACAATCCATACAGCGGTGGTGTACCACAGATAAAAGCAGACATACTTGGTACAAAAGTTTATGACATTGGTGCAAATCACGATGGTAGCGCCAGCATTACAAATTATTCAAGTGCCACAAAAACTTTAAGTTACAATCCAATTGATTGTTTACTAGATTATCTTACAAACTCAACATATGGTGCAGGGTTACCTATTACAGAAATAGATGGTGAAAGTTTTTATATTGCACACAACAAACTAGACCAAACAGTCACTTACTTTACAGGTGCAACAGGTAAAGTTATGACAATGAATGCTGTTATTAACACAGGCAACAAAATTATAGACAATGTAAGGCAGTTGCTTACAGGATCAAGATCACTTATGCCATTTGTGCAGGGTGTTTACAAGGTACGTGTTGAAGATGCTGGTAATGACACAGACATCATAAGCAGTGTAACCAATGTAAAGTTTGATCTAGAAGAGAATTTTATTGTAAATGAAATAACACTGTTAGGTGAACGTAAAAACAATTACTTTAACCAAGTTACTGTAAACTATGTTGATCCTGATAGAGAATTTACAAATCAACAGGAAGTATTTCCTGCAAAAGGCAGTGCAGACGAAACTGCTTTCTTGGCCGCAGACAACGATGAAGTGTTAACAGGAGAATTTAGTTTTCCTACGCTAACAAATCAATATATTGCAAGGCACATGGCCAAAATGATTTTAGAAAAGTCAAGACAACAGCGTGTTTTAAATTTTAGAGCAAGTCCTGACTTGATTGCAGTTGAACCAGGTGATGTTATACGTGTAAACCACACAAGACTAGGATTAACCAATGT
>Ga0181563_10005926_pt1 | contig 11084 bp, 16 predicted proteins | sample 011ome_25_FD_133759 | JGI IMG/M metagenome (GOLD analysis project Ga0181563, IMG submission 133759) | Coastal salt marsh microbial communities from the Groves Creek Marsh, Skidaway Island, Georgia - 011512CT metaG (megahit assembly) | ecosystem: Environmental > Aquatic > Marine > Intertidal... | reverse complement strand
ATAACGTTAATCTCACGAGTGTTAGTAATGCCAAGTTCGTCAAGTGCAAGAGTCAACTGCTCTACACTTCCAAGGCCATTTAGAAGGGATGTAAAAAATTGTTCCGGGCTTTCTTTCCAAAGATACTGAGCCTGCTCAGCAGACATTCCAGCTGCAGCCGCAAATGCATCAAGCTTGTCAGTGCTGCCTTCTATTGCACGAGTAATGGTGTTAAATACACGAAGAATCACACCACGAGCCTGCTCAGGCGCAATACCAAGCGAGGAAAGTGCAGTGGCTAAACCAATGACTTGCTTTGCACTGTAGCCAGCGTTTGCAGCAGCAGCTGAAATTGACTCCGACATAGAAAGAATTTCTTGCTCGGTTGCAACGGCATTGAATCCAGCAAACAGCACAGAGGAGGCAAGGTTCTCAAACTCAGAAACTGGGACTTTGGCTAGCGCCGAAATGCGACCAAACTTTTCTGCGGTCTCATCAATTGAAGCTCCGGTAACTGCCGAGAAGGCTGCGACTGTTTTGGTAAAGCCAGCTAAGTCTGCAGCTGCAACCCCCATCTGAGCACCTAAAGTGGCAATTTCAGAAATTTCAGCAAAGGTAACTGGAAGTTCAGTGCTTAAGTCAATTAGCGCATCTCTCATGTTTTCAAAAGCTAGAGTGCCCTCTTGAAGAACTGCAGCTCTTTCAACTGCAGTAAATGCAGTTTCAAACTCAGCAGCCTTTTTAACAGTCTCAGTTAGTGCGCGTGTTACCTGAAAGGCGTAGTAAGCAACCTGTTGGTAAGCAGTTGCCATGTCGTAAAGAGCATAGCGACCAGTAACCATTGCATCGAGTTGTTGACGCTGGGTATTTAGTTCTCTTCGGCGGTCTTCTAAAATAGCTGCACGGTGAGATTTTACCAGCATTTCCTCACGCTGGCGTTTTTGTACCTGAGTTAAAAGTCTTTGTTCATCTGAAAGAGTTGTCGCAGAAGGCGTACGCTTTTTTACGTTAATTCCAGAGACATCAGCACCCATTCTGGGTGGTCTTAGTGGCCCCTCAGCTCTGCCACGCTTAGCATAGTCTGCAGCAGTTATAGTCTCTCTAACGCCCTTCATTCTTTCGGCGTTTTCTTGCTTTATGTGCTGCATCGCTTCTTGATGCGCTTTATTAGCCATGTTCTGCGCTTGTTGATACGCAGACTTTACTTCTTGTTCAGCTTGCTTTCCCTTGGCCCCAGCTGCCTTTTTTCCGGTAGCACTAACTAGCCCACTAAGTGCTTTAGTAGACTCTTCAATTTGTTTGATGAACTGACGTGCATCCGCAGTTATTTTTGCGTGAAAGGTTGCACCAGATGCCATGTTACCGCCTATTTGGTGGGGGACTTATATCTATTCTACCGCATCATGCTGTGCTAAAGATTGCAGGTAGCTTGACCTGCTCGGGAAGTCAGAATCGTCATAAGTGTATGGCACAACATACGGGTACTCCCCGTAAGCCTTTTTCTTAGACCTTTTCTTTTCTTCCTTCTCGTTATGGCGGTCAAGCTCTGCCTTAGCAAAGCATTTAGCCTTTTTGACTTTGAAGCCAATGTTGCTTGCTTCTTCGTTGCGACAAATCCAGATTGGATTGCCACACTCATTGCAGGTTTCATCCTGCAAAATCTGGTAAGCCTCAATAAGTAAAAAGTCAAACTCAGTCCACGGCTCTGTTGGTTGTTCGTGGAACAGAACCGCACAAGGGCGGATGCTTGCAGTAATTGCTGCCTTTATCTTGACAACATACCCTCGGTTACCCTGCCACGTCAGGACTTCGGTAAAAAACCTGCATCTGTCAGCCCCTTAAAGTAGCCAGTGGCTAGGGTCAGCTTCTGCATGGTGTTTACCAGCAAAGTCCAAGACTCGATTGGAACGTTGTCACGAATCTCAGAAACCTCTTCGTAGGTGAAGTGGTGCTCGTCAACATTGCCGTCTTTGTCTGTAACTTTTACAAGGTTTTCTGCCACAAGGGATGTGACATAAAACTTAAACCAGTCTGAGTTATACTCGTCTTCTGTAGAGCGAGGAAACTTTTTGTCAGCCTTTTCGGTAACGGCCTCAACCACGCTTTGACTAACTCCACGAAGAGTAAAGGTAAGCTTGGAGTTCTGCACTTTGTGTGCCAGCTCTTCAGCCTGCTTTTCTAGCTCTGCGTATTCTTTGCTGTCTTCTTTTAGCGACTTCATCTTGTCTTCAAGCTCGACAAGCTCAAAAGCAGCTTCGCCGTCAATGTAGACAGTCACATCTTTTTGGGGATAACCCCTGCCCTTGATGACTTCGGACAGATTGAAAACTCCCGGCTTTTGCGCATCGCGCACAGCCTCAAGAGCCTCCTCGACAATCTTTTCTTCGCTCATTCTGCGCCTTTCAAGTGTTCGCCCATTCATTATAGCTGACCCCAGCTAGGCGAACGGGCGCAATACCTAGCTGGGGCCAGTCTTTGTTACTAAGCTACTGCAGCTACGTTCACGCCTAGCTTGCCCTGTGGAGCAAAGTTGACCATGAACTTGACGCTGTCTTCGCCCTCGGTGTCGTCCATGAATGCATCTGCAATGAACTTGAAGGCGTTGACCTTCTGACCTGCTGCGAGGGAAGTAGTAGTTGCTACGTTGATACGAGTTACCAAGAAGCCAACTGGGCGTGAGCCGTCAGTTGCAGCCTTGAATGCCTCGTATGCGTCGTAGTAAGCACCGCTTGTCTCAGAGGTGATACCACGGAAGAAGGTTAGTGAGCCGTTGAACTGTGCGAAACCACGGGTTTGAACCTGTCCGGTGTCAACAATTCCACGGTCATCAATGGCGTTAGAGTCAGTTGCACCTAGGTCGTAGCCATCCCAAGCGATTGCCTCGGTTAGCTTGATACCACTGGCAGCAATGTCGCTGACATCTGGGCCTGCAACAAAGTCGTCCTCGGTTCCAGAAAGACCAGATGATGGAATCCACCAGACATCAATCTTTCCGTTTGAGGTTGACTTGGTTCCAACAGTGCTCTTTAGCTCTGGGCCAGCACCTGCTGTTCCAGCAGCAACTGCAACGTTTACTGAAACCTCACCAGTTACCAAGAAGCGAGCACCAACGCGAACCATCTCGCCGTCGCCTACTAGGTCAATTGGGTAGTCAGTCTTTACGCCGTAGATGCTTACCTCGTCGCCCTCTGCAAATGCAGCGTCGTGAGCCTTACCAACACGCTTGACCAAGTAATACTTTACGTCTGGTGTTGAGAACAGGGTGTAAGCCTTGTTGTAAACAGAGTCAGCAACTAGGCTCTCGTCACGGAAGCAGTCTAGCGAAGCCTCGTAGTTGCTGTAGGTCGGGGTCTGGACATCGGCGTTGTCAACGATAGCAAGCGAGTTGTCGCTGTCGGACTCGGTCATGTTCAGGGTGTAGTCGTCAGTTACAGCTGGCGAGATGTTGAAGACCTTGGTTGCATCGGTGATTTCGTCCAGCGTGGGGGCTGTAATGTTAGCGAATGCATCCAAGGCAGCAACGTAAATGCCCACATTCGGGCGTAGCATCTTAGTAGCCATTTATTTATTCCTCGTTGTTTTCGATTTCTTCGTCTGAAGCAATTTGCTCCTCGACTTCTGTGCCTTCAGGACGCTCCCAAATGGTTCCGTCCTGAACCAGCCCATCGCCATCACCATCTACGGCATCTGGGACATATTTTGCTGGCTTCTTTTTCGTCTTTGGAGCAGGCGCTTCAACAGGCTCTTCGCCCATCAAAACAAGTTCAGCTCCCAAAACTGGGTGACCAATGTAGTGGTCTGGAACATTAGCGACTTTTCCGGTGCGCTTGTTCATAGCTAGAGCCATTAGAATCCTTCCAATACTATGTTCTATGATACCACAGTGTTGACTGCGAAACTGAAGACAGTCTCCGCTACATAGCGCACTGGGCGGGAGCCTGTGTCGCTATCAATGTATGGCCTACCGACTGATTCTGGTGACAAATACCCTGCATCCGTAGGCTGGAACCCTGTTAGTTTGTCAATAACTAGGTCAAGCACTTGACGAGCAGAGCGCTCAGTTGGGCCAACGCACATTACGGAAGCATAGCTTCGCCCCATGTCTTGCCTAGGGCCAGTAATCCCACGCTCTAGCCTATTTTGAATAAGGCCAGAAAATGACGGCACAATGTAGGGAAGCAGCATTCCGCTTGTGTCGTACTCAAGCGTTGCGTCGTCGGGCACACCAGTGGCGTACACAGTTTGTGGAAGCTCTTCAAGCTTTGCGGTTATCTGGTCGTGCACGGGTAGAAGTGAAAGTGCCATTATCTATCCTGACTTCTCTTTAGTTTGTTGTAGTAAGCCTGAGCGCTGTGGAAACCCTCCATGCGCTCAATATTTTCCATAAAAGCAGTAAATCTAAGCTCATTAACAATTTCTTTTTGCATTGCCCTGAGCTGTTGTTCTTTTAAGAATTCCATATAGTTTGGATTGCCGGGATACCTCATGCTCCAAGCATCATCAAAATCCATGCCCCGACCCATTCTAGCAATAATGCGCTCATCATCTGCTCTGTTAGAAGAGGATGCAAAGCCCCTAGAAACCATCTTTTTCCGCAGCTCTTTTTTGATTGCGTCATCAATTTTCTTTTGTGCGCCATAGCGCTTATCAGACATTCCGGGAACTTTTCTGCTCCTGCCAGACCAAGTCTCGAAAGTAAAACCGTTTTCTTGCTGGAAGAAATATTTTGGCCCGTTTAGCGGGAGTCCATAGGTTGCATTGTAAAGACCCTTTGACCCACGAGGGTTACTGCTGCCGACAGAAGCAGCCATGCGCCCAGAGTCCACACGAGCGCCCATGTTGTTGCCTCTAACATAGTTTGCAAAACGATGCCAAGTGCTGCCAGTTGGGGTTCCAGAGCGTTCGTCGGTTTTGCTAGTGCCAACAACCTTAAAGTCTAAAGTGCCCTTTTCACCAGCTTTTGCAGCAAACCCAATTGCCTCTTTTACGTCTTTGAGGCTTCTGTTTTTGTAGGCTTTTGCAATACGAGCTATAGAAGCCTCATTGACATTCCACTTGATTCTAGGGGCTAACGACACGCTTCACCTCTTGGTTGACCTCACAGTAAATCATTCTGTGCCAAGGGTTAGAGCTGTTTAGCGAGCTACGCACAGTCAGGATGTAGTTCTCTAGAATGTCGTCATAAGGCGATGAGGTCACGAAGATTTGGTGACCCGGGCGAATATCTGGCATTGTGCCTTCGTAGCCAGCCAAGGTGTTGCCCTCAAAGTCAATGTGAACTTCAACGGTTCCGACCTCTGTGGGGTTTACTGGACTTGAAACGTTTACTGGAACCTTAGAGTTTTGAACCCTAGCTTTGCCAGTCCATAAGATTTCACGGGCAGAAGTCCAAGTGTTAGTCGCAGCATCGTAAGTGCTGTCAGTTGCGTTTGGGTCAAAGATTTCAATAGTCGCCAGCATAAAGTCTTTGTCAATCTGGCGATTGTGCTCAAAGAACTTAGGGTGAATTACAGAGCGAGTATTTAGAGCCACTTGTTCCCCCAAGCAGCTGACTGGTTAACAATAGTCAGAGTGTCGTTAGCGTCTTCTTGCTCATCTTCGATGGCTTCCTGTCGCAACGCCTCTGCCTGCGCACGGAGTTCAGCTCCGAGCTTTGCGCCGTCAGTCTTGAGGTCGTATGTGCTGATTACTTTATTGATAAGGGTTTCGCTTGAGGCAAGCACAAGCTTGGCCTGAGCAGCAGCTCTCTTGATGCCATTTGAATACATGGACAAGAAAGCTGTAATCTGAGAATCAGAGAAGATGTAAGCAGGAGTATCGCCTAGCTGCTCAACATCTGGGATAAGCAGGCGAACCTGCCCAACTGCTGTTGAGTAGTCTGGAGGAGTTAAATCTGGTGCGTCTGGCATGCTACTATTCTACCTTATGCGGAGAAGTCAGTACGCTCCCCGAACATCACACCAAGCTCCGACAGCATCTTCGACTGATGTGACCTCAAAAGTTGTAGGATGCTCAAACCCTTCAATGAAACTAGATACATAGTCAATGACGGCAGCCTTGCTCGCTAGCTCTAGTTCAGTTGCCTCATCACTTGCAAGTCCAACTAAATCGAAATCTTGTGGGCTTGACAATTCGTTAGCTTTAGCGAAGTAACCACCATCAATAATGTAACTTGGCACTTCGCCTTTATCTGTCAATGTATAAACAACAACCTTCATTATGCCTCCACCTGTTGTTGAGCAAGAACCTCTGGAACAAACGGAACGAAGCCCCTGTATTCGGCCTGCCTTCTGACTTCAGGAGCATACTTGTTAGCTACCGCTTGTAGCCATTCACGCTGAACCTCAAATGTGGGCAAGATTTCATTATCGAGCATCTCTTGTTCCATCTCTAGGAGTGCTGTTACCTCACGCTGGGCAGCAGCTCCGTTAATCCCTAAGTCCTGAAAATAAATAAAGTTACCCTCATCTATTGTTCCGCCCCTTGCCCGAGCAGCAGCTAGACCTTGCGAGAAGGCTCTCATTACATGAAACTTTGGCTGGTCTTGTTCATACATTTCTTCTGTAATAACTTCGACCCCAAGCTTCTGACAAATCGCCTCATACTGCTCAACTAGAAAAGCCACCTCACGCAAAGCACCTCTTTGATAGTTCTCGGTTGCTGTTACTTTTGTTCGTATTTCAAGTATTTCAAGTTCTAGGTCTTTAGCCTTTTCATCCGTAGCCGTCTCTATCGCTAGTTGCTTACGACTTAGTTTTAGCCTTTGCTTCCTGAGCTTTAGTTCAGCTTCTTCGATAGCCAGTTTCTTGTTTTCAATACGAGCCAAAATGTGCTTTGCTGCTCCAATGTCAGTCAGCTCTGTAATGTCAAGTGAGACAGTCTTGAGTTGGGATGATGACTTGTAAAAGGACTCTGACGATTCCGCAATTCTAGGCATCATCTCTTGAACCTTGCTCATCATGCGGGTGTAGTTATCTGGCAAGGATGTTGTGAGGTTTGCTAAGTCTTTCATTATGCAGGTATTCCTCCATGCGATTCAGAGGATGCTACGGCATTTTCATCTGCTGCAAGCAAGTCACCAAAGTCTGTTCCATTGCCCGTTGTGGCTATTGTTATTTTTTCTATGACATTGTACCGGCTACCGCTGCCGTTATTTCCACCCGAAAATGTTGCAGTTACTTTGTTTGAAGTTCCAGCAGTTCCGTATTTAGATTGAGTCAAATCACCAAAGTCTGTTGTATTACTAGTAGTAGCGATAGTGACATACTGAATCCTGTTTGATGCCGAACCCTCGTAGCCACCAGCCATGATTCCCCTAGTGCTTGAAGCAGCTCCTTCAGCACGAAGTGCGTTAGCAGCTAAATCGCCGAAATCGCTGCCGTTACCAGTAGTTGCAAAGGTTATGTATTCAATTCGATTTCTAAGGCCAGTTCCGTTTCCCTCACCACCGAAATTCAAACCTCTCGTTGAATTGGCAGTTGCTCGCAGATAGTTTCTAGGTTCAATCATGTCTCCAAAATCTGAAGCATTACCCGTTGAGGCGATGGTGACATACTCCATTGAGTTGAATCTGCCACCGCCAGCGTCACCACCCATAAAGACCGCACGAGTATCATTTGAGTGTCCAGAATTGTGCCTACGAGCCTGAGCCAAGTTTCCGAAATCCGCAGCATTACCTAAAGTGGCAATTTCTACATACTGGATTACATTAGTCGTGCTTGGCCTACCGCCAGCCATCACCATTCTTGTGCTAGAACCGCCAGCACCAAACTGATAGGCAGCGGTGAATAGGTTACCAAAGTCCGCAGCATTTGCCCCGCCAGAAGCAATGCTGTAATACTGGATTCTTGTAGTATCAGCCATTCCGCCAGCAACTAAAGCCCTATCGCCGTCTGCTGTAGGAGCAAAGAACTGTTCCCAAGTTCCGCTAACTTTTTCATAACCCTCGGCAACTGTTTTCCATGTGCCACCAATGTTGGCGTGAAGTTCAGTTATGTCTTTCCAGCTACCGCTGATTTTCGAATGTGCAGTCATGTCTAACCCCTATGGTTCATAGACAAGCCAAACATCTCCGTCAGAACCGCCTGTCGGTGTGGCAGTCGAAAGGGTTATGTTACGCACAACAGTTTGGTCTGTTGCAGCGGTTGAAACGGTTCCATTAGTTTGCGATACAACAGCTCCGATGTTCTCCCAGCGGGAGTTGCTGTTGTTCCAAGAAATTACATCGCCATCTGAGGCGGAGGCAATCTGCACATCGTGCAAATCTTTGATAGCCTCTCCGGGACTCATCCGCACAAGAAGCTTGCCAGAGGTTCCGCTACCCTGCTTTACAACTGCAGCGATTGGCAGCTTTAGGTTTGGAGCAGCAGGCTCGGTTGAAGTTAGATTACCAGCAGTAGTTGGGTCTGGGTACAGAATTGTGCCTACAGTCCAGATGTTTGTGTTCAAGCCCTCGATAATGCCGGACTCGGTTACAAAGCCAAAGCTATCTGCAGCAATCTCTTCGCTAGTGATACCAACCATGTAGTGGTGGTCAACTGAGCCGTCAGTCGTTGCAGGCTGCACAGTTACAGTATCTCCTGCAGCTCCAGCGAATTCTACGAGGGTTCCAACTGGGATAGCGGTTGAAATACTAGCGTTCTTTACACGAATCAGCTTTTCTAGACCGAGCTGCAAAGTCACAGTTCCGTCTAGTCCGAGGTCTACAGTCTCCTGCTCCTCGTTCCAAACCATCTCTGCAATATCAGCGGTTAGGTCTGCGGTTGTATCAAAAGCAATCGAGTCGTAGGTTGCTGTAGCATCGTTTAGCCAAACGTTGCCGTCCCATACCCATGTGCGCCCGGCAGCGGTAAAGGTGTCACCTACAGTCGGTGAGTCTGGGAAGTTAAAAGCCATCAGGCTGTCCTATCTTGTGCTTAGAGAACTAGAACGTCTGCTTCTTCAGCAGTTAGCGCCTCGCCTGCAATGAGCTTAGCCTTTGCGGAGTCCTTGAGTGCCTGAAGAGCAGCAGCAGCTTCCTCCTCGGCAACCCTCTCGGCCTCGGCAGCAGCTGCCATAGCTTCACGCTCGGCAATCTCTTCGTCAGTCAATTCAACAACTGTGCGCTCGCCTGTAGAGCAGTCTACAATCAGTTTTGTTGGTCTTGGGTCTGCCATTGTTTTCCTTATTGGTTAGTAGTTACTATTGTATCAGGTCTTATTTTAGCTTACAGTGGTTACGCCGTCTGAGCCCTTTTTGATGCCATACAGAGAAAAAGAGCTATAAATAAGAAAGCTTCCATTTTCGGGACTAAGAGAAATACTAGTTATTGGGGCTGTAATTGAAGCAAGTGAACCCTGTATTGCAGAGTGAGAATCTGTGCTATTTCTAATTGCAGTTTGGTCTGAAATTATAGATTTATTTAAAGAATTTCTATAGCTTGTGATGTAGATTTTTGTGCTTCCGTAAATCCCAGCAGTAGTTGAGCCAAAATCGGCAGATAGTGCCCAAGTAACTTGAATACTACTTGTATTAGCCTGTGCAGACGAATAGGCGGCAGAACCAGTGCCTTCTAGCCACTGGTTACCGTAGCTTGTGCCGCCAACTCCATTAAAAGTCATCATCAAATTATCTCTAGGAGAATTTGTACGGCTACTTTTAGCATTTACAATTAACAGCAAATCGTCATAGTCTGCGCTAATTGGATTAAAAATAACACTTGCCTGAGTTCCAGCAAGGCTTTCAGTTTCTAGATGAACCATCCCCATTATGCAATCACCCCATAAAGACTAAAGGTTGAATTTAGAGAAAAACTTCCACTGTTAGGAGAAATTGAAATACTATTTAATGCGGTTAGGCTTTGCCAAGTATTTATACTTGCCAATGTAATAACTCCAGCAGCTCCAGAACGGCAAAGTATCATTTTATGCTTATCTGTGGCTGAATAATCTAAAAATTCAACTATTGCGGTTGTCATTGTTGTTGAGGAATAAATAACCTCTCTTGGCCCACCAGTTCCACCATCTTTTGTCCCACCAGAACCGTACATAAAAGTTCTTTGTTGATTTGCTGTATCTCCATTTAGCGTTGCCGAAACGCCAATATTTGCAGTAGTTGTTCCATTGTAAATCAAAATTAAATCACTATAAGAATTTGGTATATTACTAAATGTTACTGAGGTAGCTGAGCCGCTCAGAGTTAATGTCTGAAGTGGTCTATAAGTCTTTGTGATAGCCATTATGATGCCTTTAATCCATATAAAGAGAATCTTGAGTTAGCAAGAAAATTGCCTCCAATTAGTGGGTCTAAAAGCAAGCTATCAATGACGGCGTTGTTTCTCCAAACGCCAGAGTATAAACTTACAATCCCATAGTTAGTTTCTCGATAACCATTAAGGCTTCTAAAAGTCTTATGTTTATTTGAATTAAAAGCATCGTAAATATCTATAACGCTTGCGCCAAAAGAGTATGCAACAGAGGAGGCAGAAGTCGCACCTTCAGAAATTAACATTTTAGATTCATCTGCAGCTGCGGTTGAACCCGGCGCTCCACCTGCGCCATAGAGTTGTTGATAATTATACCCAGAATTAGAGCCATTTACAAAAAGCTGTATTGGCTCATTATGAGCACCAGTTCTATCGGTTCTAGCAAGAATCCTTAATTGTAAATGACGATAGGTGCTTGCATAATTTGTTGTTAAATTATTAAAAGTAATGGTTGCTTGTGAAGATGGCAGAGTTTCAGTTTCAAGCAGGTCATAGTCACTAATAAACGGCTCATACGCAGTATTACCCACAAGCATAGAGCGATAGAACCTGTTGTCAGTCAGGCTTGAGTGGGATAGAGATTTAATTGCCATTAGCTCACCACCGTTGTTCCGTCTGAACCTGCTGTGATGCCAAAAATTGTAAAAGACGAGTATTGTTGTATCGGGTAACTCAATTCTGCTTCAAACGTTATGCTGCTAATACCCGAGCTGTTGGCCCACAAGCCTGCTGCAATAAATTGCCGACTTAAAGTACCGTTGTTTTCAGCTACTAAATCTGCGCTGACAGCTTTATCTTGGCTACCCGCATAATTTGGTAAGTAAATAGATGCATTGCCATAGGTGTTAGCTGTTGCTGCATT
>Ga0181563_10005924_pt1 | contig 11086 bp, 4 predicted proteins | sample 011ome_25_FD_133759 | JGI IMG/M metagenome (GOLD analysis project Ga0181563, IMG submission 133759) | Coastal salt marsh microbial communities from the Groves Creek Marsh, Skidaway Island, Georgia - 011512CT metaG (megahit assembly) | ecosystem: Environmental > Aquatic > Marine > Intertidal zone... | reverse complement strand
GGCAATGGTGCCTGATCTTAAATACACTCAGGCGGTTGATACTTTAATTATTGTCCATCAGGACATGCACCCAAAGCGTTTAATACGAAACTCTGATGTTAGCTGGACGTTTGAGGACTTGCCGCTAACAAGCATACCGACCTATGCCTTTAATCCACATTTTCATTACCCAAAGTTTACAATTACCCCTTCTGCTGTAGATGGTAATATCACGCTAACTGCATCGGCCTATACTCATGATACAGGTACAGCGCAAGGCGGCAGCTCCAATACTATTCAATTAAAAGCGGCAACCAGTTTTACAGGTCTTAATACGCCTGTTGGTATGAATGTAACAATTACCAGTGGTACTGGTTCTGGTCAGTCAAAGCACGTTCATGCTTATGATTCAGGCACTAAAACAATAACGATTGATGGCACTTGGGATACTGCGCCAGATGCAACAAGCGGATACAAGGTTTATCCTTTTGGGGAATCTAGTGTTGGAGAGATTGTCAGCAGAAAGCAAGGCTCAACGTTTAGCGGTGGTCAGGCTAAAATAGTCGAATATGTCAGCGACACTGTAGCTAATGCCACTGTAATAATACCGTTTTTTGATACAACATCATTGACTAACCCTGCGTTTGGTCCTGCTATACCAACCGAGTTAAATAGCTCGTGGCAAGCGGAAACAGGTTATGAGAATACTTGGTCGGATACATTAGGTTGGCCCAGGACTGCATCGTTTTATGAGGCAAGGCTTTATTTTGGTGGTACAGCATTACGTCCGAATACGCTTTGGGGATCTAAGGTTGCTCAATACTTTGATTTCGATCAAGGCACTGGTCTTGATGATGAAGGCGTCGAAGCAACGCTAAACGTCAACGAATTCAACGAAATCACTAATCTAAATGCTGGACCTGATCTTCAGATATTTACATCTGGCGGTGAGTTTGTGGTCATACAAGAGGCGAGCACGCCGGTCACGCCAGCGACTTTTATGATTAAACCGCAAACCCAAATCGGATCTAAGCCTGGTTTGCCTGTGATTAATCTTGGCGGCTCAGCATTATTCATACAGCGCCAAGGCCAATCGCTTGTTTCTATGCAATACAATAACGAGCAAGGCGGTTATGGTACGTTGCCTTTATCTACACTTAGCTCGCATCTGCTAAAAGACCCTATCGACATGGCTAGGCGCAGAGCTGTTTCTACTGATGAGGCCGATCAAATTTATATAGTAAACGGTGATGATGGCACGATTACTTTATATTCCATACTTGCCGACCAGAACGTAATTGCTCCAAGCAGAATAGAGTTAGGCACACAAACTTCTGGAAGTACAACAAATGCCTATAAAGTTGTCAGCATTGCAGTAGTTGTATCTGATGTTTATGTCATCGTTAAATACGATCCTAATCCTGGTGTAATTCAACAAGAAGGCCATCTTTTAAAGTTTGATTACGATGTTTTTACTGACTACGCAGTAACCGGAACATCTGCATCTTCTGGCACAATGGATCAGCCAAATACTAATGAGCCTGTCAAAGTAATTGGTGATGGCATTGTTGAGTCTGGGACAAAAACAGGTCCGACTGTAAACTTTGATCGGACATACAGCACTTGGCAATTTGGTATAGATTTTGATGTTGAGATTAAGACGATGCCGGTTGAGCCAAGATTGCAGCAAGGCTCAGTATTCGGTCTTAAAAAGCGTATTGTTCAAATTGACGCACCTGTTTATGAAACTCAAAACATGGTGGTCAACGGTCAGCCCGTTGCCTTTAGAGACTTTGGTGCTGGCGTGTTAGATGTTCCTGTTGCAGAATTTACAGGCACAAAATCAATACAAGGTATTCTAGGCTTTAGCCAGAACGCCCAGATAACAGTAACCCAATCCGTACCTTTGAAGCTCACGCTTCTTGGACTGGAATACAGAGTGAGTATAGGTAACTAATATGGCTCAAGTGGCAATGATTGTTGCAGGAACGTTGCAAGCATATTCTGCATTTAGAGGCGGTCAATATGCTAGGGCCGAATATGATGCACGCGCAGCTCAAGAAAGACTTCGTGGTCGCGCCCAAGCGTTGCAATACAAACAACAAGGTGTCGAAGTTTTGCGCCGACTAAATGAAAACTTAGCATCTACGGTTGCTCGAGCTGCCGCTGGCGGTGTTGATCCGTTGTCAGGCAGTGCATTAAATCTGCAAAATTACGCGATGCGAGAAGGAGCAAGAGATTACAATCAAGCCAGAGACAACGCATTGATTGCGACGGGCATGGCTGAATATCAAGCAAAGCAGTACAAAGCTGCTGGCAGCGCTGCGTTTAGATCTGGGCTTTTGGGTGCATTAACTTCTGCGGCAACGACTACTTATGCAGCAATGAAACCAGCTCCGGCAACAACACCGCCACCAGCGCCAGTAACGTAGAGATTAAAGATGGCTAGATTACCAAGATATCAAGCAGGAGGCGTACAAGCCGTTGTACCTGGCAGAGTCGAATTTGCTGGCATGCGAGAGCAAGCAAGATTTGCTGAAAGCATTGGCAAGATGGCTGACTTTGTTAATCGTGAAGTTCAGGCTCGAGCAATAAAAAGGACGCGAGAAGAGGAGGAGGCAAACGCATTACAGCAAAGACTGGCCGTTGATAGCATTATTACTGCTGCTAATGTTGAAATGACAAGCGTATATAACGATGCTGAGGCAGCAAAGCTGCCATTCACACAATTCCAACAACAAGCTAAAGAGGTGTATGACGGATTTTCTGGCGCTTTAGAAGGGTTAGATCCTGAATATGCTGGGTTTGCGTTAAATGATTTAAACAGAATAGTGGCTCTGAAAGGCGAGCAATATTCGGTTATTGATCAGAAAAGATCATTAGAAGAAATGAAAGCAAATGCTTTGACTGGATTAGAGCAAAGAGTTACCGAGTCTAAGTATTTAGCTAATTCTGAATCGTTTAATGACGATCTAGCCGCTTTTGAAATTGAGCGGATTGCTGGGTTCATGACTACTAATCAGTTTTCGCCAGCAGAAATAGCAAGAACGATTGGGTCTGTTAAAAAAGAGATGTATCAAGAAAATGCCATCTCTAAATTTAATAGGCTTACAAGTATCGAAGAAAAACAATCTTATATTGAAAAGCTTAATGTCAGGCAGCTAGGACCAGATGGAACTAGAGTTTTAGCTAAGACATTGCAAACGCAATTAAATTCAGAAATAAGCAGGACTAGAAGTCTGGCGACTGCACTTAAAGGCGATATTAAAGATCAAGTAAAAATACTGACTAAAGGTGGTACGCCCAGCGTCGCAACAATTGCTGATCTTGAATCCAAAGCTAGTCAGTTAGCACCATACGATCCTGAAATCGTGCAAGAACTAGATAATCTAGCATTCTTTAGAGAAAACTTGTTGCCGATGCGATTGATGAATCCAATGCAATTAGAGCAAGAATTATTGCAAATAGAGCGTGGGATTCCAGGTAAAGGCGAGGAAGGCTTAGACACAGAGCAAGAGGTTTTGCTGGCTTCTGAGGCTAGGTCATTGCTAAACAATATGACTACAGAGATTCAGCAAGATCCACTAGCTTATGCGATGCGTGTTGGGCATGTTGAATTAGGGACGTTAAATATTGGCGATCCTGAAATGGCATCGCAAAGGCGTGCTCAAGCAAGACAGGTTGCCGGTATCTACGGTATAGAAGAAACATTTTTGACAGATACTGAAGCAACCGAAATTTCAAACGCTTTATCAGGACAAAACCTGCCAAATCGCATGTATGTCCTTTCTAGCATTGTGGATAACTTTGCTCAAGATGCGCCAAAAGTATTGGCGCAAGTTGCGCCTAAGCAACCTGAACTAGCCCAGATTGGCGGCATGGTTAGTCTGGGGTTGTTTGATACTGCTACTATCGCTTTAAAAGGTATGGATAATATTGCACTGGAAAACAAGCCTGTAGAGTTTACCCCGACAAATACCGACTTTATGTTTCAGAGCGCTTCAGGGACAGCTTTTAATTTTCAGCCAGAAGCCAGAGCTGCAACCAGAAAAGTTGCAAATGCCATATACGCACAAAAAGCATTTGAGCAAGGGTTGGATACTTTTGATTCTGGCGTGTGGGAAGAATCTATTCAGCTTGCTGCCGGTTATGATCCCAAAACTGGCAATGGCGGTATTCAAGAAGTTCGTGGTGTTCCTACTTTACTGCCCAAAGAGCTTGATGCCGACAAGATAGAGTCAATGCTTGATGGCCTCACTGCTCAAGATATCTTAGATCAAACTGGATTGGAAGTAACTAATAGCCAGGTCAGAACAATTCAAAAAGACGCCCAGTTATATGTACATTCACATGGCTACTACTATATGGGTGTTGGGGAGCCTGGTAGCGCGGGCTTTAGATATATTGCAGACAAACGTGGAAATCCAGTAGTTATAGATGCCCTTACATTCTACGGCTTTAGATAATGAGTTTTTTATTCCGCAATCCTCAGCCGCTTGACCTAGATCCTAATCAGGCTCTGACTGATGGGTTAGGTACGTTTCAAGAAAATATTAGGTCGGCATACGAGTTTGCCAGAACTAATGAGCAATCATATAGCGAAGCTACGGTCCTTCGAGATCAATGGCAGCCGATCATTGAAGAGATTAATCAGCAAACCGATGCTGGATTTTATAACCCTGCTAACCATCTAAACACTGGGTTGTTTACTACAGCGAGCGAAGGTCATGGTGTGCGTCAATATGAGCATTACACCAATAGCATATTTAAATACATTCAAGAAAATAAAGATCGTCTTAGTGATGATCTTGTTGGTATTACGAATGAGCAATTGCTTCAACAAGGTATGGATCAAGCCAAATTTAATAGAGAGGCATTTGAAGAAATAGAAGCGAGATCACCAGGCGGTGCTAATTTGTTAGCCAGATTAGCAGGCACTATGGGTGGTATAGGTACAGATCCAATACTTTATCAATCTATTTTTCTTGGCGGTGGTGCGGGTTCTTTGTGGTCAATGATGTTTCGAGAGGCATTGATCGGCGCTGGTACAGAGGCCGCAGCTCAGACAGGGGTTCAGGAATGGTATGAATCTTTAGGGTATGAATATACTTATGAAGACTTTTATCAAGCTGTTGCATTAGGTGGATTGTTTGGGGGAGCTGCACCATTAGCTTTTAAGGTTGCTGGCAAAACAGTTTCTCTAAGCGTTGATCAAGCAAAGAAAGGATATCAAGCAATCACTGATAGCGGCCTATTTGGAAAAACCGCAGAGCTTGATGCTGTAGAAGAAACAGCTAGAACTATAGACGAAGATATGGCTGTTAATCCTTTGGATGATCCGGCTAATGAGGTATCTGCTTCCGCTCATAGAGAACGCATGGAACAAGCAACCATGGCGTTTGAGAATATGGAGCCACCACCGATTCCAGACCCATCTCCAGTACCGGCAAGCCCAAAGGCAACTGTTTATGATGCTGACAATCTGAAAGGCATTGTTGATGTATTCGTGCCAGATGATATCGAGGTCGATGCCGAATTGTTTCAGTTTAAATCTGGCGGTGATGAGTTTGGCGTTACTGACAGGCTGGAAGGTATTACCCAATGGGATCCTGTAAAAGCAGGTCAAATCGTTGTTTATGAATATGCTGATGGTCGCAAATTTATTGCTGATGGACACCAGAGATTAGGACTTGCCAAACGAATCAAAGCTCAAGATCCTAGCCAGGATGTAAGGTTAATAGGTCAGACAGTTAGAGAAGTAGATGGTTTTACTCCGGCTATGGCTAGAGTCACCGCTGCTGTTAAAAATATCTCTGAAGGCACCGGCACAGCAATTGACGCCGCAAAGGTTATCAGAGAGGCTCCAGAACGAATTGGTGAATTACCACCTAGATCGGCATTTGTTAAACAAGCCAGAGGCATATCTCTTTTAAGCGACGATGCTTTTGGTGCAGTGATTAACAATGTTATACCAGCAAATTACGGGGCAATTGTTGGCAGGCTAATTGACGACGAGAATCTGCAAAAAACTGCAATTGGTGTCCTGGCTAAATCTAATCCAGCTAATGAGTTTCAAGCCGAAGCTATTGTAAGACAAATCAAAGAATCTGACTTTGAAATACAAACGCAAGAATCGCTCTTTGGCGATGAGGTTATTGCGGCATCATATTTTACTGAACGCGCCAGGATATTAGATGGTGCTCAAAAAATACTGCGCCAGGATAAAAACGCATTTTCATCGTTAGTTAGAAATGCAGAAAGGCTGGAAACAGAAGGCAATCAATTAGCACGACAGGCAAATCAAAGGAGAGCCACAAATGACGCGCAAGCAATCACGCTCCTCCAAGCGCTCGCAAATAGAACAGGCTCGCTCAGCGATGCCCTCACCGCAGCAGCAAAGCAAGCAAGGGAAACGGGAAGCTATTCCAACCCTACTCGAGGCTTCGTCGACGCTATCAGAGGCGCAATTGAGTCAGGCGACTTCGATGGGTTATCAGCTGGCGATGTTGGACGCTCTTTCGATGCTCCAACGAAAAGCCGAGCGTTTGAGGATGAAGCAACCAAGTCAGTCGATGAGTTCGACGATCCAAGAGGACCAGCCTTTAGAGAGCAGGCAGATCAGCTAGAGCAAGATATGTTCGGTGATGCACCGGACCCTGATATACAAGCCTTAAACAGACTGCTCGAAGAAAATGTAACGCTTAGGAATGATCCTGATGCTACGCCCGAGCAACTGGCAGAGAAGCGCCGAGAGATCAACGAGAGTCCGGCAGTAATTAGGGCGCTCGATGAGATGAGCGCAATACCGGAAACTCATGCGGCTGATGGCTATGGCTCCGAGGCATGGGGTCGTGATCGAGAGTTTAAGTTTGGTGAAGAAACTGTTATCGGATATGAGGCTGGTATCACCAAGCTTGAAGATAATGCCAGAAGGCTTGCATGGGTAGATGATGGTCTGGAGTATCCTGGCGCTGACGTTATCGCTGCCCGATACGCTGACGAGGCTAAGGCTCCAGGAGGCCGTAAGAAAAAGGCGGTTATCGTTGTTGGACCACCAGCATCAGGCAAAAGCTCAATCGCTAATCCGATTGCCAGAGAGCTAAACGCTTCGATCATTGACAGCGATGAAGTTAAGAAAGTCTTGCCCGAATATCAGGGCGGTATGGGCGCTAATGCTGTTCATGTTGAATCCGGTGCGATCAATCAGATCGTTATGGAAAACGTTATGGATGCTGGCGATAACATCGTTATCCCTACGGTCGGCAATGATGTTACAAAGGTAAGGCGGTTTATCCAGGACATACGTGACGCTGGATATGATGAGGTTTACCTGGTCGATATGAAAGTCCCTATTGAGGACGCTAAGACTAGGATGCTCAAAAGATTTATAGATACGGGTAGAATAATTCCGGTAAATTATTTAGACTCTGTATCTGACCTACCAACCCGTAACTATAACATCCTACGAGAGGAGGGGATAGCAGATGGATACGCAAGAATTGACAACAGCGTCCCGAAAGACGCAGACAAGCCAGTCCTCGAAGATACCACAGACTTTTTGGAAAGGACGGACATACGATTACGATATGGCAGACCAGGCTATAGAACAGTCGATGAAGCTGCCCGCGTTTCAGATGTTGAGGAAGTCCTCAAAGAAACGGACATAGAGTTAGATCTTGAGATTCCAGTCGAACTAAGAGTCGACGAGGAAACAGGAGAGCTTGTTGCATCTACAGTAACCGCTAGACAGATACAAGAAGAGATCGCTCAAGATCAGGCCATGCTCGATAGATTGAGAGGGTGCGTAGAATGAGCTTCAAAGAATGTATCGTAAACGGTCAAGCGGAAGGTGCTCTCACCCCAGAACAAGCACAAAACGCCAAGCAATTATTTGACGAGCTAGAAAAAGAATACGTTTATGGCTCGAAGATGAGTGTTGCTGCTGCCCAGGCTAAGGCTGCCAGAGAAACCTTCGACATCCTTCAGTATCAAGCAACGCAAGCCAAGCGCCGCAAAATCCAACAAATCCAAACATGGAAACGCATCTCAATCAATCTCGATGAGTACCGTGATATACGCGGTAATATCAATTACGGCAAGGCTGCTTTGGCTTTGATTGACCGTGATGAGCTATCTCGATACTCAAGCGTTGTCCAGCGCCAGGCGGCAGTCGAGCGTATGGCTACGTCAAAGCTAGACAATGTGCTGGCTACATTCAGAAAGAATCTAATAGGGCAGACCAGAAACAAAGCCAAGCTGCGTAATATGGTGCGCGAAGTGTTTGGAGAGGACACTGGCGATGCAAGCGCAAAGGAGTTTGCTGAGGCATGGCATCAAATTGAGGATTCTCTGAGAAAGCGATTCAATGCTGCGGGTGGCGCTATTCCTAAACGTAAAGACTGGGGCTTACCTCAATTCAATAACACTCTCAAGGTTAGATCGGCCACATTTGAGGAATGGCGTGATTATACTATGGAGAGAATCGATCCGATTAAGATGATCGATGAGACTACCGGCATGAGAATAACGCCGGAGAAACTAGAGATAGCACTTACTCAAGCCTATGAAACAATCAGGACTGATGGATTCAATAAATTAATTCCTGGATCACAGGCTCAAGGCCGATCAATCGCAACAAGACGAACAGACCATAGATTCCTGGTATTTAAGAACGCTGATGCTTGGATGGAGTATCAAGAGCGATTTGGTAACGATGATCCGTTTGACACAATGATTGGACATATCCAGAGCATGTCGCGTGATATCGGCATGATGGAGATTCTGGGACCGAACCCTAAAGCCACGATCAAGTTCCTCCAGGACAAGATACGAATACAAGCTGCTGGTGATGAGGCGTTAGAGAATGCAGCTAACACTTATTCAGAAAACCTTGAATCATTGTATCTCGCATCGATGGGCGCTAATAATCTCCCTATCAATGGAACCTTTGGCAGAACATTCGCAGGCTTGCGCCAGGTATTGCAATCAGCACAACTAGGTGCGGCGTCTATCTCTGCGATCACTGATCTCAACTTTAATCGCATGGCGCGGCAGTTTAACGGCTTGCCGGTTACTGGCATGATCGGTCAATACATGAAGCTGCTCTCTCCGCTATCAGCCGAGGAGCAAGGTAAGCTCGCTATCCGTTTGGGTTTGATCGCTGAAGGCTGGAATTCTATCGCTTCGGCACAGATGCGTTTTACCGGAGATATCTCTGGCCCTGAGATTACCAGGCGTATCGCTGATTTTACTATGCGAGCATCGTTGCTTTCTCCGATCACCCAAGCAGGGAGATGGGCGTTTGGCATGGAGTTCCTGGGGACGCTGGCTGACAACGTAGGAAAGACGTTTGACGAGCTGAGTCCCGAGTTACGCAACACAATGGAGCGGTACAATCTGAGGGCCGATCATTGGGATTACATGCGTAAGACTCCGCTCTATGAGTATGAGGGCGCATCATTCCTAAGACCTGATGACATCGAGGCACGTACCGATATTCGGCCAGATCTGGCTAGAGACTTGGCGACCAGGCTGCTTGAGATGGTAGAAACAGAAACCAACTTTGCTGTACCTTCTAGCAGCTTGCGCGGGCGTGTTGCTCTAACGGGAGAAACTAGACCTGGAACAATTGCCGGTGAGCTGACCAGATCGTTCGCCATGTATAAAAACTTTGGTGTGACGCTAATCAATACTCATATCATGCGCGGTATGAATCAGAAAGGCGTTAAAGGCAGGGGCAGATACTTTGCCGACCTTATAATCAGCACCACTATTATGGGCGCACTGGCGCTTCAGCTAAAAGAAATGTCAAAGGGTAGAGATCCAAGGCCAGCAACCAATACTCAATTTTGGTTAGCTTCATTCTTGCAAGGGGGTGGGCTAGGCATATTTGGCGATTTCATGTTCAGCAATATCAATAGATTTGATCGCGGTCTGGCTGAAACTATTGCTGGGCCGGTCGTAGGATTTGCTGATGATGTAAGGAAGCTGACCCTTGGAAATTTGGTTGAGGTTGCATCCGGCGAAGATACCAATATAGCAAGTGAAACAATACAGTTTGCAGGTAGATACACGCCAGGAAGCTCATTGTGGTATTCCCGTTTAGGCATGGAGAGATTGATTCTGGACCAGCTTAGATTGCAGACAGATCCTAAAGCTAGATCAAAAATGAAGAGATTAGAAAGCCGATATCGCAGAGAGTATGGGCAGCAATACTGGTGGAAGCCAGGCGAGGTTCAGCCTAAGCGATCACCTGATCTCTCGAATATAATGGAAGAAACACGCTAAATATGCTAAAAAGCGTTCTAATACCAGGAGTATTTTAGATGGCCGATATCCCTATAAATGCTGTTCCGAGGCGGGTGCAATTCACAGGTAACACTGGTCTTGGTCCGTTCGCGTTCAGCTTTGAAATACTGCTGAATACCGATATCGCAGTATACAAGAATTCAACACTGCTGACTATCACTACCGATTATACAGTGACAATCAATGCTAATGGCACCGGATCAGTAACTTTAACAGGGTCTGGCAGCGGTACTGCGCTGGTTGCTTCTGATTATCTGACGATCATTGGCGACAAGCCTTTGGCGCGTACTACTGACTTTACGACTGCCGGTGATTTGCTGGCTTCTGCATTGAATGAGCAGCTTGATTCTAGTGTAGTCATGACTCAACAAATATCGGAGCGGGTTGATCGGGCATTACGCCAAGATCCCAATGATATTGACGGTGACATGACGATCCCTGAAAAGGCTGCTCGTCTGGGCAAGTACCTTAAGTTCAACGATACGACTGGTAATCCTGAAGTTGGCAGCATAGCAGGTGCATTCACTGCTGCTGGCATGAATCATTATAACTTTACGGGCGATGGGACTACAGTTAATTTCACTTTGGGCATGGAGCCTGGAGGCGAGAACAACACTCAGGTCTATATCGACGGTGTATACCAGCAGAAAGATGGCTATAACGTATCTGGTGCGGTTTTACAATTCTCTGTTGCACCACCTAATCTCAGCACGATTGAGGTTATGGTCATTCAGGTATTGCCAGTAGGCGCTACTACTGCGTCACAGGTATCCTTTACTCAAGCGGGTTCTACTTACGG
>Ga0181563_10005912_pt1 | contig 11097 bp, 10 predicted proteins | sample 011ome_25_FD_133759 | JGI IMG/M metagenome (GOLD analysis project Ga0181563, IMG submission 133759) | Coastal salt marsh microbial communities from the Groves Creek Marsh, Skidaway Island, Georgia - 011512CT metaG (megahit assembly) | ecosystem: Environmental > Aquatic > Marine > Intertidal... | reverse complement strand
CGCAAGAACTGCTTATAAAAAGGTAATTATTTCATTGACCTCAGGAAATATGTCTGTAGGTGGTAATGTTGGTATAGGTACAACTAATCCTAATTATAAACTACATACCGTAGGTGGTGCAGGCGTTTTTGATGTTACCGGTGCAGCCACCACAGATCATCATTTAACCGTATCAGAAGGAACTCCAACCGATTGGCGACCTTACTCAGGTACGACTACAGCAGCGCTACAAATACAAAATTCTGCAACAAGGGGTTTATTATTGGCTGCTAAATCTGCAGGTAGCCAGCAGCTTATAACTAGTCAAGGTTTTGATATTAATGTAAACGCAACTGTTGGTACTAACGCTGGAGCTACAGCTTTATCAATTCTGACTGGTGGTAATGTTGGTATAGGTACAACAGCGCCTAATTCTAAATTACAAGTAGTCAGTTCTACTTCTGGAGATTCGGTATTAAAAGTTGACGGAACAAATGGAACATTGTTCGAAGTTGTCGATGACCTTAGCGATTCATTAATGTCCGTGAATGATGCTGCTGGTTTACCTGTGTTTGAAGTTTTTGCTGATAATACAATTATTGGTGGTCGTTACAACCAAAATGATTTTTATCTCGACGGAACAAGTGGTCTTGTTGGTATAGGAACAGGGACACCTTCTCAAGAACTCCACGTTCAAGGGAACTTGAGATTAACTGCAGCTTTTTATGATTCCAATAACGCTACTGGAACTTCAGGTCAAGTTTTAACATCTACAGGATCTGCTACTGATTGGAAAGATTTAGATCAGATAGCTACTACTCCTAACGCACCAGCAAGCGCATCAGCAACAATAGTAGGTGAAACAGTAGACGTAACATTTGCAGCATCAACAACATCAAATATAGATGCTTATTTAGTATACAGTTCAATTGATGGAAGTGATTATGGTTTAATTTCTGTTATACCACCTGAAGATTTCTCTTCTTCAATGAGCGTTATTGATAACTCATTTAATGAAACGGGCACACAAGCATACCGTGTGTATGCGATGAAGCTCGGGGTACTTTCATCTGCGGCTACAGCAAGTGTTTCTTATACAGTTTCTTCAGCAGAACCTACGAGTATGAATGTCGTTGACCTTAATAATGCATTTTATGTGCAATGGAACCCTCCGAGTTCCAACGAAAGGTTTGTAACAGCATATAATGTGTATAAAGACGAGAACGCGGTACAAGCAAGTTTGAGTAGATCAAATGCTACGTTAATTTATTCTGGGCTTAATACCAATTATATGTACCAGATAAACGGCACTAACAATAATAATTTTCATCAATTTTGGGTAGAAACAACAATAGCATAAATATTAACATGAATGACTCTTTAGAAGATTGGATAGAAATACGGGATCAAAGGTTAGTAGATATCGAATTAGAGGTAAAACGAGACGAAGACCCGCAGTTAATAAAAATATTAAAAGACTCTTTGGAAAGAGCTGAAATAAAAATAGGAGAACTCACAGATGTCTAAATTTAAAAATGATATTCTTGATAGGGGTGATATAATTAGTATTACTGGGGCAGCTCAAACTAGTTACGGTCCATTTAATCACATATTACCTGTATTTAAAGGTGGTCATTCTAACGCAACTGTTGATAGTGCATCTGGTGATTACGATGGAGGTGATAGGGTTATTGGGTTTCCTAATGGTATAGAGATAGATGGTGATCTTATTTTTACTGCCGGGTGGGGAGATGGATTCGCTGTTCGTCGATTAAATAATGATGGGACATTAACTAAAATTTTTCATGACGGTAGTTTCTTGTATCGTGATACTTCAAGCACGTATACCAACATGAACAGCGTAGCCATCGATAAAGTGAACAAGAAAGGGGTTGTAATGTCATACAATGTCTATGGTTATACCACCTTTGATTACAGTGGGTGTGTTAATGGTGGTACAACTTTTGTGAAAGATGCTAGACCAACTCATACTAACCCTACCGATTTTATTGATCCATCGGGAACGAATTCCAGAGCTGATGGTTATGTAAGAAGAGTAGGAACTTCTTATACTTCTGGATTATGCGCTGCTGGGGAATGGATTTATGCTGGAGAGTATGATGCAAGACATTACAAAAGAGTGCCTAGAAGAAATCTTAGAACTGGAGCTCAAGAGTTTGTGGGTAATAGTTCTGGAACAGGCGATCTAAAATCAGGAACAGCTACAATAGACAGAAACGGATATAGATACACGTTATTTTATGATGAAGTTAATGATAGAGTGTTCTACTTCCCATATTATAACGGCAACTTCATTGTAGTGTATGATGCTTCTACTTCTAGCCCTGAGTTAGTGTGGTGTGATATAGGAGATGCTGGGCATGGCGATGATGGATATGAGCAAGGGTTACATATAGCTGATCCTACTAATGCACCGAATAGAATGTGGGTGGGGGGTTCTTCCCGTATTCTTGATATAGATATAACACCATGTTTATCTGGTAGCGCTCCGACAGTTCATAATATAATATATATGTCAGATGTTAATACAATACTAAGTAACAACTTTAGATTTGGCACAAAATATCAAAAGACTTCTGGAACTCCGATGGATAAAGTTCCGTCCTACACTGATATGATACACATTCAAGCAGATCGTGGAATTTTTGAGGCCCGAGGCTGGATAGATACCGCAAACAATAAGGGCGTTGCTTTCCCTAAAAGGGTAGATATAACAGAGGATACTACAACAGGTAGTAGGGGGCGAAGTATTGACACTGATTACGGTCTTCCAATGATACTTATGGAATCTTCTAACGGAACAAAATACTGGTTACATTCCGGTTATAGTGGGACTGATGGGCATAGATTTCATACATATGCAGAAAGCGTTAAACCAATGGAGCTGATAGGAGATTGGGAGATAGTTTACGGAACTTATACTTTAGATAATAGCGCTAACATTGATATAGTATTTATAGGTAATATTAGTGCGTTTAATATACCAAGCTCTTGTTCATTGTCTGCTTATGTATCAAATAATAACGGATCATCTTGGGAAACTTACGACATTTCGTCTACAACGGCTCATGTATTCTCTACAATAGGAACTCAACTGAGGGTAAAATTATCAGCATCTGGTCAACCTAATAAATCCCCTTACTACGATGGGTCTCTAGGTAAGTTGAGTGTAAATTATGCAACGCTACATGCAGCAGCTAAAGACTCTAACATTAAATTTAAAATCAATAGAAAAAGATTAAGGCACTCATAATATGGCAACTGTAACTTCATCAAAACGGCAGCAAACACATACATCTAATACATATGAAAGTAATAGTACTATAACCGCTAGCGACCATTACGCTATAAACACATCCAGCAGTTTTCAAAAACTTTCAGTTTACGGAGACGGAGGCACTTATGGCATAGGCATGGTTGCTGGTATTACTTATGGTGCTCTTAACGATTGGGCCATGACATTTCGGTTCAATAGTGAAAGTGACCGTGGATTTTGGTGGGGAGACGTTTCTCACTCTACAGCTCAAGGGGCGATGTCATTAACTACTAATGGTTATTTAACTGTAGCAAGGAGAGTTAAAGTGGGAGGAGGAGAAGCTGATACGTCAGGCCCTAGTTACCTTTTGCATGTTGAGGGCAGTCCGGGAGAAGCTAGTATACCAGTGGCTTGGATTCATAACTCTGGAAATGTTGCGGATTATGATGGAACAGTTATTTCAACTGTGAATGACGGGGCTGACGCAGAAGTTTTGCACGTCAGAACTAATAATACAACATATAATAATGGTACTAGCTTGATGTTGGTAAGGGGTGACGGCCATGTTGGTATAGGTATAGCTGATCCGAAGCAAACGGTGCATATTGGCAAGTCAGCATCAAATGCCCTTGGCCCAGTGTTGATGTTGGATAATACAGCAGGGGGTTCCACCGATTCTTCAGCTATTATTTTTGCGTCGGGTGGAGATACTTACCATCGAGCTAAGATTGTATCCACGGTAGAAGGCGCATCCGCATATTTAGGTAATTTAGGCTTCTATACAGGGCGTTCAGATACGACTGGAGTAACTGAAAAAATGCGCATTACTGGTGATGGTAATGTTAGTATAGGTACCAGCATAATATCAAATAAATTACATGTTAATGGGGGCTCTAAATACTTTGGAGGTGGGGATTGGACTACTATAGAGAGAGTTACTACAACTGAAGGTAATTATGCTCTTTATGTTCAAACAACTGGAGCTAATACAAATCAAGCGATAGCGAAATTTAATTATGGCGCTACCGCTGGAACTGCAAACAGCGGAACAACAGTTTTTACTGTCAATAGGGGCACCTCATGTTTTCTTGGTAGTTTAGAAATAGACGGCAACGAAGTGTGGCATGCTGGTAACGATGGTGCTGGTTCTGGTCTTGATGCAGATCTGTTAGATGGTTGCGAAGGTTCTCATTACAGGCAGTGTGTTGTTGCAACTAACCTTGGTTCAGGTGGCGATATCAACAGTATAAGTGATGGTTATTGGAAATGGGGCAGTAATAATCCCGCCAATAGTCCCGCTGATTATTCTTTTCTTCTGCAAGTTACTGACGGCGGTCAGCCTCAACAATTAGTTCAATCTTACAATTCTTCTACTGGAGACAATGTAAGATTATTCGGTAGACGTAAAACCAGTGGTACTTGGGATGCAAGCTGGACTGAGTATTGGAGTAATGCGAATGACGGTGCTAGTTCTGGTCTTGATGCAGATCTGTTAGATGGTCAGCATGGTACTCATTATTTAGATTATAACAACTTTACAAATAAACCTACTATACCTACGGTAAACGACTCAACCATATGTATAGCCGTTGGCACAGGTTTAGCAACTGGAGGAGATTTCACCACAAACCAAAGCGCAGATGAAACTATTACCATTAACCTTGAAGACTCTGGTGTCACGGCAGATTCTTATACAAACGCAAATATAACAGTTGATGCAAAAGGTAGGATAACCACTGCATCAAATGGTACAGGAGGGACTGATAATTATGTAGATAGTATATCTTTTAATGTAAATAATACAGGTTTACTCAGGCTTTCTCGAACTGGAAGTTTAGGGGACTTAACTGTTGATTTAGATGGTAGATATTGTACCAGTAATGGTATAATAAGTATAGGTACGAGTAATGCCAATCTCATTGATGTTACAGTTAGCAGTGGTGCAGCTTCTGTAACACCTAAAGTCGCTGCTGTTGCCTTTGGTGGGGTAAATTTAGCTACAGGAGATCAAATTTACAATTTTGTTGATGGTAAGGGTTATATCTGTTCTTGCGATTTGGATCTCTCGCTTGGAAACGTAACTAGCGGCGCGGGTATAAATTTACAAACTGGTGATGGTACTTGCCAAGTTAAAATTATAGGGGGAACCAATGTTACTGTCACCAAAGATTCATCAAGTCAAATGACTATTGCTGCATCTGGTGGAGGAACAACATATAACGATGGCGATTGCATAACTATAGATGGTAATAATAATATAGATCATAAGACGGGGTATAATGTTAGCTGTGGTTGCCCAACAGCTGACAATGATATTATAACTCATATAGCTACAGATCCCTATGGTCATGTTTGCAATATAAGAGTTTGTCTTGGTGGTTCAGATTACCGCATGAAAGATTGCATTAACCCTTATGATGCAGGTTATAATATTGTTAAGTCTGTGAATACTTACAAATATGTATATAAAAGAGATGCTGAAAAAAAATGTAAAACTGGTATGATGGCTCATGAGCTTCAACAAGCTGGGCTGTTTCATGGTGCTTACGGCGTAAAAGATGCTGTAAATGAAGACGGTTCTCCTAGATACCAAAATGTTAATTACTCTGAATTAGTTCCAACTTTATGGTCAGCTTTAAGAGAATCTATCTGCAAAATAGAGAATTTAGAAAATAAAATTTCTGAGCTAGAAAACTGTGTAAATATTATAGGACAATGCGTAACAGAATAACATACGGCCAGAGTTTGGTTTTGTGCTCTCAGCCGCCTGCGTTTCAGAGTAATACTCTCAACGTTTCAGGTTTAAAGAGGGTGCAAAATTGTGATATAGAATTTTCTTTCGCAAGAGAGAGGTTTAAGCAGGTTGGTAGTGAAGATTTCGTTGGAGATGTTCATCTACGCAACGCTGATATACGTTTTGGTTTAAATTATTATTATTCTAACGGTGCGAATGAAGCTTTAATGGGGCTCAATGTTGATGGTAATAGTGGTCACGCATTAAAATACGTCAAAAAAGAAAATCAAGACAGAAATTATTATATCGTGCAGGGTAGCGGGGAAAACTTTGAGCCTTTAAATGAAACAAGTTTTCTTGATGATTACAATGTGATGGGTTTAGGCAATGTTTTTTTAGATAGTTATTCTTTTTCTGCGTCTGTAGGGGCACCAATAAGCGTAAGCACTTCTTTATCTGCATATAATATGCAACTTGATGATTATAACGAAAGCAACGGTGAATACATACCAGCAATAGATTCCTCAAATGGAACGACATCTTCAACACACAAGTATAAAATACTAACAGGTAATATAAAAAATGTTACAAATCTAGACGGATATATAGATGCAGCACTTTCCCCTAATGATATAGAGTTAGTTTTACCTTCTGACATTAATGTTGCTGGTATGGAGTTTACTGGAGATGGGCAAATGGCTCATATTCAATCTTTTGAATTATCATTTAATATTGATAGACATGATTTATATGGCTTCGGTAGTATGTATCCCTACGGTAGAAGAGCAATACTTCCAATATTAGGATCTTTGAATTTTTCTGCTATAGCCAGCGAATTTACAACAGGAACATTACACACAATAATAAATTCAGGAGAAAAAGAATTTGATTTCACTTTTAACTTTTTAAATTGCAGCGGTCAAACTGGATTGCAATTAGATATAGAGAAAGCAAAAATGGACTCCCAATCTTTTGGAGAGTCCATAGGAGACAATGCCGCCGTGGATATTAGCTTTTCTTTTCCTATGTCAAGTACGACAGGGTTTAGAGTAAGCACTCCACCTTTAATAATTGACCAACCAGAAGATTCCGCTGCAGCAATGACTACGACTGCTACAGGTAAAACTCCTATTACTTATAAGTGGTTCGATGCAAGTGATGATTCGCAAGTAGCGACAGGTCCCAGTTATAACCCCACAGTAGAAGGGGATTATTATTGTGTAGCTTATAATGATTTAGGTTCAGGTGTAAGTAAAACCGCGCATGCTACTTAAAAGTCTATTTTAACATTTTTTGTTTCAATACTTTTAGGTTTATCAGCTAGATGTTTTTTGCCAGTTTTCTTTTCGTATTTGTCAAAATAACCTCTTTTAACTGGGTCTTCACCTGTAGCGGATTGCGCCGCTCTTTTTTCACTTAATTCTTTAGCGTGATTTTCTATATCACCGTAAGTACCTTTCATTTGAGCGCTCCTGTTAACAAAAGAATTTTGATCCCAAGGGTCAACAGATTTAGTACTTGTTAAGCCCATATTGATTTGAGGTAAATCATACAGCCTTTCCCAGCAATCTTCGTTTCCGTTTTCGCCTTTGTAAGGTTGATAATCCTTCATCTTCATTACGATGTCTCGAATTTCTCCTGTTTCGGTATTTTTAAAACTGTATATCATTCTATTTTAATTTCTATCCCCATTTGCTCTTTCTTTTTTGGTAAGCTTAAAGATAAAACTCCATCTTGGACTTTGGCTGATATATTTTTGATATCAACTTTTTCGTTAATTTTTAATCTATGCAAGATTTGTCCTTCTTCATCGTTTTTTGTTGAAGATACTGATACTATGTTTTTTTCGACTTTAACGGCAACGTTACTTTTATTGTAGCTAGGAACATAAAGATCCATATTATAGCTGTCGCTTAGTTCCTCGTAGTTACGAATGTCACTTTTGTTGCCATACCTTAAAGGTAAAAAACTTTTCGCAGATTCAAACCCAAAAGATTTATCCAGATCATCTAAAATCTTTCCCAATGATAATGTCACACTATTATCCATACAAAATACTAAAAGAAAGAACTATGCCAACTTAAAATTGTTGATTTTACTGGTGTTTTTGGCTGTTAGCGCCATAGTGTCACTAAATAATTAATTAAATCTGTGTCATTTATATACGACATAATGTCTCAAATAGGCTCAGGTTTTTATTTTAACTATTTTTTATGATCTCTTTTAGCGAATCAACTGTTTTCTTGTAGGTGAATTTTTTCGCCATACCCAGACCGCCTTCATTGGTTACATCATGAAGATCTGTGGCTTTATCCATTGCCTCTGAAACCTGATCTTCATCAAAAGTGCATATACTTCCTTGGTTCCATTTAGATTCTCTATTGAAAAATAATCCATCATGAGCTTCTTCTTTTCCTTGGGGCTCTAAAAGTATACTGTTTTCTTTTGTTGCCCACGAAGAGTGACCTGTGTGATTATAAACTATAGACCATTTACCGAGGGCGGTAGCATTAAATGCTGGCAAGTTCCATCCTTCAGCCCCACTAAGGCCAGTGAGATCAATATGAGCAGAGTTAAGTAAATGGTTTACTTCCGAGTTAGTTTTTAAGTGAGGCAGGAAATTTAAATTGCTATAATGCTGACCTTGCGTAATAGAACCTAAAACATTCTTCATATCACCTTCTTTAAGAAAAGGGTTATTAACACAACAAGAAAGTAGATATCTATTATCATTACCGTATTTCTTGAGCCAAAGTTGAATGATTTCTTTAGTGTGTTTTCGTTTTTCAAACTTACCCATTAAAACAAAATGTATTTTATTTTTAATTAAAGGTTTGTCTATTACATGAAAATCTTCATCGAACCCTAAGTTAACTTTATGTAGGTTTTTGCAACCCTCATCAGAAAAAGCTTTCATTGAAGATGAGGTAGTGAAGATAGTAGACGATTGCATCTCTACTACTTTTTTCTCCGTAAAGGTTGGCTCATCGAGTTCGTGAAAAGTTAATAAGTGGTTATTGTTTCCAATACTTTTTTCTGCTCCGTTTAAATGCCACAAAGTTAAAGTGGGGTATTCTTTACTTAGGTTGTGATACCGATATTCTACAGAGTTATCAATCCAAGATTTAAAATCTTGGTCTATTTTATCAAACGAACTAAAGTCAATATTCCCACCTATGGGAAAAATAACAACTTTATCGTCTCGCTTATAAAACTCTCGAAGAATATTGTAACTAACATTCCCGAAAGACAAATTATTAATTGGTGCGTTAAATATTAAATTCATACTTTTTTAAGATTTTTCCTAATATAGGGTAATGCTTGATTGTGGATATTTATGCATCCTTGTATCGATAAGTTGAGTTTTTTACCTACAACTTTCCATGGTGTTAACTTGTTTAGCCGATTTTTAGTTTTAAAATTATCCTTGTCAAAACTCTTATCAAGAGGGTCTAAATATCTTAATTTAAATATCTCTAAAACTCTTTGGTCTGGGTGTTTTTCGAGTATTACGAATATTTTTTCTACTATTTTTGGTGACAGCTCTATTTCTGAGTTTTGTACCTCAGGGTTTTCTTGGTAAAGTTTTGATATCTGATTTCGATCTAGAGATGTTGTGTCTTCGTAGTAGTTGTTGGTGTACTTTTTATTTTTATTATAAAAATTTAAACAATGCCACTTAGTCTCGTTTCCTAAAAAGGTACTGAATTTAGCTCCTTTATCTTTTTCGTAACGCAGGCACGCTTTGTAGAATAAAAACTCTATGTCTTCAAGCATCTCTTCTCTGTGGTATGAATTTTTATAGCATACAGTATACTGGTTGACCATATCGTAGAATATACCGCTATGCCTATTGATCAGCTCATACAAGCAGTCTTGAGTATATTTATCTTCTTTAAGGCTATATACCAAATCTGTATCACTTTTATTTTCAAACATTATTCAATCTTACTCAAGAAGTCTTTTACCATTTGCAACCCTTTCTTTTCAAAGTTTTCCATCTTTGGCCATTTGAAAAAATGCGATGCCTTTCTTTTTAAGGTTAAGGTTTCTTTTTCTATATAACCTTTAGGCTCGCATCCGTCCTGATGAATGTAGACAGAAAAACCGTTTTTATTTATCCATTCTATCTCGTTCGAAAAACGAACATCTGGAATTATTGTTATAAAACCTTTTTCAGAATTTTCAACAACTTTTTTCTTAATTTTTTTTATCCAGTGATCTTTATCAAACTTTTTACGTATAACATCTGTCCCCCAGCAAATCAGCATCGGTCTTATAATTTCCTTTTCCACGGGCTCCTCAGTGAAAGCGGAAATACCAATATTTGATTTTAAGAAAGGATCTAAATCTTTTTTTAGCTCATAAGCGAAACTAGCTCTTTTATAAAGGTCGGGATCAGTAGATTTAAGAAACGAAGCAAAACTATCTTTACCACACCTAGCTACTCCGCATAAGCCTATAATTTTTCTTTTCATAATCCAGTGCTACCGAATCCACCAAGACCCCGGTCAGATGGGGGCAGGTTGACAGAAAATTCCATATGGGGGTGGAAATGAGTAGTCCAAACAAGTTGACCTATTTTATCGCCCTTTTGGTAAATCTTTTTGAGATCAACCTTAGTGAAAATTTTTCCGTTGTCAAAAACTAAATCTTGAGGCTGAGAAATATATTTGAATCTTAGTTTGATAGTGTCTCTGTAGCCGCTATCTACAACACCCACAGAGTTGGCTAAAGCTAAGTTATACTTCGACACAGAGCTTCGAGGGTACACTAGGGCGTAAAAAGAATCCAGAGGTGCTATAGAGGTATTTGTGTCGTATTCAATATACGATATTTCTTCATACAGTGTTTTTGAATTCTTCTTTTTAACCCCTACGATTTTAGGCTCTTTGTAGGAAATTAAATCGTAACCTGCGTCACCTTGGTGCTCAGGCCTTCTCAAAGTTTGAAAATCTGGATCTGTTTTAACTTGAACTATCATAAAGTTTAATAAAAGTATGTTTGTATATAGTATACCTATAGATGGTACCTATAGATGGTACCTATAGATGGTACCTATAGATGGTACCTATAGATGGTACCTATAGATGGTACCTATAGATGG
>Ga0181563_10005911_pt1 | contig 11097 bp, 7 predicted proteins | sample 011ome_25_FD_133759 | JGI IMG/M metagenome (GOLD analysis project Ga0181563, IMG submission 133759) | Coastal salt marsh microbial communities from the Groves Creek Marsh, Skidaway Island, Georgia - 011512CT metaG (megahit assembly) | ecosystem: Environmental > Aquatic > Marine > Intertidal zone... | reverse complement strand
GGGGTCGAGCTGTCCATCAAGAGCCGCAACACCGTCGGTGAATTCCAGTGGACCACGGAGCTGAACTTCGCCCGCAACTACAATGAACTGCAAAGCATTGGCGACTACACCCCCGACGCGGTCAGCGGCGGAACCAATGACAGCCGTGTGATCACCGGCAGCCCGGTCGGCAGCTTTTACCTGATGATGTTCTCCCACGTGGACGCCGAGACCGGCCTTCCCGTCTATTTGGATCGCGCGGGGAACGAGACCTTCGATTACGACAACAACGAGCGCCAGTACGTTGGAGATGGACTCCCCGATTTCGTGGGGGGCATGACCAACACCTTCCGTTGGAAGAACTGGGACCTGCGCGCATTGGCCACCTTCAGCTATGGGGCCAAGATTTTTGACAGCTCTTCCAAGCGCCAGTTGGGTGTCGTGACGAGCTGGAACATGCGGACCGAAATCCTTGACCGTTGGCGCCAGCCGGGAGACGAGGCGACCTTCCCCCGCCTGACGCTGGACGAAACCACCTATGGCTTGCCCAGTGGTTTCCCTTGGTGGAACACCAGCCTCTTCGTTTTTGACGCTTCTTATCTGCGCCTCCGAAACCTCACCTTGGGATACACCATTCCACAGATCGGCGAGGGCCAACACGCCATTCGCGACCTGCGCATCAACGCCAGTGTCACGAACCTGTTCACCATCACGAGCTTCCCTGGCCTCGACCCTGAAGTCGTACGCGACTTCGAAAACGCCCAGGACCGCAACATGAGTCCGAACGTGACCTACCTCACGCCGCCTCAAGAGCGGGCATTCACCCTCGGCATCAACCTGTCATTCTGATCCGCCATGCTGACGAACATGAAATCCCTACGCCTCCTTGCTGGCATCATCGGATGCACCGTCACCTTCATCGGATGTGACAAGATGCTCGAATTCGAACCCGGAGATGTGATCCTCGCCGAGGACGCCATCAACAATGCGGACGATCTGCAGCGCATGTTGAACTCCAACTATGATGTGCTGGCAAACCTGTTGAACGGCCGCCAGCAGAGCATTGCGGAATTGCTGACCGACAACATGGCCCGGCCCTATTCCAGTTTGGACTACACCGCCGTATGGAACCGGGAGACCAACTTCTTCACCCCCACCACGGGTGGTCTGTACACGGACTTCTACTATGCGATCTACCGGGCCAACGTCGTGGTGGAGAGCTTCGATCTGGTCGAGGGTCTGGACGATGCCACGCGGCTTCGGCTCGAGGCGGAGTCCCGATTCGTTCGGGCGGTGTGCCATTGGTACCTCGTGAAGATGTGGGCTTACCCCTATGGCTATACCGCTGACAACAGCCACCTCGGAGTGCCCTTGCGCACCGATGCCGTGGCACCACCGAGCCCCCGTGCCACCGTTGCAGAAGTCTACGCCCAAATCATCGAGGATCTGGAATTCGCCAAGGCCAATCTCCCCAACGAGAATGGCCCCTATGCCACCAGCATGGCGGCCAGCGGATTCCTTGCCCACATTCACTTCCTGCGCCAGGATTGGTCTGCTTCCCGCGCGGAAGCAGAGCGGGTCATCAACAGTGGCCTCTTCCAGCTCGATGACGACCTGGACCGCTATGAAGCGGGCAGCGACAGCGTGCTGGCCGGTGACCTGATCAACTCGGAAACCGTATTTGGCATCACCGGCGGCTACTTCTCCGTAGATGGAGACAGTCTGTTGAATGACCGGAGCTATGCCTTCCGCGACAACTTCCGCCAGGACAACAACCTCAATCCCCAGCTCACCTTCAGCGACGATGTGTACGATTTGTTCCAGCTGAATTCCGCGGACGATCGCGGCAATTGGATCGAAAGCAATGGGGTCACGCACAAAGTGACCCGCTTCGACAACAAGCAATTCTTCAACGTTCCTGTCGTTCACCTGACGGGTCTTCACCTGTTGCGCGCCATGTCTGTCGTGGAAGGCGGTGGCGACCTCCAGACGGCGATCGAAGACATCAATGCCATCCGCGATCGCGCTTTTGGAGCAGACCTCAACGACCTCGATCCCGCTTCAGATGCCCAGGCCGTGAGGACGGCTGCCCGCGAAGAGTACCGCAAGGAAACTTTGTGTGAGGGCTGGGCGCTCGACCAGGTCAAGCTACGCGGCGTGATGGGCGAACCTGAGACGGTGCGCGATGCCCCTTGGGACTGCCCTGGATCCCTGCTTCAATTCCCGAACTCCTCCACCACCGCCGCTGGTTTCATCCTGAACGACGAAGGCGGTTGCCTGTGAATCCCTCATGAACGCCATGAACATGAATCGACCATCTCTCCTACCGCTCCTTGCCTTGGGCTTAGCCATGGCCATCAGCGGTTGCAAGCCCGAAATCGAGGGCGAACTGGGTGAGCCCATCGACAAGCGCGCCGGGTTCCTGGGCACTTGGGAGCTCGCCTCCTTTACCCAACAGGACCTGAACAATCCAGTCAAGGAAACCCGCGACCTCAGCCACCTCTACATCCAAGACGGCATCGCCCCCTTGCGCATGGATTTCAATGACGACGACACCTACAGCATCGCGCAGGAAATCGGACGCGAGTACTTCGGTGACGGCGGAATGTGGGCCTTTGATGATCCCGCCTTCCCTACGTTTCTCATTCTGATGGGCACCTCAGACACGCTCCAGTACAACCTCGGGACCACCGTTCGGCCCTACGACGACCAGATGGCCATCGAATACCGCCGGAGCTGTGGCGAAGGAGGGGCCCGCATCGAAACCGTGATCTATACGTTCACCTTCAACCGCATTCCGCAATGAACCGTATCCTTTCCCTTTTCGCGCTGCTCCTCGCAGGTGCCCTCTGGAATTCCGGCTGGGGTCAAGCGGCCTATGTGCTGCCCTCGCCTACTGCAGTCGATTCCGAATGCACATTGTACATCGACCTGAGCCAATGCCAGGACCAAAGGTTGAGTGATATGGTGGACGCCTATCCTGAAGAGGATGTATACCTGTGGATTTGGAACCCCTCAGCTCCCTTGGCGGGCAATGGCGACTGGGGAGACAGTGACGAACACCAACAGATGACCAAGGTGAGTGAGAAACTGTACAGCTACAGTTTTGTACCCAGTGAGTATTTCGGGGTAGACGGTCCCACGTTCTTCACCCGTGGAATTTCCTGTCTCGCCAAGTTTGACAATGGCTATGCCTATGAAGAAGAATTCGGTGGAGAGGCCAAAACCGAGGACCTTTCCGTGGGTATTGTTCCGCAGTTGTGCAACGGCCGGATGTGCATCTTCCCTGAAATCCGTGAGGGCGATGATTTCGTGACTTTCACCTATGACAACAACCAGGAAAACAATCCAGACCTGCAGAACCTCACGGAAGCCTACCTGCATTTGACGGCCCGCACAGACGCCTTTACACTGTTCACTTATGGCGACGACGGTGTAGCCTCCACCCCATTCGATGCAGGTACGGTCGATGCATTGCGCATGCAGCCCGTCGAAGGTGAGCCCGGCATGTTCACGTTCACATTTATCCCCGAGGACTTCTTCCTTGGGACGCCGAGCAACATCGACCAAACGCCTTACACAGGTGAGCCCCTTGAAAATGGGGTCCGGTGGTACATCACCAAGCCGGGGTACACTTTCAATGGCCCTCCACCTGCCAACAGTTTGGGCCTTCTCATCTGCGAATGAGTCTGATTCTTGAAACACATTCATCGTCTTTGAAGCGCCCGGTCTTTTCCGGGCGTTTCTGATATTGAACTCCCCATGCGACTCTCTTCTTCCCGTGCGCTGATTCCAGCTCTGGCCATTGGCATTCTCTCGTCCTGTCAGACTTCTGCTCCCGCCCCTGACTCCCTGCCAGAGGTCATCCGGGGCATGGCGCTTCCGGTGCGGCTCCTTCCCGACTCCACTTGGATCCCCCTGGACGATTTCAGTCCCGACACCCTACCCGATTCCACCGTGTGGATTCCCGCGTGGGGCAATGGATCGAAGGTCATCATGACCGAGAACAATGGCCATACTGGAGTTTGGATCAAAGGACAGCCCGAACAGGGATTCGGTGCACTCGCCATCTCAAGCCAGGGAGAAACGGCCCACGTTCCCGTCTTTGCCTCTCATTCTGAACAGATCGAATTCGTTCTGACACCGGATGAGCAAGGACATCAGGACGTAAAGATCATGGGGGCTTTCAATGGCTGGTCCCGAGTCAGCACTCCCCTTTCGCTGGGCGATGATGGGCTTTGGCGCGTGACCCTGACATTGCCGGAAGGACAGCATCCCTATCAGCTCATCGTAGATGGTGTTGAAATGCCGGATCCCTCCAATCCAAACCGTGTAGACAATGGATTTGGAGGCTTCAATTCCATCCTGACGGTAGGCGATGGTAAGGAAGCCACCGAATTGAGCGCCATCGGTTTTGGCGGCAATCAAGTGCACGATGTGCGACTCCTGGGGACACCGGGAGCCCGGGTCTGGGCCTGGTGGCAAAATCATCTGTATTCCACGACGGTGTTGGGAGAAGAAGGAACGGGAATCGTGCGCATTCCTGCTCGGGCTTATGGAGCGGGACGGACGCAACTGCGCCTCTGGGCCAGCGGTGTCGGAAAACCCAGCCGTGAGGTCCGCATTCCCCTCATGGACGGTTTGCCCATCGTCTCACCTGATCTTCTGACACGGAAGGACTGGGAGTCACAGGTTTTGTATTTCATGTTGGTGGATCGCTTTCGAAACGCAAACCCCGCCAATGATCGTCCCGTGAATGATCCCGCCGTCATGCCACAGGCCAATGACCACGGCGGTGATCTCGCTGGCATTCAGGCTGCCTTGGATGAGGGTTATTTCGAAGAACTGGGGGTAACCGCATTGTGGGTCAGCCCGTTGACGCGAAACCCCGATACCGCCTATGGTTTGTGGCAGGACAGCTCCACCGATGTGAAAAGCAGGTTCAGCGGTTACCATGGCTACTGGCCCATATCCAACACGGAAATCGATCCTCGATTTGGCTCACGCGAAGAATTCGATGCCCTTGTGGATGCGGCCCACATGAAGGAAATGAATTTCCTGCTGGACTATGTAGCCAACCATGTCCACGAGGAACACCCTTTGTACAAGGAGCACCCTGACTGGGCCACCAACCTGTATTTGCCGGATGGAACGGAGAACACCCAGCTTTGGGATGACCAACGCTTGACCACCTGGTTTGACACCTTCATGCCCACGCTGAACCTCGAGCGGGAAGATGTGGCGGAAGCCATGTCGGACAGTGCTGCCTGGTGGGTAGCAAACAGCGACATCGACGGGTTCCGACACGATGCGACCAAGCACATTCCCCTCTCCTTCTGGCGGATGCTCACACGCAAGGTGAAAGCGCAAACCCGAGATACGGGAAGGCGCATCTATCAAATCGGTGAGACCTACGGAAGCGCTGAACTCATCGGGAGTTATCTGGGTTCGGGCCTATTGGATGCGCAATTTGACTTCAATCTTTACGACAAGGCCATTGTCGCTTTCGGCAAGGAAGATGCCGGATTCAAGGACCTGATTCAAGTGGCCAATGAGGGGTTGGACCAGTATGGTGCCCACCACCTCATGGGAACGATAACAGGCAATCAGGACCGTCCACGCTTCGCATCCCTGGCCGAGGGAACCGTCCGTTGGGAGGAAGACCACAAGCTGGCGGGCTGGACCCGCGACATCCGGCGCGATGGAATCCGAGGGCACCAAGCAATGCGCATGCTCACTGCCTTCAACATGTCCATGCCCGGCGTGCCCTGCATTTATCAAGGCGATGAATATGCGGATGTGGGGGGCAATGATCCTGACAACCGGCGAATGGTTCGTTTTGAAGACTTGGATCTCGAAGAGCGCAGGACGCGGGCCATGGCTTCGGCTTGGATCGGATTGCGTCGGAGCCGCATGAGCATGATGTATGGAAAGACGACGTTGGAAGAGTTACAGCCTCAATTGCTGCGGATTACACGACAATACCTCGGAGAGCGGACCACCATTTTCATCAATGCCTCAGCCTCCCCCCTTTCTCCAACGGGTTTTGAAGGTGCCGCCCCGCTGGTGGGCCTGCTTGATGACGGCGCCATCCCGCCCCGCACCGCAGTAGGCTTCGATGGAGGCTCATGATGCAACCCCATTTCGGCACAAGGGTTATCCTTGCAATATGACATCAAATCGCACCGCTTTTAGCCTGTCTCTGTTCTTCTTACTCGCCCTTGGCCTCCATGCCCAGGACACTTTCACGGTGGGCAATACCACCCTGTACGCCACCGACCTCGTGGAGGACAGCCAGATTCCATGGGAAATCCTGTGGGGAGGAGATGACATGTTGTGGTGCAGCGAGCGCAAAGGCCGCGTGATTCGAATCGATCCCGCGACCGGCGATTACACGACGGTCTTGGACTTGAATGTCACTTTCAGCGGCAATGGTGAACCTGGTCTGTTGGGTATGGTCCAACACCCTGACTTTCCGGAAGACCCCCGGGTCTGGGTCGTTTATTGTGATGGTCAATTCAATGTCTCTGAACATTTGAGTGTGTTTGAATGGGACGGGACAGAGCTTGTCAATGAACAGCAATTGCTCACCCTCCCGGGCTACCAGATCCACAATGGAAGTCGTTTGCTTTGGATGACTGACGGAACCTTGCTGATGACCACCGGTGATGCGGGCGAGCCCAACTTGAGCCAGGACATCGAGAGCCTGAACGGCAAGACCCTCAGGTTGAATCCCGACGGCTCCATTCCTGAGGACAATCCATTTGGCCCAGAGAGCTACGTTTATTCGTGGGGGCACCGCAATGCGCAAGGCCTTTGCATGGGCCCCAATGGCATCGTGTATTCGTCAGAGCACGGACAGAGCAACGACGATGAATTCAACATCATCGAGGCCGGCCGCAACTATGGATGGCCCGATGTTCAAGGGGCCTGCAATGGCAACGAAATTGAATTCTGTGAGGAATGGAATGTTCGGGAGCCTTTGGAAACCTGGTCACCCTGCATCGCTGTGAACGGCATTGAGTACTACACCCACGATGCCATTCCGGAATTCCAAGGAAAAGTGCTGATGGCAGTGCTCGGAGGATTGTCCGCACAATACGAGCGCTTGAGTGCTTTGGAACTGTCCGAGGACGGTTTGGAAGTGCTGGGAGAAGCGTCCTACTTCTCCAGTTTCAACCAACGCATTCGGGACATTGCGGTCAATCCCTACACAGGTGCATTTTACCTCGCCTTCAATGGCACTTCCTATCCAGGTTCACCTCCCAACATCATCAAGGAATTCAGCACTTCCAATCCTACCTCCGTGCCTACTCCGGTGGTTCACCCCCTTCTTCTCCGTCCCATCCCAGCCCAGGGTCAAGTGGAAATCAGCGTGACAGAGGGTGCCCTTGGTGGTCCACTGACCGTTCGTGACATCACAGGTCGCCTGGTATACGACGGCACAGTGGAGCAGTCCCGATTTGCGCTCTCCTTGGACGGTTGGTCGCCGGGGCGTTACATCGTTTGGACCGCAGTGGGATCAGCCGATCTCATGGTCCGCTGATGTTTGGGGGGCTAGTCCTTTTTCGGTAGGACCGTGAGGGTGGTCCGACGGTTCATTTGTCGGGCCTCGTCGGTTGTACCGACCATCGCGGGCATGCTTCGCCCGTATCCTTTTGCCTCCAGCTGATGGGGTTGGGCCCCTGCTTCGAGCAGTGCAGCCCGAACCGCTTGGGCTCGATCGGCTGATAGGGTAAGGTTGGCTACATCGCTGCCCACATCGTCAGTGTGCCCTCCTACTTCAAGCCGAACCTCAGGCTGGTCAGCCAGCCATTGGCCTACGCGCACCAATTCTGCTCCGCTGGCATCATTCAGATCCGCACTGCCACTGTCGAAAAAGACATTTCGAAGGACCACTTCCGCACCGATTTCAAGGGGTGAAAGGGTGAAGTCCTTCACGATTCGACCTGATACTTCCCCAGGTTCAATGGACTCCGAGGCCAACATGTGCCCGGGAGCTTCCGCAATGACCACAAAAGTTCGGTCCATGGGCACCGGAACATGATAGCGGCCATCAGGCCCTGCTTCAGCGCGGGCGAAGGAATGCCCCGTCTCCCGATCCAACAATCGAATGATTCCATTTCCGATGGGCTTTTCGTCGACTGACTGCAATTTGCCCTCCATGGCTGCGGTGGGGTCTGACGCCACTTCTTCAGGCAAAACCACCTCGTGAAGGTCGAGTTGTCCCTCTGTTTCTCTGCTGAAATATCCGGTAACACCGTCCGACCCTACCACCATACCCGTTTCATCCTCGGGCGTATTCAACGGCCACCCCATGTTGACCGGAGTGCCCCATCCCCCTTTTTCATCGAGGGTGCATACGAACAAATCCATGCCCCCCATTCCTGGCCGACCATCCGAAGCGAAGTAGAAATGACGTCCGTCCGGGTGAATGAAAGGCCGCATCTCCTTGCCTGCCGAATTGATGGCGCCTCCCATTCGATGGGCAACTCCCCATTCTCCGTTTTCTCCCCGTTTGGAGACAAATAAATCGTATTTCCTGCGGCCTCCTTTGCCCGATCCACGGGTGAAATACAACGACTGGCCATCGGGGCTGAGGCAAGGCTGACTCTCCCAACCTCCCGTATTGACTGAGGCTATATTTCGCGGGCGTGTCCATTGGCCCTCCACACGTTCTGAAAAGTAGAGGTCGCAGCTTCCCTGATGTCCGTCTCTATCCGATCGATCGGCCTCTCGACACATGGTGAAACACAACAGGGCTCCATCCCCCGACAAGGAGGCTGCTCCCTCATTGTCCAAGGTGTTCAATCCGCTAAGAGGTTGCGGCAGGTCCCATCCGTTTGAGTTTCTGCGGGTCACGTAAAGGTCTTCCTGTCCCTGCCGATAGCCCGCGTCCGTCACCTTCCGAGTAAAAATGAGGGCCTCTCCTGCCAGCCACACACTGGGGAAGTACTCATCCTCTGGCGTCGAGACAGGAAAAGGCAACGTCACGGGTGCCACCATCTTCGGTTCCGCCAAGGACATGGACATGAACTCACTGTCCTTTTCTACGCGGTCGATTTGCGGTACGTCGGGGCCCTCCATCACACCGGGTATGGCACGTATGGCTGACATCGCATTCTTCATACCGCGTGGATCCAATGCGTATCGCGCAGCCTCAGCCCACAGAAAATGATCGCGGATGAAATCCGGTCCGTGAGCGGTCAGGTAGTGCGAATAATGGTCCCGGGACTCCTCAAAATCTCCGTCATCAAACCGAAGTGCAGCCAATACGCGCTCGGCTTCGGCGAAATCAGGATCGATTTCCATGCATTTCAACAAGCTTTCCTCTACAACCCATCGCGCCGTCTCCTTATCAGCACCTGGAACCATCGCCTCTCTGCTCCGCTCCATTGCCTTTTGATAGAGCTTGATGGCTTTTTTGCTCTCCGAATGCAAGCGCATCCCAGGTTGTGCCCATGACACGGCAAACAAGAGAAACAACAACGGAAACAAAGAAGCAAAGGATCGCATGGAGTGAATGTCTCTTGAGAACGCCAAAGGTGGGGTGAATCCTATCACAAGTCCGAAATTTGCCGCGTGCGCATTGGATTGCTCAGCGATACCCACGGTTACATCGACGACCGAATCCTGCATCACCTCTCCCCGTGTGATGAGGTGTGGCACGCCGGTGACATAGGTGACTTCAAGGTAACCGACGCTATTGCTTCAGTGAAACCCCTTGTCGCGGTCCACGGCAACATAGACGATCAGCTCATTCGTCGGGACTTTCCTGAGCACCAGCACATCGAACGCGGGGGATGCCGCATTTGGATGACCCACATCGGCGGGCGACCGGGGCGTTATGCCAAAGGAATTCGGAGCGGTTTGCTCCAACACCGTCCCGACGTCTTCGTTTGTGGGCACAGTCATCTTCTGCTCGTGCAGTCCGTGAAGGATTGGGGGGGCATCCATTTGAATCCAGGAGCCGCGGGTATTCAGGGGTTTCACCGCATCCGAACCCTCCTGAGATTCACCTTGAGCAACGGCAAATTGACCGCCCCTGAAGTCATTGAACTTGGGAGTAAGGCGACAAATCGTGCGGAACCGCAAAAGTTGTCGTAAACTTGCTGTGCACGCCAACGGTGCATGGCCCTCGGGCTTTCCTCAGGGAATTTTTTGAACGACTGTTGCCCACCCCAGTGGGACCCCCATATGTACGACATTATTGATTTGAACAGCCGAAAGGTTGCTGAGCTCCGGGACATTGCCAAGGAGCTAAACATTGCCCGCACCGATAAGCTCAAGAAGCAGGAGTTGGTCTATGCCATCCTGGACGAGCAAGCGGTTTCTACAAGCGCTAAGGCCAAAAAAGAAGATGGCGATGACTCCGCCAAGGAACCGACCAAGCCTGGGCGGGGCCGCCAAAGGGCCACCGCCAAAAAAGAGACCCAGGACGACAAGGCTGCTGGTGAGGGCGCAGACAGCACACCACGCAAAGGACGCGGACGCCCAAGTAAGGATGAGAATGCTGCCTCTCCCGATGGAAAGGAAGCTCATTCCGAGGAAGGCGGCGAGAACCGCGAAGAGCGCGGAAACCGGAGGGGTCGCGGAGACCGCAACGACCGCGGAGACCGCAACGACCACAGGGACAAAAAGGGCCGGGACGACCGAGATGGAAAAAGAGACCGCGGAGACCGCAATGATCGCGGAGACCGCAATGATCGCGGAGACCGCAACGACCGCGGAGACCGCAACGACCGCGGAGACCGCAACGACCGCGGAGACCGCGGAGACCGCAATGATCGCGGAGACCGCAATGATCGTGGAGACCGCCGCGACCGGAGCAACCGTCGGGGTGACCGCGATCGGGATCGCCTCGGTGAGCCCGAAGAGCACGGATTTAACTTCGACGGCATCGCAAAGGCAGAAGGCGTTCTGGAAATCATGCCTGAAGGCTTCGGCTACCTGCGCAGCGCAGACTACAATTACCTGAACAGCCCGGATGACGTCTACGTCAGCAATCGCCAGATCAAGGCGGCCGGACTGCAAACCGGAGACAATGTCGTGTGCTCCATCCGCCCACCCCGCAAGGGCGACAAGTACTACCCCATGGTGGAAGTGCTGAAGGTCAAT
>Ga0181563_10005909_pt1 | contig 11098 bp, 8 predicted proteins | sample 011ome_25_FD_133759 | JGI IMG/M metagenome (GOLD analysis project Ga0181563, IMG submission 133759) | Coastal salt marsh microbial communities from the Groves Creek Marsh, Skidaway Island, Georgia - 011512CT metaG (megahit assembly) | ecosystem: Environmental > Aquatic > Marine > Intertidal zone... | reverse complement strand
CGAAAAATAGAGGATTTTAAGTTACGTGGAAAATTTGAACAATTAGAAGAAGAGAAGGAAGAGTTGGTTGCAAAAAATGAAGAACTCAAACGAACCTTTGACGATGTAAAAATTCTAAGCTCTATTGGTAATGAAATTACTTCTACGCTCGATTTGGAGTCCATCTTTAATATCATTTATGAGCGCATAAACTCTTTAATGGATGCCCAAGGAATTTTTGTTGCCATTTGTGATTACGATAAAGATCAATTGGACGTCCCATTGTCCATTCAAAAGGGTGTTAGAGATAGAGTATTTCATTATTCTCTGGGAGATGCAAAATACCATTTGCCCGTCTATTCCGTCGTAAATGATCAGGCGATACATATTAATGATTATCCTTTAGAAATAAGTAAATACCTGAGTGTTGAGGAGCACGTCAATAACGAAAACGTAAATTCGCTGATTCTGATTCCGCTCAAAGTAAAAGAGATTGTAATAGGCGTTTTATTGGTTCAGAATGAAAACAGGAATGCATTTACTGATCATCATTTTCACTTACTCACCAATTTTGCTTCATATTTATCTATTGCTTTAGATAATGCCTACCTGTATAAAACGATGGAGGTAAACATACAGGAGCGAACAGCGGAACTTCAAACAACGTATAAGAATTCGGAGCTCTTAAATAAGATTGGGCAGGAGCTGATTTCAACATTGAATTTTGAGGATGTTTTTGAGACCCTCTATTATAATGTTAACAAGCTAATGGACGCGACTATTTTTGGTGTTCGTTTATTAAATAAGGAAGCACAGACAGTAGAATATCAGTACGAGTATGAAAACGGAGAACGATTGGGCGAAATAAGTGTCCCGATGACAAACTTGAATAACTATTCCGTTTTATGCATCGCTAAAAATGAAGAGATTTTTATTCGGGATCATGAGAATGAATACAAAAAATACGTGAAAGAGGTCATGGTGGTTGATGGAGAATTCCCGTATTCGCTTCTATTTTACCCTTTGAGAGATGGTGATGAAGTTTTAGGCTGTATCAGTATTCAATGCTTTGAAAAGTTTGCATACACCAATTACCACTTGTCGATCATAAAGACCTTAGCCCAGTATACGACGCTTGCATTGTTAAATGCTCGCCGTTATGAGCAAATGGAAGAAAAAGTACGCGATAGAACCATTGAGCTCCAAGAACAAAAGGAAATTATTGAAGATACCAACAAGCACTTAATGGATAGTATTCGTTATGCGAAGCGGATACAAGATGCTACATTGCCAGATCATCGATTGATTGATAGTTGTTTAAAAGAGGCCTTTGTATTGTTTAAACCAAAGGACATCGTTAGTGGAGATTTTTATTGGCTTGAGCGTGTCAAGAATAAGGTGCTGTTTGCAGTGGTTGATTGCACAGGCCATGGTGTGCCTGGTGCATTCTTAAGTTTAATCGGTCACAATAGCCTCAATCAAATTGTAAATGAATTGGGCGTTGTGAAGCCTGGTGAAATATTGAACAACCTGAATAAACTCCTGCATTATACCCTCAAAAGTGGGGTTACCGAAGAGCATACGATCCGAGACGGGATGGACCTCACCGTGTGTTGTTTGGATGTGGAGAATAATATACTGGAGTTTGCTGGAGCCAACAATCCAATTTATATCATCAATAAAGGTAAGTTGAGAGCAATAAAAGGAGATAAAATGCCTATCCAAGCGGGCTTGGGTATACAATCACATGCCTACACTAACCACGAGTTTCAATTAGAAGAAGGGGATACCATTTATTTGTTTTCAGATGGGTATGCCGATCAGTTTGGTGGTTCACGTGGTAAAAAATTAAAGTATAAAGCCTTTAAGGAAATCCTATTAGAGATCCATCATGAAAAAATGCAGGACCAAGAAACCATCCTAGACAATAAGATTAAGGATTGGCAAGGTGAGCTTGAACAGATCGATGATATCTGTGTCATGGGGGTTCGGGTATAAATTCTTTCATACTTCAGAACAGCTAGTATCAAAGAATTCGTTCCAATTACAAGTTTAGAACATTCAGCAACAAAAAAAACCCTCCATTTTGAAACGAAGGGGGTTCGATATAGTTAGGTTGCCTATTTTAACCGCGGTCTCCTCTATAACGTGGGGTTCTAATTGGAACAATGTCCGTTCCACCTTTGATAGTCTTTGTTCCGTTAACTGCTTTTTGAGCTAATTGGCTAATCGATTTTGTTTTGGCTTTTGAATTCTTCATATTATGCGTTTTAACTGTTTGTTGATTCAAATATAGGGCAAGGCTTTGGATCATATTGATCTGAATTCAGGAACAGCACTATTTCTTTTATTAACAGATTTTTTAACGAATTGCTTTGTTTTTAAGGGTTTATTTTGGAATAAGATTATAGGGCATTTAAGCGGAAGCACTGCGCTAAAAACAAAAAAACCGGCAATGCACTAGTATTGCCGGTTTTTCAATATGATAAAAACTGATCTTATTGTTTGATCAATTTATTTTTTCGTCACCTTCAATGTTTTTACATCATCCTCAAACTGAACGGTCACAAAATAGATGCCATCAGCATAATCAGACAAGTCTACTGTCGCATTATCAAATGCCTTGTTTGACTGAATGATTTTTCCATTCGCGGTCGTGATTGTGTATGAGAATTGACCTTCACCAGCGATCATAAACGCTCCGTTAGTTGGGTTAGGATAAACCTTAAATAAGTTGATACCCTCTTCGGCCAAGCTTAATTGGCTCGTTACATTTACCTCTACAGTTGTAGTACATCCATTGTCGTCTAAAACAACGACTACGTATGTTCCGCCAGTTAAGTCAGTTAAATCTTCATCATCATCAAAATCACCAGTTCCGTCATTGTCCCAGTCAAATGTATGCGGTGCAAGTCCACCTGAAACCGTAATGTCAATCGCACCATCACCCCCCATGATTTCATCGGTAGTACTTACCGTAACAATAATTTCATCTAGTACGTTCACATCGACTGCTGCTGTGTTCTCGCAACCATTTGCGTCCGTTCCAGTTACCGTAAATGTATTAACTCCTGCTACTTCAACAGTATAAGGAATGCCATCTTCGACACCATCAGGATCCCAATCATAAGTCTCAGCTCCATCACCAGTTAAAGTAACCTCTGCTCCGAAGCAAATCTCGTCAGCATCAGCTGATGCTGTTACATCTGGCAACTCGAATACGACAATTCCAATATCTGCTTCATTGATACATCCATTATCATCCGTACCGGTGACTACATAGGTCATAATTCCAGCTTCTGGAACAAAAGCAACACCATCTTCAATTGCACCAGGAGCCCAATCATAGGTTGTCGCACCTTCACCAGATAAAGTCAATTCTTCACCAAGACAAAGCTCTTCTGAAGAAGCATTAGCAACTACAGCTGGAAGCTCATAAACGGTAACGGCAACTTCCGCGTCGTTTTCACATCCATTATCATCTGTTCCTGTTACTGTATAAACATAATCTCCTGCATCTGGTGCGTATGGCACACCGTCTTCGATGTCTGCAGGGTCCCAAGTATAATCTGTAGCGCCGCCGCCCGTCATAGTTATCATTTCACCGACACAAATTTCTGAAACGTCAACAGTAGCCGTAACTTCTGGTAATGCATTTACAATAATCTCAATTAAATAATCGCAATCACTAGGGTCAACCGTATAAGCCGTATAGGTTGTTGTTCCTACTGGAGGTGCGAACGCTTCTCCGTCGATAACATCCATATCCCAAGTCACTGTTGCGCCACTTTCAGAAGTAGCTGAGAGTGTGATTTCCGTTCCTTCACAAATTGTTGTTTCATCGGGTACATCAACAGTTAAACCAGAACATAATTCTGTGATAACAACTTCGCCATTACCAGCTCCTAATCCTGCCGTGTTAATTTGGTCGGTTCCGATATTATAAGAGCCGCCGCCGCCGCCGCCGCCCCATTGACCGCCACCGCCTGTAGATCCACCGCCGCTGTAACCGCCGCCACCACCGCCTGGTCCGCCACCGCCGCCACTGGTTCCACCGCCACCGCCATAGCCGCCTGCATCTGTCCCACCAGCTCCGCCAGAAACGTATGCTTGTCCTCCAGTTCCATAGCTTGCAAAACCATCCTCACCTGCAGTGAAAAAACCTCCGCCGGCTCCACCGTTTTGACTGTTTGTGCCTCTAAATCCACCGTTTCCCCCGGTTCCACCTGCTCCAGTTCCACCCGAAGCATTTAGCCCAGCCGTTCCGTCTTCGGTTATCACCGCGTCAACTCCGTTGTGGACAACGCCACAACATGCACCAGCGCCACCACCGCCGCCGCCAGCAATGATAAGAGGGTCACCAGTCGCTTGATCTACCACAAAGGTTCCACCTCCGCCACCATTATTGGTGAGGGGTTGCTGACCAACAAGAATGTCTAATACCTGACCTGGAGTAACAGCAAAGTTTCCTTGCATGCGTGCTCCAAAGCCCCCAGTACCTGTTTCGTTTCCTCCCTGCGCTCCTTCAGCATAAATTTCTATTGATGATACACCTAGTGGTACCGTATAGGTTTGAATGGTACCGGTGTAACTAAAAGTAGTTTGTCCCCATAAAGGACTGATTATAGATCCGACTAATAATGCCAAGACCAATGAAAGTTTTCTGTACAATTGTTTCATATAAAGTTGGTTAGTTATGGCATGTAAGATACAGTTTTTTTAAAAAGGCGCAAAATAAGTGATCATATCATCACCTTTCTTGTTATAATACGGTTTCCTATAAAAATGGAAATCAAATGAACTCCTTTTGAACCATTTTCAGCAAAAGAGAATGTTTCATTATGAGAGCCAGCATCCAAATAGCCTAAATCTTTTCTCAGCACTTCTTGCCCGTTTATATTTTGCACATGTACCAATATGTGGTCTCTAGCCGGAAGTTTAAAATCAAGATGGACGATACTTGAAGCCGCGTCATTCCAAATTTTGATATCTTCTGTCGGATCATTTTCTTTAATAGATGAAAAAGCAGATTTTAATTCCATTTGGCCCACAAAAATTTCGCCTTCAAAATCATCAACGGTATAAAGAATGCGATAGCAATAATAATGATCTTTAGAGGTTTCTTTTATAACCTCATCTTTCTTGGAACATGAAAAAATGAACAACGATGTGATCAGACCCAATAGGGTCAATGAACGGATAACTTTCATAAGTTTTAGTTTTAGTTAATGAAATAATTTGTCTTGGGGAGCTGCGACAAGATTAGTGAAAAAGTCAATTAAAAACAAAAGAAAAATCACTCTTTTTATCAGTCTAAGTATTTAATATTAAGAGTGTTTAGGTGTAAAATCGGATAGCTATTCACAACAAAATGAGTATTCGGTTAGAGCTAAGTTTTAACGACTTGAATCATTCAAAAAATCAACATCGGCTTTGGCATTTCCCAATGAATAAAAATCAATCGTAATGAAGTTCGGAATTTTGCCTGTGTGTACTTGGCAGTTTTGAATGCGCTGCAGTAAAAAGTCGTAAGTGTTGACCTTTTTGCTTTTTCTTTTTCTGCCAATCCCCAGGCGTTTACGGGTGATAAAATGTTTGAAAATAAAAAGATCCTTGTCGTTTACATCATCAGCACCGCGATTATAATCACAGCAAAAACTTTTTGCTTTGTGCACTGAAAAATGTGTTTCTGCGGCATGATCCCATACATAGTGGTACCAGTTTTCCTTTTTAACCGTATCCTTATTATCCGTAAAAACGACCAAACGTTGATTGGTTTATATCATGTCACCTAGTGTGCTCCAAGGTTGACCTTTCCTTTTGGTATAGCAATAGGAGGATAGTCCGGCATTTTCAAAAGCTTCCATCATTAAATCGGTTTTGACGTAGCGTTCGAGGATCAAAGTAAGAACCTCGTTTTGGTTTGAATCCAGAAATGATTTGACCGTTTTTAAAATAGAATTGAACGGAACGAGACCTAATTTTTTATACCCATGATAAACGATAAGATCTCCCTCTTATAACCGCCAATATTAAATCCCTTTCAGGATTCGGGATAGCGTATGGATAATCAACTCTTTAGAAGCAAAGAGGGCTGGCAATTGCTTTCTTTAAATGAGATAGACTACCGCTTAATATTCTGTCAGTAATTTCACTTTTTTGCTGTGGTCAATAACCATGCTTGGCGTGCCGTTATAATCTGTGATTTCTCCTGTGAAACAAACCTCTTTGTCCATCAGATAAACTTCCGGCTCATAGTCAAAGTTGACAATATTCGACTCAAAAATAGAAACGGAGAAGATTTGATTTGGGAATTTTTTATCCAAGTTAATAAAGACATGGCCTTTGTCATGTTTTTTGGTGCTTACTACAGTTCCACAAACGGTGTGCTGTTCACCATCCCCATTAAATACATGCACGCCATAGGTGTTGGAAGCTCTTTTTGGTAAACGTTTTTGATGGATCGCTTGTACATCTCCTTTTTGATTTTCAGGCAGCCAGATTTGATAATCACTTTTGGATTCAATAGCATTTTCGAGAACATCATCAAGCTGAGAAAATAGATCATAACCTAATATAGCTTCGGCGCTATCAATACTCACGGCGTAATTTTCCAAAGGCAGTTCAATTTTTTCATGCGGAAGTATAAAGGCAATGCCTTGTTTCCGTTTTAAATCCAAAGCAACCTTGACGAAATGTTTGGGAATAGAAACTTGATCAACACTTCGTTCAATTTTTTCCAGATTATCATTCAGAACAGGTGCAGTTATAATGTAGAGATGACTTTCATTCGCAGTGACGTATTCTCGCATCCAGTTTTCCAATTCGGCCCATTTCAACCGGTTGAAATGGGCTAATTGCGGAGACATATTGGAGTAGAAGTAACTCTCTGACAGCGCTGTTTGACTCCATCGAAAATCCGCTGATGGTGCAAGATGTCCACGGTCGTAACCAAAACCATCATATTTGTAAGTGCTGTCAGACTTCAGTGTTTTGATAAAATAGTCCTTTTCAACAGCAGAACCCGTTTTTATCATTGCATCGATTCGAAAATCATTCGTTCGCGTAACATTGCCCTCGATAATGTCTGGTAAGATGATGTGCATGACCCAATTGGCTTGCTCATGTTCTTCGCTATAGCTTAGATAGTACGCCTTGTGTTTAATGATCGTTTCTACTTTATTCGTGGTTGGAACTCCAACGCGTTCCATTTCCTTTTGAATCCAGCTGAGTTTCTCAATTTCCAGGGCTGCTTGCAATGTTTTTTTGTGCACTTCAATTGAGTCCAATTCGGCCTCAATCTGTCTTATTTTTACACCATCGGCTTGCGAAAAACCAATATGCGCAAGCATGATCATAATTATTGGGAATAATTTCATGGTTAAGCTTTAGGTAAAAATACCGAATTATATCCGGATGATCACTTAAAAGGCATTATGGAATGGTTAAAACCTACTTAATAAGAATTATTTGATGCGAATTCCAGCCACACAAACGTCGTCAATTTGTTCGAGCCCTTCTTTCCACTCATCAAAGGTGACGTGAAGATTAATTTCTTACTCATTCATTGAACGATCGGCCGTTGAAAGTAATAAGCATTTAAGGTTACATACTTCCATCAGCAATCAAAATGACTTTTATCATAAGTGTTTGATGTTAGCGTCAATACGCTTAAGTAACAAGTGTTACAAGGCAATTCAGACAGACAATTTATTATTGTACGATTGTTTGCTATATCTAGGTGCTATGAAAAACTTGATTTGGATGTTGCTCTTGTTCAGTTCTCAATTTGCGAATGCGAATGGAAGTGATACAACCCAACAACATTTGCGCATGGTGGATTATTTCATCAAAGGTCATTTCTATGGTCAAGTCCGTAACTTTACCATGTCTACGATTAATCAGGGAAGTTTATCAGATTATTACGTGAACGCCATTGGAGCATCCGTCCATTATGAAACTTTTCCGTGGAAAGGATTTAAAGTGGGTTTAAATGGGCTTTTTGTTTACAAAACATTCTCCAATGAATTATTAGATATAGACCCAATTGCCGGGGAAACTGCATCATACGAATTACAATTGTTTGACGTTGAACAACCAGGGAATTATACAGATTTAGATCGATTAGAGGAGCTCTATTTACATTATGATCATCGGGGGTTTTCAGCGACTTTTGGTAAAATGGAGATTCATACTCCGCTCGTTAATTTGCATGATGGTCGGATGAAACCAAAAGTGTTTTATGGAATCAAGTCACAGTACCTGTGGAAGGCGAATCATTTTTTTGCCGGCTGGTTTACGAAAGCATCGCCTCGTTCAATCACGCATTGGTATTCTATTGGTGATGCGATTGGACTCTACAATAACGGGCATTTGGAAGATGGCACGCCTGCACATTATCATCATCATATTGATTCAAAAGGGCTCGGAATAGTTGGAGCGGAGACTAAACGTAAAAAACATTTTCAATTTCGTATTTGGAATTATTTTTTGGAAAACATTTCAAATACAGTCCTCGCCAATGTAGAATTTAACGACTCTACGTATACCCTCGGATTTATGTATATGAATCAAGTAGTGGTCGGCAACGGCGGAAGTGATCAGTTGGAAAACACCTTTTTTTCGAATGATTTATTAACGCATGCGGCAAGTGCCAGAATAGGTTATCAATTGAAAAAGATTAGGTTCTCATTAAATGGAACACATATTTTTGAGGGGGGTAATTTCTTATTTCCAAGAGAGTTTGGTGTCGATCCTTTTTACACGTTCATTTCGAGAAGTCAACTGGAAGGTTTTGGTAATGCAACCGCCATTACGTTCAGTTCCGTTTTTGACATCAAGAAATGGGAGTTGGGTCTACATTTTAACCATGTCAAAGCGGATGAAGCCTATCGGTATAATAAATATGATTTACAGACCTATTCGCAGCTGAATGTAGACCTTTGTCACGAGTTTCAGAATCGTTTAGAGGGCTTGGATTTACGATTTTTATATGTCTGTCGATTGTCAAATCGATCCGATCTAGCCGTCAGTCAGACGTTTAATAAAACAAACTTTCATCACCTCAACCTGATTCTTAATTTTAATTTTTGATGGTTAAAATTTGTAACGTATTGGTAATTTTAGGTTTAAATAAATAGAAACCACGAAACCAATCTATGCGCTACTTCATCCAACTAATCTGTATTCTTTTTCTATCGATTTCAACTTATAGTCAAGACTGTGTTTCACGCTTTAAGTTGCAATTGAATAATATTCGAGGTGGTGTATATGCTGGTCAATTAGTTACTTGCACAGAAAAAGGATCAGGTCAGGTTTATAGTCAAAAAACCAATGGTGAAGGTAATGTGACCTTTGAATTTCCATGTAATAAAACCTATGATGTGACCATAGGCAATTATACGCGTCCGGTAACACTAAAAAGTAGTCCGTATGATGGTACGGAGATGTCGCGGACCATGAGTTATGAGCCGGATATGGCAAAATCCCAAGCCCACTTCACCATGTCCGATGCAGATAAAAAACGAGTCGATGATGCTGTTGTTGCATTACCAGACACGACCATTATCAATAGCAGTCGAATGGTTCGCCCTAAAGATCCAACAAATTATACCGAGCTGACTTTACGATTGCAAGATTTAAAGGGAGGACCACTGCAAAAAGAGACCGTTGTTTTTTCAGGGACTAAAAGAAATAAATCCTTCAAAGGACAAACGAATGCAAAGGGTGAGCTTCTGGTTTTCCTTCCAAAAGGAGACACTTATACCATTCACTTTTTATATACTGCTAATTATGCCGATAAAGAAATTCCTTTTATGAAGGGCACTTCGACTGGTCATTTGCAGCTTATGTACATCGGAACACAAGAGTTATTGCGCCGTAAAAAAGCAGAAGAAGAACGAATTAAGGAAGAAGAGAAGCGTCTCGAACGCGAGCGCAAAGAATTTGAAGAATACTGTAAACGCGAACGGATATCAGAAGAAGAAGCTTTTCGCAGAAGATTAAGAGAAGCCAGTCAGGTTGAGCAGCAAGACTCTGTTGTAAGCGCAACACTTAATCGAAATAATTGGTCAGAAAAATTAATTGTTTGTGATCTGACCGGAAGTATGGATCCGTATGCGACGCAACTGGCGGTTTGGTATGATTTAAATTACCGCAAAGAAAAGAGTTTACGATAGCTTTGATTTTGTCTAACATGTTTTATAGGTTTTTTTAATTATACCGATGCATATAAATGAGGTTTTATAATTCTCAGTAGGATTTGGTATTATAAGAATATACAAAAAGAAAGCATTATGAAGAAGTTGTTAGTCCTATTCGCAATCGCACTAGTATCAAATAACATTCAGGCTCAAAATATTGAAGTAAGATCAGATGAACTCGATCGACTTGTATGGACTAAAATTAACGAACGCCTCATTACCCTCGGTAAGAAACCAATCGAGTATTTTGAGGATAGCCAGCTTCAGGCCTTTGCTTATAGAACTGCAGATAGAATCAATGCAGAAGGAGGAGTATTCCAACATAGTCCAAGCGACAGCATCACGTGGTGGACTAATGGAGGGGAATGTTTGATTCTAATCAGAACCACAGCAGGAAGAAGCTATATTCTAGATTTACAAAGTGGTAATCTTGATCGTCTTGCTGATAAAATTGTACAATGTTGGGTTAACTCCCCGTCTCACAATCGGGCAATCTCAGGTGAATTATATGTAGCATCAACAGTTGCCAATTCAATTAGATATAATGAATCAACTGGTGAGTTCCAGGTGACCTCGGTGTGGCTGTCTATGTATAACCCAAACCGCATGATACCTAAATCTGGATACAAGTGGATTTTCTAGATGATATAGAAGATAAAAAAAGAGGACCAATTGTCCTCTTTTTTATTCAGTTGAATGCGATTTAGTTGTTAAATAAGCAATGCATATCCTAACAACGTTGCAATTTCACTGCCATCAGTCTTGCTGCCAGCGTCTGTTTGTTCTCCTGATACCGTTGACAATAATTCACCCGTGAAAGACATTGAATTACTGAAAGATTTTGATCGCCCGGTACGTATAATTCTTTGCGGCGCAATGGACGGCGCAGTATTATTGGATTATTTATTAATCGCTTG
>Ga0181563_10005893_pt1 | contig 11117 bp, 12 predicted proteins | sample 011ome_25_FD_133759 | JGI IMG/M metagenome (GOLD analysis project Ga0181563, IMG submission 133759) | Coastal salt marsh microbial communities from the Groves Creek Marsh, Skidaway Island, Georgia - 011512CT metaG (megahit assembly) | ecosystem: Environmental > Aquatic > Marine > Intertidal... | reverse complement strand
TGTTTTATTACACGATAGGAAAACAATATTCTTTAGGCCAATGAAAACTGGAGGCACTACAATACGACGTGCCTTGATGGATCTAAAAGAAAATAACGTGAATCTCAAAGGAAGAGTGACTGCACCACACACGATGCTACATCATCCTTGGTGGATAATTAAAAATTATGTTGGTGAAGAAGTTTGGAATGAGTATCGCAAAGTATCGAGTGTTAGAAATCCCTGGAATATGCTAGTGTCTCTTTACTTTTATGATATACAAGAAAGAACTCTAACTCCAGATATATCGTTCTCATCTTTCGTGTATAGCAATTCATGGTTTCGAGTAACCGCTAGTAATATGATATTTGACGAAGATAAATGTATAGCAGATGACGTAATAAAACTAGAAACAATTAATGAAGATATGAAACGAGTCTTTAATATTGATAATTCATATCATGAAAATAATCAAAATCTTAATTTGAATTATAGGGATATGTATGATTTAGATATGGTTAATCATGTACGTGACATGTGTTATAAAGAAATAGAAAAGTTTGGTTATGACTTTGATACTACATGATCGAAAGATGATTGTGATAAAAACTAGAAAAACTGGATCACAAACTCTTTCTCAAACTCTTTGGTATCACCTAAAAGAAACAGGTGAGTCATATGAGAGATTACTAGTTGATGAATCGGCTCATGTTCATTGGTGGAAAATAAAAGAAAGATTTAAAGACTACGATAAATATGAAAAGGTAGCGTGTGTTAGAAATCCTTGGGATACGGTTGTGTCGATGTATTATTATGAAAAATCTCATGAGGATATGAGTTTTCGTAAATGGATAACTTCTACATTTGTACCGTATCGGCTCGAATGGATGCCCACTAATATGATATTCGACAATGGCAAGTGTGTATGCGATACTGTAATAAAATGTGAAAATATAGTTGAAGACATAAAAGCTTTATTTAATATTGATCCTGTGAAGTATGGCACACAACATGAGAATAAAGGCGTGAATAGAAAAATATCATACAAAGAAGCTCACGATGACTATACCAGCTCAGTTATAAACGTGTGTTGCGGTGACGAAATCCGGGAGTTTGGTTATGAGTATTAAGACTTTGATTGCCGGCGGAGATAGCTATACAGAAGTAAAAGAAGATTCAAAAGGACGGCGCATCACTATGTGGCCAGCGCATATTGGCGCTGAAGAGTACATAAACGTAGGTTATGGTGGTGCTGGTAACTCATTTATCTTTAACAGAGTTATTGATGCTATCGAAGAAAATATAGAAAAAGAATTAACCGTGATTGTACTATGGTCTGATTCTGCAAGAATTAATCTTCTAGATTGCGTTAACGTGCAACTTCAATCTGAAAAGCAATTACTTAAAGTCCCGTATTGGTGGTCGTGTAAATCACTTGAGATGCCCGAAGTAATCTCAGAGTTTTCTAATCTTGTCGTAGAACTTATGTGGAAGCAACAAAAGAAACGAGATACTGCTCAAGGTTTTTATGAAAAAATGATGACACAAAGTTTGAGGTATATGTATTTACTCGACAAATACTGCAGTATGCATGGTATAAAATTCTATCATGGTTGTGTTTTTGATGTACTAGCTTATAACACTTTAGATGCTTTAGAAAGATATTTTGATATAGAAGATATTGTAGGCATTAGAAATGCTGCGTTAAAAAATATTAAAAAATCTCATTACTACGACTATTTGCTTAATAGTAAAAATTTTATGGGATTTGATTTTAATGTTTCGTCTTACATTAAGAATGAAAATCTAACTATATCAGAAATAGACACACACGCAAGTGAATATGGAAATAAAGTTCTTGCCGATGTGATCAATAAGTTCATTGCTACAGGCAGAAGAATTAAAACAGATAATGTAAAGTTGAGTGTTCATGTTTATGATTAAGATTCCAGTAAAAACAGAAAATGTAATAATAAGATTGTCAGGTGGAGCAGACAGCGCTTTACTCTTGTGGATGATCTGTGATGAGTGGACCAAAGCCAATAAACCGCTTACAGTTTGGCCAATCACTGTAGTTCATGGTGTACGTAACTGGCAAAACTATCATGCTCAACAAGTTTATGACTGGATGCAAGACCAATGGAAAACAGTTAAATTTGCTCCGTTACAATCTATGCTGTGTCAAGATCCTGGTGGCAAACCAGATAATAAGAACGCAAATAATTACGTTGATTACCAAGAAAATCTAATTGATGAAACAGTAAGACAGATTGGTGAATATACTCAGGTGTTCAATGGAGTTACGGCCAATCCGCCTGAAGAGATAGGTCAAGCATTCTGGGGATCGTCAGAAGTGTTTGGTGAAAAAGTTTGGGAGTGCCGAGAAAAACATCGTGATTGGGACGTGAGAAAATCTAAACCTGAAGTCAACGACGACTCAAAGAGAAACATCTTGCATTGTTGTCCATTCGTTCAGCATCATAAAGGTCATGTGGCTGAGTTATACAAAAGATACAATTTGATTGATAACTTGCTACCACTCACTCGATCGTGTGAAGGATGGGATTACATGACAAAAGGTTTCTCAGAAGAGTGCGGTGAGTGTTGGTGGTGTATGGAAAGAAGTTGGGCCTTTAGACAATATCATTGGCCTGGTGATTGCGGATCATGAGCACAGTTATCTTTCAGTTTGAATATAACTACCCTTACCACAGAAATAAACCCGAAGAAAAATTTGTGATTGACTCATGCGTTGATTCTGTAAGAGACTACGCAGACCTGCATGATTACGATTATATCTTTGAAACAGAAAGACACTCTACTTCACCAGACCATTACTACGATCTAACGTGTGAATGGATATATTGGTTAAAAAGATTAGCTAAAGATTACGATAACATTATCGTAATGGATACAGATGTTTATGTAACAGAATGGAATATTCCATTTCCAGTAGATAACAAAGGTTATCTTTGCTATTCGAGTGAAAAAGAAGATCATTTTCTAAATGGTGAACAACTAATTGGAATACACTCTCAAATGTTTGCGAATAGTGGAATCATAAAATTAGACAGTGATACCGCTATTCGGTTACATGATTGGTTCGTAAAAAATAGAAATGATAATTACGAAATGTTCACTTTTGGCCAGAAGCATATAGGCGGTCAAGTTCACGTATTAAAATATCTAATGGAACATCCTAGCGACTTCAACCCTACGTTACCAAGAGAGTTTCATTGGTCTCCACATCGATATATAAAAACAGGTAATCCTGTACTTTGTCACTTATGTGTAGATCAATCTGAAAAATACGAATTATTATGTACGATATTAGAAAACTACACCTAGAGCCAACTGAACTCTGTCAAGCTATGTGTCCCATGTGTGATCGGGTCACGCTTGATGGAGAACTAAATCCTAAGGTTAGCAATATATCACTATCTTTGGCAGATGTAAAGGAAATATTTGAAAAAAGTTTTATTGAAGAACTAAACGAAATGTACATGTGCGGTAATCTTGGTGATCCGATGTTAGCACCAGACTGTATTAAGATCTTTAAGTACTTTCGTGAGTGTAACCCAAACATATATCTCTCAATGAATACAAACGGTGGAGCTAAGAAGCCAGAATGGTGGGCCGAGTTAGCTTCAGTAGTAAACCACGTAACTTTTTCAATTGATGGTTTAGAAGACACAAACCATATTTACAGAAAGGGTGTTGTGTGGTATAATATAATGAATAACGTGAGGAGCTTTATAGATGCTGGAGGAAAAGCAAAGTGGGACTATCTGGTCTTTGAGCACAACGAACATCAAATCCAATTGGCAGAACGATTATCAGAAGAACTTGGATTTGTGGAATTTAGGCCAAAGACAACAAGTCGTTATGATAAAGAAAGACCAGCTTGGCAAACATACTGGCGAGGAAAAGAACGAGAAGTCTTAAAGCCACCAATACAAGAGAAATATCAGAGTGAAGTAGTCAATAACCCTTATACGTCGGAGGAAAGACGTGCTTTTAGAATATTGCCAAAGTGTGTCGTTGAAAGAGAAATATTTGTCTCGGCTAGAGGACATGTATTTCCATGCTGCTGGGCGCATACGTCCAGTGTTAGCAGCCAAAATATATCTATGGAAGAAAGGTTGGATATCCGATCTCTCGTTGTAGAGCCAGAGAATGACGCAAAGAAGTATGGTTTGTATCCAGCGATGTCTTGGTTCAGTAATCTTCATGAAAGATGGAACACGGACGATACACCATATATCTGTGCAGCTAAATGTAATACGAAACAAGACACAGTAAAGTTGCAGTATGTTACCGGAAAAAATACAGATTGATATTACAACATATTGCAACAGCCATTGTGGTGGATGTATTCGTAATAACGATGGTGGAGAAGCATGCGTTGATTTAGTACATTTACCATTTGAGATATTTAAAAAAATAGATTTTAAAAATGTTCAGGTGATTTATTTTAATGGAGCATATGGCGATTTTTCTATGCATCCAAATATTTTAAAAATTATAGATTCAATTCCAAAATATGTTAATGTCGATGCAAGTACAAATGGAGGAGCTAGAAACACAGATTGGTGGAAACAACTGGCTATTGTTTTAAAAAAATTTAGAAAAAGTAGAGTAACATTCGCAATTGATGGTATATCAACTAATCATTTATATCGTAGAGGAGTCGATACAGAAAAAGTTTTAGAACACGCGCAAGTGTTTATTGACGCTGGAGGAGATGCTAGATGGAAATGTGTTGCATTTGAACATAATCAATTTGAACTTAAACGAGCAAGTGACTTAGCAAGAAAAATGGGGTTTCATAGATTTCAAGTGGTTGAATCTTATGCTCAAGAAATATATCAAAAGCAATACAAAGCTTTTCCTGAACATGTTGCTAAAAAAGTAAAAATAAATGATAACTATACTTGGTCGTCAAAACATCTTGAATTGTTTAACCCAGCGAATGATAAGCATCGCTGCGCTTGGAGAAACGAAAGAGCTATTCAGATAGACGCATGGGGCAATATATGGCAATGTTGTTACATGCCCGCAATTCGCACGGTACCAGATGTTTACAAAGAGTTGCAGTTATTTGAGTTAAAAAATAATTTGCATAAATATAGTTATCACGAAATATTAAATAGTGATGTATTTGTTGAACTTTTTGATGAACCCTTAGAGCTTTGTAAGAACTGTAAAGAATATGTATAACGTGAAAATGGTTCACTTCGAACCAACTCAACTTTGTCAAGCCTCTTGTCCTATGTGTGATAGGAATAAGAATGGCGGTGAAGTAAATCAATATCTCAAAGACGAGTCAATGACTTTGGAAGGCTTTCAAAAAGCTTTCACACCAGAGTTTTTGTCTCAACTCGAAACGTTTTACTTCTGTGGCAATCATGGAGATCCCATCTTTGCACCGGACATGTTGGAGATAGCAGAATATGTGCGTAATAGCAACAATAGCATTCGTATGTTTGTTACTACTAATGGTGGTGCTCGCAAACCCGATTGGTGGGAAAAACTCGCTGGAGTAGTAGACTTCGTCAACTTTTCGGTTGATGGCTTACAGGATACGAATCACTTTTATCGTCAAGGCGTAAAATGGGAGCATGTTGAAGAAAACATGGCTGCCTTTTGTGATGCTGGCGGTTACGCTAAATGGACGTTTCTTGTATTCAACTATAATGAACACCAGGTGAAACAGGCAGAAATGTTTTCACAGATTCTTGGAGTGAAAGAGTTTATTGTCAAGAAGTCTGGTAGATATATTAACACAGCAGATTTGAGGAAAAAAGATGATCATCAAGCAGTATTCAGGGGTAAAGATTCAACAAGACTTGCGCCACCGAAAGCTCCCAAGTACAGAAATAAAGCGATTGATGAAGACTATGAAAAGATCGTCAAGACCTACGGTTCAATGGATAAGTTTATTGATGTTGCCGAAATCAAACCAAAGTGTGTGCAAAAGCGCGAAATATACGTTTCGGCCGAAGGTCTTGTCTTTCCGTGTTGTTGGCTTGCAGGGCAAGTGTATAAATGGTGGAGACCTATGGAGGATTCGCAGGAATATAAAGTTATACAGTCGACAGGAGGATTTGAAAAAATTAATGTCCATTACACTCCTTTGGAGCAAATCATTAAAGGTGAATTCTTTAAAGCGATTGAAAATAGCTGGAATATTCATGGCGTAGGGCAGGGTAGAATGAAAACTTGTGGCACTAAATGTAACGTAGGATTCGATCCGTTTGTAGCTCAGTGGACATGAAGATATTAGGGATAGCAGAAGGCAGTCATGATGCCGCGTGGTGTTTGATTGAAGATGGTGAGATTTTAAAGGCTCATCACGCTGAACGTTCAACTAAAGTAAAGAATCAGAAATGGATTACGCATATTCCTTGGTGGTGCAGGGATGCCGTGTTTGTTGGTCATGAAGTAAAATCAAGAAGAGAAGAAAGACGTAAGGCGGCTGGACAAGAACCGTCAATGGAAAATATTAGGGTTGATCACGAGTACAACCACTATGAAACGCATGCATGGGCTGGTTGGGCCACGAGTAAGTTTGATGACTGTGATATACTCTGTATCGATGCGATAGGCGAAAAAGAGTCAGCGGCGGTTTTTGAGGTTCGCAATGGTAAAATGACCGAGGTATATCGCATGTGTTACCCTGATAGCGCTGGATTAGCTTACTCAGCCGTAACTGCTGGCCTTGGCTATAAGTCTATGGAGGAAGAATATATAGTGATGGGATTGGCGGCCTATGGTGAACCAATCTACGATTTTGATCACTTGATCTATGAAAACTGTCATAAAGGAATAAACCTACCCGAAGGAAAACCAGAAGATATCGCTGCTAGTATTCAAGCATCATACGAAAAATGGCTTTTACGATTGGTTACCACATGGTGTAAGCACGATAATCTTATCTTAATGGGTGGATGCGCTCTTAATTGTGTAGCTAACTCAAAGATCAAAGGTAAAAATATTTGGATTATGCCGAATCCTGGTGATGCTGGATCAGCGCTTGGGGCCGCGGCTCGACACTATGGAAAGAAACTTAATTGGAAAGGACCTTATCTTGGAACAAACATCTGGACTGAAAATGTCAACCCGAGAGAAGTTGCAAGCCACATTAGCACTCACGGGGTGGCTGGCCTGGCCAACGGTCGGGCTGAATACGGCCCTCGTGCTTTGGGGAATCGTAGTCTTCTGGCGGATCCACGACTGGACATTAAGGATACAGTCAACGACATCAAAAGACGTCAAAGGTTCAGGCCCTTTGCACCAGCCATCCTCGAAGAATATTCCACCAAATTTTTTAGCGGACCGATGAATGAATACATGCAGTTTGTAGCAAAAGCTGAGCATGACTATAAGTCTGTTACGCATGTTGATGGTACCGCAAGAGTACAAGTAGTAAAACCAGACTGTGAATCAAAACTAAGACTAGTATTAGAAGAATTTTATAATCTTACTGGATGTCCAATGTTACTGAATACAAGCTTGAATATTAAAGGACAACCGATGGTTGACAATAAGAAAGACGCTGAAGATTGGGAAAAGAAATATAATGTCAAAGTCTTCTAAAAAGCTTCTTATCACTGGTGGTTGCAGTTATACTGATGAAAATTGGAAACAATATGTTAACAATAATGTTATGGTTTGGCCTAGAATAGTAGCAAAAGAATTAGATGTAGATCTAATTAATTTGGGAAAAGCAGGAGCTAGTAACGAATACATTACGAATTCTGTGATAGATACAGTTATGGATAACCAGGATAAAGATATAACTGTCATGGTTCTTTGGAGTAGTCCTAACAGAATTAATTTGTTTGACCTAGCACAAGTTGTTTTTCCGATGCCTAGCGATATGAATCGGGTGCATGATCCATATCAGTTAATAGAAAAATTTAAAGTCTTTTTAGATAGTACTATAGAAGATATATTTTTATTCGATGAAAAAATTTTAAATTATAATTTAAGATGCATGTGGCGGTTAAACGATTTTTTAGAGCGTAGATCAATAAATTTTTATCAAGCAAACGCACATTCTGCGTGTAGTAATATATTTCAAATGCACTCTTCTATTTTAGATAATAACAAAGATTTACAAAAAGAACGTGAAAAAAGATTAATAGACCACACACCTCATAATAGATATTTCTCAGAAAAATATTTTACAACTCAATCTTGGAGACACAACATGCCGTGGTTGTGTGATCCAAAAATGAAAATCAATGGGGATGGCCATCCAAACCAAGAAGCTCAAAACTGGTTGGCTGATACATTTTTAATTCAAACTGAGTCTGAATTATTACAGAGTACAGGCTCAAAAGAAGCAGTGGATTTTATCTATGACTAAAAAACTATTAATTGCGAGTGGTGATAGTTGGACTAATAAAAACGAAAGATGTTATAAAGATGCAGGCATGACTAAAGTCTGGTCTGATCATGTTTCTTCTTTTCTTGACTGTGACGTTTTGAATATTGGTCTTGGTGGAGCGGGAAACGAATACATTCATAATAAAACTGTAGATGCTATTGAAGAAAACTCTGATAGAGATCTTTTAGTAATGGTTGGTTGGAGCCAGGCACACAGAATAATTCCATACGAAATGTCTTCTGCACAGATAACACACTCCGTTGGCATGCCACCGTATCCTCCTCCATTTGGTAAACATAAGCACGCAATTCAACATGCTATCACAGAACTTGCAAAATTGCACATAAACGATAATTCTGGACCTTTACTAACCGAAGAACAGTGGTGGTGTCAGGTTGGTAACATTTCGCTAAGAAGTATCTGGTTGCTTGATCAATACTGTAAATCTAAAGACATACCTATCATTCACGCTCGAGCATTAAACCCACTTGTAGGTATAGAATGGATAACCTTACCAGATGCTCCAGCTGGCGAGTCAGCTGATCTACAACCAAAAATTAGAGACGCGGTTTTAAAAGCATGTAAGAAAAGTGTTTACTACAAAAAGATTCAACAACTAGATAATGTAGTAGGTGACCCCGACTTTTTTAAATTAAAAACTGATTGGTATAACGTCTACAGAAGATACTGGCTTAGTTGGGAAGAAAGACATCCTAACGATCAGGGAATGCAGTTAATTGCTCAAAGCTTTGTGAATAAATATTTAGAATTATATGGTGAAAAAGCTGAAGAAGATCCACAGTATGTCTACGACTAGAAGAATGTTAATCACTGGTGGGTGTAGTTTTACCGTACATGAACCAGTAATTCCGTATTTAGAAGACAAAAAGATTGTTGCATGGCCTAGAATAGTAGCGTATGAACTAGACATGGAATTAGTAAATCTTGCTGTACAGGGAGCAAGTAATGCGTTTATAGAAAACGCATTGACCGACGCTATATTAAAATACAAAAATCAAAATCCTGTTGTGATGGTTTTATGGTCTCAACCACACCGAGTAAATATTAATGACTGTTTTACTGATGGTAATTTTAAGTTAAATAATTACAAACATGTAAATTGTATGCCAGTAAGTGTCGATGATTGGCCATACACTATAGCGAAGTCATCTCTAAGATCTATATGGAGAACTCAAAATTTAGCAAAACAATTTGGTTTAGATTATATGCATCATCTTGGCTGTTGGAGATTAAAAGAATCAAGAATCTCAACATTGCCAAAAAACACAATTTATAATCAACTACAAAACGATTGGTACTATAAAAATTTAGATTTTAGTATGAATGAAATTGAATGGGGAATCGTTGATTGGTATAAACCAGTTCCAGGAGATGGTCACCCTGACCAGTGGTCTCATCATAAATTAGCTGAAATGTTCATTGATAAATACGAAAGACAGACCTCTAAAATGGAATTTATCTATGAATGATTTGAAATGGAGTCAATACGACTTCACAAAGATACCTTTTGATGATATTATAAGTGTTGGCCAAAGAACTATGATTCATCGTGACCTGTTTACGGTGAGTTGGTTATTAGGTAGATTCTGTAATTACTCGTGTTCGTACTGCTGGCCATACGCATCCAGTCGAACAAAAGATCATAGACCTATTGACTTGATTCTTATGACGATTGATGAGATTAAACGTCAATCACGTGATAATGGATATAATTCTTTTCATTTTAGTTTTAGTGGTGGTGAACCTACATTCCATCCACAGTACTTAGAGATCATGCAATACCTGGCTGATGATGTTCCGAACTGTAACTATCATTCAGTCCATATGACTTCAAATATTTCACGTAAGATGAAATGGTTTGAAGAATACGCTAAGATTTGTTCACAGTTCAACAGAGCCAGTATCACCGCATCGTGCCATAGGGAACACGTTGATACACAAGAGAAAGTTGCGGAGTTTGCCGACAAGTTAGAATACTGCCAAAGCCAAGACATTCAAGTTACAATCAATCAAGTTATGCTGCCGGATAAATTTGAACAATGCTGGGAAGACGCAATATATTTCCATGAAAGGGGAATCAATGTCACTCTTAAACCTCAGTCTGATCCTACTGCTAGTTTTATCGTTGATGGTTATACTGACGATATGCTTCAACGCTTACGTAACGGCATGCCTCAACGAGGGTTTACCGATGTCAAAAGACGAATCAACCGGCCTCGTCCGAAAGTTGAGCTCGACCTCCGTTATGAAAAAACTGGCATCCCACAACACATGCAAGTAGAGTTAGAAGATGATAAAGGCAATAAATACTATATGGACCAAGCTGAACGATTTAATACCTTTGAGTTCAATAAGTTTCTTGGTTGGAATTGCGAGTCTGGCTATCGTAGCATTATTATTCGCGAACCTGATGGTAATATCAAACGCAGTTACTCTTGTTCTGATGAACCATTAGGAAATATCACTACTGGATTTAAATTATTTGATAAACCTATGCCATGTATTACAGAAACGTGTGTTTCTTCTGCTGATTCTAAGATCCCAAAACGCAAAATTGTATAAATAAAGGATAAGCAGGGTCGCAAAGACCGACAATGAATTCAATCGGAGTAATTCGTGGCTGAGTACGAAGAATTTACAATCGATAAAGGTAGTGACGTAGGCATAGAGCTTGAGCTCGTAGACCACACTGGCGCAGCTAAGTCGTTAGTGGGTCATACGG
>Ga0181563_10005889_pt1 | contig 11123 bp, 8 predicted proteins | sample 011ome_25_FD_133759 | JGI IMG/M metagenome (GOLD analysis project Ga0181563, IMG submission 133759) | Coastal salt marsh microbial communities from the Groves Creek Marsh, Skidaway Island, Georgia - 011512CT metaG (megahit assembly) | ecosystem: Environmental > Aquatic > Marine > Intertidal zone... | reverse complement strand
GCTTCCGCTCTCGGCCGACGCCGCCGTCGCTTTCGCGAAGAGCGCCTTCCCGGACATGAAGGCCGCCGAGTTGCAGGTCACGGACGCCTACCTCGGCCTCGACCTCGCCAAGGCCGCACGCCTTCCCCGCGTCAGCGGATCCTACAACGTCGGTTCCGGCTATTCCGAGAACCGCCAAACTGCCGTGGTCAATCCCGTCTCCACCAACGTCACCGTCGAGTCCACACAAGGCATTCTTGTGACGCTCCCGGCGGTAATGTCGGAGGGCGTCTACGAGACCATGTCTTTTCAGGACCAGCTCTCGAACAACCTGAACCAAAGCATCTTCTTCTCGTTGAGCGTGCCGCTCTTCAACAACTTCGGCATTTACACGAACGTCGAGCGCGCGGAGGTGGATGTGCTTTCGGCGAAGCTTGCGAAAGACCAAACCGAACAAGCCCTCACCCAAACCGTCGAGCAAGCGTACGCCGATGCCCGGGCCGCGAAACGCACGTTCGAAGCGAACGATCGCGCCCTCGAGGCCGCTCAGCTCGCGATGACCAACGCCGAGGCGCGGTTCGAAGCGGGAGCCATCTCTGCCCTGGAATACGCCGACGCGCGAACCCGGCTTGACAACGCGCGCATCAACGCGTTGCGTACGCAGTACGATTTTGTGTTCAAGACACGGATTTTGGACTTTTACCTCGGACGTCCGCTCAGCCTCTAACCCATGAACAAGAAACTGCTCCTTGCCCTTGGTGCTGTTGTGCTGCTGCTTGTGGTGGTGGCGGTCGTCAAAGGCGGAAACCGTGAACTTCCCAGCGTAAGCACGGCTCAGGTTGAAGTTCGTGACATTGTCGAACGCGTCAGCGCGAGTGGCAAAATCCAGCCCGAGGTGGAGGTGAAAATCACGGCGGAAGTCAACGGCCAAATCACCGAACTCCCCGTCAAGGAAGGCGACGTGGTGGCCAAGGGCGACCTGCTCGTTCAGCTCAACCCCGACCTCTACGACGCGGCCCTGTTGCGTGCCGAGGCGGCCCTGAATTCAGCCCGCTCCAACCTCGCCTCGGCCCGCGCTCAAGTGGCGCAGGGCGAGGCCAACCAACTGGCCGCCAAGAGGTCCTTTGAACGCGCGCAGGCGCTGATCGACCAGAAGGTCATCTCGCAGGCCGAATTTGACCAAACCGAGGCGTCCTACCTCACAGCCAACGCCAACCTGACCAGCGCTCAAGAGAGCGTTCGCAGCGCCGAGTACGCCATTCGAAGCGGAGAGGCTTCCCTGCAAGAGGCCAAAGACAACCTCGGACGCACCACCTTGCGCGCCCCTCAAGGCGGCGTGGTGACTGCGCTGGCCAAAGAGGTCGGAGAAAGCGTGCAAGGAAACGGATTCACGGCCGGCGAAGTCATCCTGAACGTGAGCGACTTGAGCACCATGGAAGTCAACGTCGAAGTGAACGAGAGCGACATCGTGCGCATTCACTTGGGCGACGAGGCAGAAATTGAGGTCGACGCCTACCTGGGCGAGACGTTCAAGGGCACCGTGACGGAGATCGGCAACACGGCCCTGAACGCTGGAATGAACGGGTTCAGCATGGACCAAGTGACCAACTTCTCGGTGAAAGTCCGGCTGAATCGCGACAGCTACACCCACCTCACCGAAGGTCAGGACGAGCATTACACGCCGTTTCGTCCTGGGATGAGCGCGACCGTCGACATCCTGACCGCACGGGCCACGAACGTTCTTGCAGCTCCGATTCAAGCGGTGACGAGCCGGGAGAAGGGGTTTGGACGTGATTCCGAGGAGGACGCTGGAGAGATGGAAGGCGACGCAGGCGACGACGACTCGGAGCTTGGGGTGTTTTTGCTTGTCGACGGAAAGGCCACGTGGACGGTTGTGGAAACCGGAATTCAAGACTCGCGCTTTGTGGCCATCCAAGGCGACGTGGCCGAGGGAGCCACGCTTGTCTCCGGTCCTTACGACGTGGTAAGCCGAACCTTGAACCACGGCGACGCCGTCGAACCGAAGTGATGGCGCGTATTCTGATTTTGGAAACGTCGACGCCCCAATGTTCGGTGGCGCTCGCCGAGGACGGCGAGGCCGTGGCTTGGAAGGAAGAGCGCGCGGACGAGGGCTACCTGCACGCCGAACGCCTGATGCCGCTCGTTGACGCAGCCATGGCGGAGGCTGGATGGATGCCGTCCGAATTGGACGCCGTGGCCGTGTCGGGCGGTCCCGGGTCGTTCACAGGGTTGCGCATTGGCGTGGCCACCGCCAAGGGGCTGTGTCACGCCCTGAACGTGCCGCTTCTCGCGCTCGACACCCTGGAATTGCTCGCTGTTCAAGGGCGGCGCTTGGACCCCAAGCCGCAAGCCCGGGTGGGCATGATTGACGCGCGTCGCATGGAAGTTTACGCAGCCACGTACGCGGACGACGGGACGTGCACCCGCCCCGTGGAACCCGTCGAAGTTGATGTCAGGCCCGAGTTCTTTGAAGGTCCAGCGCAGTTCATTGGGGACGGTGCCGTGAAGTGCGCGGAAGCGCTCGCGGGCGAAGGCCGGACCTTTGTCGAAGCCTGGCCGCTCGCCCGCGACGGAGCAGCCCTGGCCGAAGAGAAACTCCGAACCGGAAACGTGGCCGACCTCGGCAGCTACGAACCCAACTACGTCAAGGCATTCAAAGCAGGTGCCCCGAAAGACCCGCTCGGGTTGAGGACGAAGGTGTCGGTGTGGCTTGGGGCGTTGTTGCTGGTGCTTGCCTCTTGCACGTCGTGCGGGGAACAGCAACAGTACATCCCCTACGTGCCGGTCAACTTCGACATTGACCTCAATTTGCCGGCCTACAACACGCTCAATTTTCCCGGCGAAGCCCTTGCCCTGCCGGGCGGATCGAAAGGCCTGTACGTCTACCGCTACACCCTGGACGAGTTTGTGGTCCTCGACCGTCACTCGACCTACGACATTCCCATGGGGTGCAAAGTGACGCTGGACGCAGACAACATCACCTTGCAAGACAACAGCGACTGCTCAGAGAGCCAGTGGCTGATGCTGGACGGCAGCGTGATGAACGGACCGGCCACCTTGCCGCTCCACCGGTACCGGACGACCCTCAACGGGTCCATCCTTCACGTCTACAATTGACGCCCAACCCGTCGACAATCAACCCGTTGACGCTCAACCCAGCAGGGTCACAGGCGACGGTCGGGCAATGAGTTGGTCACTGCAGGGGTTCCCAGCAATTGAAGGACAAACCCAGGTCCCGACTTGACCTTTTGGATGTCCCAATCGTAGGACGAGGCCCCTTCACAGCCGTGCACCAAGTCACGCAACTCCGATTCAGAATACGTGCGCAAAGAAGAGACCACCCCATCCCACAGGACCAGCATCGGAAGAATTGGAATGAGGTAGGTGAACAAGAGTCGCCATCCGTTCCAAGGTCGGATTAAGGGGGTGCACAACAGAAGGGTGATGGGAGAAAAAGCCATGGCCAGAAGGCTTACCAAGGACCGGTCTTGCGCCTCAAAAATCGCCACAGGCTGACCTGCATGAATGGCATCTTGCAAAATCCCCTTGGCGTCGTCTTCCCGAAAATGGTGAAAGCATAAAAAGAGGGTCCTCAACCCCTTCAATTCACGAGGCACAGCCCTTGCATCGACGGGCTGATCCAAGAAATCCAATCCCCGGGCCTGGGCCGAGGATCTCCGAAAAGCCTGAACATTGGGATACCAATCCGTCATCACGATTCGAACGCGCTCAGACTCCCGATTCAATTCGCTCGCAATCCATACCAACCCCCCGCCTCCGCCCGATCCCAAATCCACAATTTGAGATGTCTCGCTCGCCCGAAGCCCACGTTCCAAGGTGGGGACGATGGGGCGGTACATCTCGGTTTTGTTGGCGAGAAAGCTCAAAAAATCGGTCATGAAGTTCCTCAACGTGGCAGGAAGCCAACGCTGGTCCTCAAACTCGAAGAGATGCATTCTCCCCATGCCGCAAGGTCTACACAATCAGTAGCGGTAGGCCTCGCCTTTGAACGGTCCCTCGACAGTGACGCCGATGTAGGCCGCTTGCTCCGAAGAAAGCTCGTCGATTTCAACCCCAATTTTGGCCAGGTGCAAGCGCGCCACCTTCTCGTCCAAGTGCTTGGGCAAGGTGTAGACGCTGTTCTTGTAGCTCTCGGAGTTTTTCCAAAGCTCGATTTGGGCGATGGTCTGGTTGGTGAAGGAGGCCGACATCACGAAGCTGGGGTGTCCGGTGGCGCAACCGAGGTTGACCAAACGTCCTTCCGCAAGCAAGATGATGTCCTTGCCGTTCACGGTGTACATGTCCACCTGAGGCTTGATCGTGTCCTTCGTGTTGCCGTGGTTTTTGTTGAGCCACGCCACGTCAATCTCGTTGTCGAAGTGTCCGATGTTGCAAACGATGGTCTTGTCCTTCATCGCCTCGAAGTGTTTGCCGGTCACGATGTCCTTGTTTCCTGTGGCCGTGACGACGATGTCCGCTTCCGCGACCGCGTCGATCATCTTCTTCACTTCAAATCCTTCCATGGCCGCTTGTAGCGCACAGATGGGGTCGATTTCCGCCACAATCACTCGGCAGCCTGCGTTGCGCAGGGACTCGGCCGAGCCCTTGCCCACGTCGCCGTAGCCCGCGACAGCCGCCACTTTGCCGGCCATCATGACGTCTGTGGCGCGACGGATCGCGTCGACGCAGGACTCGCGGCATCCGTACTTGTTGTCGAACTTCGACTTGGTCACGGAGTCGTTCACGTTGATGGCAGGCATGGGGAGCGTGCCGTTCTTCTCGCGCTCGTACAAGCGAAGCACCCCCGTCGTGGTTTCTTCTGAGATGCCCTTGATGCCCGCAGCGAGCTCGGGGTACTGGTCGAGGACCACGTTGGTGAGGTCGCCGCCGTCGTCGAGAATCATGTTGAGAGGCTTGCGCTCTTCGCCGAAGAAGAGCGTTTGCTCGATGCACCACTCGTACTCCTCTTCCGTCATGCCCTTCCACGCGTAGACCGGGATGCCCGCTGCAGCGATGGCTGCGGCAGCGTGGTCCTGCGTGGAGAAGATGTTGCACGAAGACCACGTCACGTCCGCGCCGAGCTCCTTGAGCGTTTCGATGAGGACGGCCGTTTGGATCGTCATGTGAAGGCATCCCGCGATGCGTGCGCCAGCCAAAGGCTTGGAAGCGCCAAACTCTTCGCGAAGCGCCATCAAGCCGGGCATTTCAGCCTCGGCGAGCGTGATTTCCTTTCGGCCCCACTCGGCCAGGCTCATGTCCTTGACCTTGTAAGGAAGGGTGGGTGTAGGGGTGGTGTTGCCCATGTGTTTCTTGGGTTATTGCATTGCAAAAGTACGGAATGCGAGGCCTTTGGAGGTGGAGGCCAAACCCCCGTCCTTTGTCCCCATGCCTCAGCACGCCATGTCTACCCAACCCACCAACGCCGATGTTGTTCTCTGGCGAGAACAAAGTGGCGATATCGAGGGCATGGCACACGGCGATGAACTCGAACGGGTTTTTCCCGATCGGCGCATGTCCGACCTGTCCCCGCTCCGTCAGCGCGAACATGCCGTTGCGGCGCAGGCCATCTCCGCGCTTTTGGGGCACGGCAACTGGTGTTTGCGTCACGACGAACACGGCAAGCCCGAGCTTGAGTTTCAGGACGGAACGAAGGCCGGAGTGAGCTTGTCGCACTGCGAACTGGACGGGGAGGTTTGGGTGGTCGCGGCGCGGTGGCGCGACGGGCGCACCACGGGTGGAATTGACCTCGTCCTGACCGACGATGAAAGGGTGGTCCGGGTCGCGCCGCGGGTGATGTCCCGTGACGAGCAGGACCGTTGGGCGGGTCGTGAAGCGTGGGCCTGGGGCGTGAAGGAAGCCATGTTCAAGGGGCACGGTCCGGCGCTGGAATTTCAGCGGGACGCCCTGCTCGACGAAGTCACCGAGAACAAACGCGGCACTGGAGGACGCCTGGCCGGGCGGGTACGGGGTGCCGAATGGTGTGGAGGCTGGAGCCTGGAGGCGGGGCGGCTTCTCGTGGTTTGGGCCGAGTGATGCCAATGGGCGCACAAAAAAGGGGAACCCGGATGGATTCCCCTTGACGGCACAAGGCCGGATGGGTTCGTTTCTTAGCGCTCGATGCCTTTGTGGCGACGCTCCGAGCTCACGGACAATTTCTTGCGGCCCTTGCGGCGACGCGCGCTCAAAACGTTGCGGCCACTCGCTGTAGCCATGCGCTTGCGGAAGCCGTGCTTGTTGCGGCGCTTCCGTACGGAAGGTTGAAAAGTCCTTTTCATCGTTGCTCTGGTTTCCCGGTAAGGGAGGGCAAAGGTAATAAAGCCTTTCTGTTCCTCCAAGCCCAAACTGAGAACATTCGTTCGACAAAGTTGTGACATTGCACGGGCACGTCCACCCTACTTTCGCAGAACAACCGTTTTCCCCTTTCCCAACTATGGCGCACGGCCGTCCCTCCTCCTCCTCCACAGCCTCGACTTCCGGGTCAGACGACGCCCCCAAGAAGCGGTTCTCGATGCGCGATTTGCGCGGGTTGGGGCGGATGCAGAAGTACCTCAAGCCGTACGTGGGGCATTTTGCGGTGGGGATGGTCATTATGAGCATTTCGGGGGTGCTGACGTTGGCCATCACCCGGCTTTGGGGCCAGCTTGGCGGAGTCGGCACCACAGGAGCAGTCGGCGAGTTGCCGTTTGTGGGCATCCCCCTGAACGACCTCGCCTCGATCGGCTGGACCCTCCTCGCAGTCCTCGCCATCCAAAGCTTGTTCTCGTTCATCCGCGTGATCCTTTTCGCGGACATGACAGAGAAAATGATGCTCTCGCTGCGTCAAGACGCGTTTGACGCGCTGGTCAGCATGCCGATGGCGTTTTACGATGCGCGACGCGTAGGCGACCTCAACAGCCGCATCAGCGCCGACATCGCGACCATCCAGGACATCTTCACGGTCACGCTGGCCGAGCTGTTCCGAGGTCTTATCCTCATTGTGGGCGGCATCGTGGCCCTCGCCTACTTCTCAGTGGAACTCACGCTTTGGATGTTGGGCACGTTGCCGGTGATGATTGTGGCGGCGGTGGTGTTTGGGCGTTTCATCCGCAAGCTGTCCAAACAAACCCAAGACGAAGTGGCCTCCTCCAACATCGTCGTCCAAGACGTGCTGACGGCCATTGTCAGCGTGAAGAGCTACGCCAACGAATGGCTCGAACGCCGCAAATACGGCACCCACGCCGCAGAAATCAAACGCCTTGCCATGCGCGGAGCGATGTGGCGCGGGACCTTCGCCAGTTTCATTATTCTCTTCATCTTCGGCGCCATCACCCTGATCATCTTCAAAGGGGCGGACCTGATGCAGCAGGGCGAGCTCGCCAGCGAACACTTCTTCACGTTCCTGCTGATGACCGGGCTTGTGGCCGGAAGCATTGGCGGGATGGCCGCCCAATTCAGCGCCCTGCAGCGTGGGCTCGGCGCCATTGAGTCGGTGATGGACATCGTCGACCAAGACCGCGAAGTCGAGGACCTCAACCAGGAGACGCCCGCCGTATCGTTGCGCCAGCCTCTCACCCTCTCGGACGTCCATTTCAACTACCCCCAGCGTCCAGACGTTCCCGTGTTGCGCGGCCTCAACCTGCGGGTCGACCCCGGGGAGCAGGTCGCCCTTGTCGGCACGAGCGGGGCGGGAAAAAGCACGGTGGCCTCCCTCCTTCTCCGGTTCCATGCGCCCGATTCCGGCGCGTTCACCGTTGGCGAGACGGCCGCGACGGACCTCGATTTGCGGGGCTACCGGCAGCGCGTGGCCTTCGTGCCGCAGGAAGTCATTTTGTTTGGCGGGGATTTGCGCAGCAACATCCGGTACGGCCGGCCCGACGCCACGGAAGAGGAAGTCATCGACGCGGCCAAGCGGGCCTTCGCCTGGAACTTCATCCAGGAATTCCCCGAAGGACTGGATACGCTCGTCGGCGAGCGCGGGGTGCAGCTGTCCGGAGGCCAGCGCCAGCGCATCGCCATCGCCCGGGCCATCCTCAAGGACCCCGACCTCCTCATCTTGGACGAAGCCACCAGCGCCTTGGACAGCACCTCGGAGCGCGAAGTGCAAGCCGCCCTCGACGCGCTTATGCAAGGACGAAGTTCCGTCGTCATCGCCCACCGCCTCAGCACCGTCAAAAACGCCAGCCGAATCTGCGTGATGGAGGACGGTCGCGTGGTCGAAGAAGGCAAGCATGAGGCCTTGATGACCCAAGGCGGACATTACGCGCGCCTCGTGGAGAACCAGGAATTGGCCGCGCAGGGCTGACGGGTCAGCGGTCGGGCGTATTTTCGCCCCCATGGCGAAGATCAAAAAAGCACTCATCACAGGCATCACGGGCCAGGACGGAGCTTACCTCACCGAGCTCCTGCTCAGCAAAGGCTACGAGGTTCATGGCATCAAACGCCGCGCTTCCCAGCTCAACACGGACCGCATCGACCACCTCTACCAGGACCCGCATGAAGACAACGTCCGCTTGAAACTCCATTACGGCGACCTTGTGGACAGCACCAACCTCATCCGCATCGTGCAGGAGGTTCAGCCCGATGAGATCTACAACCTCGCCGCCCAAAGCCACGTCCAAGTGAGCTTTGAAACGCCAGAGTACACCGCCAACGCCGACGCGCTCGGCACCCTTCGCCTACTCGAAGCCATTCGCATCCTTGGCATGGAGAAGACAGTCAAATTCTACCAGGCCAGCACCTCCGAGCTCTACGGCTTGGCGCAAGACGTGCCTCAGTCGGAGACCACGCCCTTCTACCCCCGAAGTCCCTACGGGGTGGCCAAGCTGTACGCCTACTGGATCGTCAAGAACTACCGTGAGTCGTACGGCATGCATGCCAGCAATGGCATCCTCTTCAACCACGAGAGCCCACGCCGTGGCGAGACTTTTGTGACCCGAAAAATCACGCGCGCCGTGGCCCGCATCAAGCTCGGCATGCAGGACTGCCTGTACCTCGGCAACCTCGACGCCCAACGCGATTGGGGCCACGCCAAAGACTACGTGGAGGGCATGTGGCGCATGCTCCAGCAAGACGCCCCTGACGACTACGTGCTCGCCACCGGCGTCACAACCACCATCCGGGATTTCGCCACCATGGCATTCAAGGAAGCCGACATCACCGTCGCCTGGCGCGGCGAAGGCGCCAACGAAGAGGGCTACTGTCCCGATACGGGCAACGTCCTCGTGAAAATCGACCCGCGCTACTTCCGCCCTGCCGAGGTCGATCTGCTGATCGGCGACGCCACCAAGGCCCAAGAGGTCCTCGGTTGGACAGCCACCACCACCCTCGAAGAGATGTGCCGCGAAATGGTACAGTCCGACCTCGCTCTATTCGAACGCGACGCCTACCTCCAGGCCGGTGGCCACGACGTGGTCTCTGCAGCAGACCTCTGACCACCGAGATCTACCGTCGTTTTCGGATTTACCACTTCACGAGACATGGATCCAGGGGTTCGACTCCCGCCTGCTCCACATGTAAAGGGGACTTGACGTTTCGTTAGTAGAGACTATTTTCGCTTCGCGCGCTCAATTTTCCATGACCTACATTATCCTCAACCCATGGCTTCCTACGATAAAAATCTTCGAAACGTCAAAGAGCACTTGGAACCAGGAGAGGAGATCATCTACTCTTGTTTTGGGGATGCGGAGAACACTTATCTGCACTCTGTATTCTTCCAGCGCTACGTGTTTGTCGTGACTCAAAAACGTGTGGTTTTCTTTTCACAGCGCGTCTTTGGATTTGAATTCGACTCTATTCCGCTTGCAAACATCACTGGTATCGAAATTTCGCGTCGTGTGATGGAGACCGTTATTTCTCTCGCAATCCAAGGAAATGCAACTATCTTTTCTGTTTGGGCAGGAGATGTAAAGGAATTCGGAGAGTATATCAGAGATAATATGGGCCATCGTGTTGTCGTACAACAACCCACTCAAATTGTTGAAGAAGACATTCCGGGCAAGCTGAAGCAGCTTGCTGAGCTGCATCAATCGGGGGTGTTGACGCAAGAGGAATATGACTCTAAAAAGACTGAGCTACTAAACCGATTGTAGTCATACCCCTTGTTTTTAAGGCATTCTTCCCTGAGCTACGTAACCAAATCGGGATTGAGGGTGTTCGGCTTCTGTCCTGCTGGGTCCACAAGTAAATCGGGCTTAACATCCTGAATCCAGAGGTCCAAATCTTACTACAAGGCCAAAACTTAAAACATGTAGTTTGGTAAGAAAGGGGGGGATGTGTTATTTTCATTGCGATCAAATTTTCTACCATGAAAAAGACATTTTCCTGGATAGCCCTTTATGCTTTCGCATCATCCCTGGCGTTTTCTCAGGTGTTTACAGATTGCTCGAGTTTTGTTACTCTTCAGCCGACTGATGGAGCAAATTCAGTCATCGAGATTTGCAATCCTTCGGGAGAACCAATTGTCCTACAATATGTGCAGGGTAGCTTTCCGTACTATTGGTGCGAAGAGGGCATTACCATTCTTGATGGTGGATTAACAGAAGAGTGGTCCATTTGTAACGGTGATCAGACGTGGGACCTTTTTGGAACGTATGTTTCGCAAAGCTCATGCATATCGCTCATCATTACAGACTTCCCCGGTGGTCCTTTTACTTATGGTTCTTGGGGCGACCCATTCATTTACAGTACCAATATTTCAGCATATACAGAATCCGGATGCATCAGTTATTTCGCGTCGAACTATGATCCGACAGGCCCTCAAAACAGTCAAGGTTGCAATTACGAAGACTTGCAAGGGCTGCTACTTGAAGGGGTGAGTTTGGATGACCTCGTGGCTTCAGGCGTCGAAGACTGCGACTTGATTGGCCTCTTCGCGGCAGGAGGAATCGTTGTGGATGTCGATCGTGAAAACAAACGCGCGCTCATCGGCATGGCCATCAATTCCTTCCTGTACGATGATTACGACGATCTTACAGGAAATCTCCGGGGAGATGAATTTTTGGACGTTGCATTTTCAACTGAGCTTTACGCAGGTGCGAAAAACTGGGACATCATCAAGCGCAGCTACGGAACGAGGTACGGTACATCGACGTCTAGCAGCACGAACGGAATGCCCATCGTCCAAAGTCTCGGCTTGGTAAACGTCT
>Ga0181563_10005888_pt1 | contig 11124 bp, 5 predicted proteins | sample 011ome_25_FD_133759 | JGI IMG/M metagenome (GOLD analysis project Ga0181563, IMG submission 133759) | Coastal salt marsh microbial communities from the Groves Creek Marsh, Skidaway Island, Georgia - 011512CT metaG (megahit assembly) | ecosystem: Environmental > Aquatic > Marine > Intertidal zone... | reverse complement strand
TCTCAAGCTAATTAATCGAACACCTTGCGTTGCTCTACCCATCACACGTAACTCCTCTACATGCATTCGAATGGTGATTCCTTTTCGCGTAATGATCATTAAATCGTCATCATCTGTTACATTTTTCATGGAGATTAATTCTCCTGTTTTGTCGGTAACATTTATCGTCTTAACACCTTTACCTCCACGGTTAGTGATTCGGTAATCAGAAACTTCTGATCTTTTACCGTAACCATTACTTGAAACAACAAGTACGTTGGCATCTTCACTTTCTACAGCAATCATTCCAACAACTTCATCCTTGTCACTTCCTAATGTAATACCGCGAACACCGGACGCTGTTCTTCCCATAAAACGAACTTTCTCTTCATTAAAACGAATCGCTTTTCCTGACTTTAATGCCATCATGATTTCGTTCGTTCCATTCGTTAACTTCGCTTCAAGTAATTCATCTCCCTCGCGGATACTGATGGCGTTAATACCATTTGTTCTTGGACGAGAATATGCTTCTAGTTTTGTTTTCTTAATTACACCACGCTTCGTACACATTACGATGTACTTGCCATCAATGTATTCTTCATCCTTAATATCTTTTACATTGATGAATGCCTTGATGGAGTCATCTTGTTCGATATTAATTAAGTTTTGTAATGCCCGACCTTTCGTGTTCTTAGCTCCTTCCGGCACTTCGAAGATACGCATCCAGAAACATTTACCTTTCTCTGTAAAGATCAATAACCAGTTGTGGTTAGTAGCAACAAATAGGTGCTCTAAGAAATCTTTGTCTCGTGTTGCTGAACCTTTCGCTCCAACTCCACCTCTACTTTGAACGCGATACTCATCCAACGATGTACGTTTGATATAGCCGGCGTGGGAAATAGTAATCACAACCTCGTTATCCGGAATCAAATCTTCAATACGCATCTCGTTTGCTGAGTATTCGATAATTGAACGACGCTCATCACCATATTTCTCCTTGACATAAGCCAATTCTTCTTTGATGATATTCATACGACGCTCTTCATTAGAAAGGATATCTTTGAAATCAGCGATCTTCACCATTAAATCGTCGTATTCAGCGCGCAATTTATCTTGCTCGAGTCCAGTTAACTGGCGTAATCGCATTTCAACAATGGCACGAGACTGAACATCTGTCAATTCAAAGCGAGCAATTAATTTATCACGTGCTTCTTCTGGGCTTTTTGAAGCCCTAATCAATTTTATTACTTCATCAATATTATCAGAAGCGATGATTAAACCTTCTAAGATGTGAGCACGTTCTTCAGCTTTGCGCAATTCATATTTTGTTCTTCGGATCACGACCTCATGGCGGTGTTCAACAAAATGATGAATCATATCCTTCAAGTTCAATACTTCAGGACGACCTTTTACAAGAGCGATATTATTAACTGGGAAAGATGATTGAAGCGCTGTGTATTTAAATAGCTTATTTAAAACTACGTTTGGAATCGAATCACGCTTTAGTTCATACACTACGCGCATACCATTACGGTCAGATTCATCTCTGATATCAGAAATACCAGCAATTTTACCATCGTTTACTAAGTCAGCCGTTTTCTTTATCATGTCGGCCTTATTGACTTGGTAAGGAATCTCCGTAACGATAATGGCTTCACGACCTTCTCGAATTTCCTCGATAACAGCCTTTCCGCGCATAATAACACGTCCTTTACCTGTTTTGAATGCATCTATTACACCTTCATAACCGTAAATCACACCTCCTGTTGGGAAATCAGGTGCTTTTACATGTTGCATCAATTCGTCGATTTCAATATCACGGTTATCGATATACGCCGTAATTCCGTCCACAACTTCGCTTAAGTTATGTGGAGGCATATTCGTCGCCATACCTACTGCAATACCTGATGCTCCGTTGACTAATAAATTTGGAATCTTCGTTGGAAGTACCGTCGGCTCTTCCATTGAATCATCAAAGTTCAAAGAAAAATCTACCGTCTCTTTATCCAAGTCGGCTAACATTTCTTCAGCAATTTTCTGTAAACGCGACTCTGTATAACGCATGGCCGCTGGACTATCGCCGTCAATCGATCCAAAGTTACCTTGGCCATCGACCATAGGATAACGTAAAGACCAAGGCTGCGCCATACGCACCATTGTATCGTATACAGAAGAATCACCATGCGGGTGGTACTTACCGAGTACATCCCCGACAATTCTTGCTGATTTCTTATATGGACGGTTTGCAAAGACACCTAAATCTTGCATACCATATAATACGCGTCTGTGAACCGGTTTTAGTCCATCTCGGACATCCGGTAGAGCACGTGAAACAATCACGGACATTGAATAGTCAATGTAGGCTGATCTCATCTCCTCATCAATGTCTACTTTAATGATGTTTTCTCCGTCTGACATATCGTTTGTTTCTTTATAGTTTAAGTGCCGAAAATAGGGATTTTTTCGCTTGAAAAAGCATGTCAATTTGTCGACTTATCAACAAAAATGGCAGGAAAATAATGTTTATTAACAATCGGTATAATAATTGTTCTTTGTATTTTGACAATCCGAAATAATTAGGTTATTTTGGATTGCTCAGAATTATTTAATGAGAACTGCAATGAATCGCCGTTTTTAACGTCTATTAGAATAATATAGCTGCGTTAAGTGGTTCTTGCCATATCAAAATCAAAACAACACAAAACAGAACTGGTCGCAGACTTGTTCAGTTAGAATAAGATTAAAGTCTTAATTATGGATGCAAATTTTTCAGCAAGAGCAAAAGACGTCCTGTCATTTAGTCGTGAGGAAGCGTTGAGATTGGGTAATGATTATTTAGGTGTCGAGCATATCCTCTTAGGTATTTTGCGTGAGGGTGAAGGTTTAGCCATTAAACTATTGTTAGAGTTTCACGTTGACTTGCAAAGAGTAAGATTAGAGCTTGAGAAAACGTTAAAAGAAAAGCGTACAAAAAGTATTACCGCTAATAATTTACCTTTAGTCCGTCAGGCAGAGAAAGTGCTTAAGATCACTTATTTGGAAGCGAAATTATTCAAGAGTCCAAAAGTAGGAACAGAGCACATCTTATTGGCTATCTTGAGAGAAGAAAATAATCTAGGGACACGTGTACTCAATAAGTACGGTGTTATTTACGAAAACATAAAAGAAGAATTAGAAGCAATGATAGAAGAACAAAACTATCCTAAAGCTGAGTTTCCTGGAAACTCAGCTGATAATGATGATCAGGGCAATGACGACGGAGGGTACCGTGGTGGCTCAGGCGGTTCATCTGGTTCGGGATCTAAACGATCTGCGGGCGGTGAAGGAAAATCGAAAACGCCTGTACTCGACAATTTTGGGCGTGATTTAACAGCAATGGCTGAAGAAAATAAATTGGATCCGATTGTTGGTCGTACGTCAGAAATTGAGCGTGTTTCTCAGATCTTATCAAGAAGAAAGAAAAACAACCCGATCTTAATTGGTGAACCGGGAGTTGGTAAATCAGCTATCGCAGAAGGTCTTGCTTTGAGAATTGTTCAAAAGAAAGTATCACGCGTCTTGTTTAACAAACGAATCATTTCACTTGATTTGGCATCATTAGTTGCGGGAACTAAATACCGTGGACAATTCGAAGAGCGAATGAAGGCGGTCATGAATGAATTAGAAAAGTCGAGAGATATCATCTTATTCATAGATGAAATTCACACCATTATCGGTGCTGGTGGTGCTTCGGGTTCTTTAGATGCTTCAAACATGTTTAAACCGGCTTTAGCACGTGGAGAAATTCAAGTAATTGGAGCGACGACTTTGGATGAGTTTAGACAATATGTTGAAAAGGATGGCGCACTTGAACGTCGATTCCAAAAAGTATTGATTGAACCAACTACGATTGAAGAGTCGATTGAGATCTTGAATAACATCAAGGAACGATATGAAGATCACCACAGTGTAATATATACACCTGAGTCGGTTGACGCTTGTGTTCGTTTGACGGAGCGCTATATGTCTGACCGAAACTTACCTGATAAAGCTATTGATGCTTTAGATGAAGTTGGATCAAGGGTGCATATCACGAATATCAATGTTCCAAAAGAAATTACTGATCTTGAAAAGAAGATTGAAGAGATCAAGGAGGAAAAAGGTGATGTAATCAAAAGTCAGCAATATGAAAAAGCAGCTGAATTAAGAGATACAGAAAAGAATCTGCAAAACGAATTAGAAGAAGCACAAATCCGCTGGGAAGAAAGTGCGAAGGAAAACCGTGTATTAGTGACGGAAGACAATGTGGCTGAAGTGGTTTCAATGATGACGGGTATTCCATTGCGTAAGGTTTCTGAATCTGAAAGTGGCAAAATCATGCACTTGGGTGAAACCATTAAAGGAAGCGTGATTGGTCAGGACAATGCGGTAAAGAAAGTTGTTAAAGCCATTCAACGTAATCGTGCGGGATTAAAAGATCCAAATAAGCCGATTGGGTCATTCTTCTTTTTAGGACCGACTGGCGTGGGTAAAACGCAGTTAGCAAAGGTCTTAGCTAGAACAATGTTTGATTCTGAAGATGCCCTGATTCGTGTGGATATGTCAGAATACATGGAGAAATTCTCAGTTTCTAGATTAGTTGGAGCTCCTCCGGGATATGTTGGATATGAAGAAGGTGGACAGTTAACGGAAAAAGTTAGACGCAAGCCCTACTCAATTGTATTGTTAGATGAGATTGAAAAAGCGCATCCAGATGTCTTTAACATCTTATTACAAGTATTGGATGATGGACATATGACGGATGGTCTTGGTCGCAAGATTGATTTCAAAAATACGATCATCATCATGACATCAAATATTGGTGTGCGTCAATTACAAGATTTTGGAACAGGTGTTGGATTTGGAACAAACGCAAAAGTTTCTCAGCAAGAGGAAAATTCGCAGAAAATTATTCAAAATGCATTGAAAAAAGCATTCTCACCCGAATTCTTAAACCGTATTGATGATATGATCATCTTCAACTCGTTGACGAAAGAAGATATCCATGAAATTATTGATATTGAATTGCAGAAATTATATGGACGCATTGAGGATCTAGGGTATAAAATTAAAATCACGGAAGACGCCAAAGATTATATTGCCGATAAGGGGTATGATGAAAAATATGGTGCTCGACCATTGAACCGAGCTATTCAAAAGTATATTGAAGATCCTTTAGCTGAAGAAATCATCAATGCTCGATTGGCTGAAGGTGACACGATCAATATTAGTTTTGATAAAAAAAATGAGCAAATCAAGATTAAAATTGATAAAGGCAAAAAACCACCGAAGAAGAAGGAAACAAAGAAGGAGTAAATAAAACTTCAAATCCCCATCAGTCAAGCACTGATGGGGATTTTTTTTTAAAGCATGCTTCGGTCCTTCATGTTGTTGTTCAAACAGAATAATTAATCTAAAGTAGGACTATCTCAAGTTAGTCTAATTCCTTTTTGAAACGAATTTACCGAGTATGTTCAGCGAATCGGTTTGGCGTCTAAGTGTTGTGCATAAATCGGTAGAATTATGGAGTTTGCATCTAACTAACCTAGACCTCATAACATCAAATAAGGTTTTGAAAAAACTGAACAGTATACTTTTCGCCCTCACTGGGATTATCTATAATCCTGTGCTGTAAAGAGAAAACTGTGATGATTGACCAGAAATTAAAGCGACGTTCATTCGTTTTTACCAATTGAATCTCTTTTATTTCAGTGATCTTAGCTTGTTCTTCAGTCCCCTTACTTTTTGAAGGATTAGCCAGTGTGATTTGATTTCGACTCAGAAGAATCCCCATCTTTTTCAGAACAGCATGATCTTTTGGACTGAACTGATCTTCAAAAGTCATCGCGAAATGTGAGCATGAACACCACGAATATTGACTTATTAATACAAATGAATTTCTGCTCTTCGATTCAAGGCATCATTGCGCTCATCTACCAGCCTTGCTTCACCGTATGCATTAACAATAAAACGAGATTTAGAGATCCCTTTTGATGTTAAATAACTAACAATCCAGTCACCCCTTTTCTTTGATAGAATCAAGTTATACTCATCCGAAGATCGAGCATCAGCATAGGCGTTGATTTCAATTTTGATATCTGGGTTTTCTTTGAGTACTTTATAAAGGTTATTGATAATCCGCTTATCCTCCGATTTCACTTGACTCTGATTAGAGTCAAAATAGACCAAGATATAATCGCGTTGTTTCATATCTCCCAGAATAAATTCCATATGCTCTTCCTCCATCATGCTCAGGTTACTCTCACTGTCATGACCTAGCGGGCGGAATGTGAAATAACCATCTTGTCCTCTTCTTAAACCTGCAATTTTCTTACCGTTACGATCGTAAATATAAAGGGTGAAGTCGTCTAAAACAAAGCTTTCACCCGACTCTTCTAGTTGAAAGAGTATACTGTTTTGTGCAGGCAGATTTCTAAAGCGGAATACCCCTTCTTTATTTGTACCCTCTTCTGCTAATAAATTACCCTCTTCATCAAAGGCTTTTACAATTAACCCTTCCCGATTCGCATTGGGTTTGCTATCATTTTCAAAATATCCCCAAATTGTCTGGTTGTTTAACTCAAATGCCAATTCTTCTTCCTCCTGCAATTGGAGCTTATTCGTATAATCACCATTGATTTTGCGATATGTAAATGTCCCTTGTTGATTTGTTTTGAGTTCAGCCACTACATTCCCATAAATATCATAAACCAATAGAATGACATCTTCTTCTACTTCGGGAATCGTTAAAAGGTAATTATCTTTAAGGGAAAGCTTCTTAAACTCAAAATTACCCTGAGCATCTGTATATGTCGATTTAAATTCTTTGCCTGCACCATCGATCAAAACAATCTTTTTGTTTACCGGATATTTACCTGGATAGTCTTCGTATACAATTTGAGCTGTCAAATGGCCTTGATCCAATTTAAAGTCCATCATATTCTCCGGAATAATATTTAACGTTCCGTTCTTTTCATTTTGAAGGTGACGGTATACGAAATAATTGTCTTCATCGCCCGTCATATTAGCTACTACTTCACCATTTTGATCATTTAAAGCCAATAATAAATCTTCTTCTGCCATGGCGCGAATGGTGTAAGATTTATCATAGTCGATATCTTTAAAAACGAACTGACCCTTATCATCTGTTTTGGTTTCATACAAAACGAAGTCATTTTCATCTACAATTTGAATAGCAATATTAGCTGGTAAACCACTTATCGTTTTATACGTCAATGTTCCTGACATCTCTCTGCGAATCGTGTTTCCACGCTTTATATCAAGAAAGAAAATATCATCTTGACCATTGCGATTTGATGATAGAAACCCCCTGTTTAAACCTGCGAAAGCAAAAAATGCAAAATCATTTTGACTAGAGTTAACACCTTTAAGTGGTTCGACTGGCTGTTCTGTATTCAGGGTTTTCCAATGGATATTCATCCCACCTTTGTCCGCATTACGATCAGATGTAAAGAATAATATATTATCCACAATGAAAGGATACATTTCATCACTCTCCGAATTAACCAAATCAAACGGCACTGGTTTAGACCAGCCAGAATCTGTTAGATCACTATAGAAAATGTCTTTGCCTCCTTTTCCTCCTGGCAGATTAGATGAAAAGTAGAGGCGCTTATTGGCTGAATCATAAAAAGGATGACCCATAGTATAGGCGGGATCATTAAACGACAGCGGAGTCAGTTTTGTAAATCTACTATTATACTTGATCGCATAGAATAATTGCGGACGGAACGTTCCCGTTTTACCATCAGCACGCACTTGTGATACAAAAATAGTATCACCCGAAGCAGAAAAACTAGCTGGACCAGTATGGCTGCCATAATTAAACCGTTCTGAAACCAAACGAACTCCCTTTAGCTCAACATTTTCATTTACATCACCTTTAATTTTCCCTTGAAAGAGATTAATATGCTTTGAGTTTGCCCAGCTGTTTTCACCATCCATCATGACATCTGGATTACGGTCAGAAGAAAAATAAAAATAATCACCTGAAACAAAGGGTGCAAATTCAGATTCGTGCGTATTAATTGCGTCGCTAAGAATAGGTTTTACTTCACACTCCAAATCCACACGTATGATACTGTAGGTCTGAGCGGACAAATTGTTCGTCAATAATGACAGAAAGCTGATTAATAAAAATATCTTTTTCATTAAGGCGGGTTTAAAACAGCAGTTTTTTTAGTCCTACAAATAACGTGTTGAAACAGTTTTTGCTTCTTTCGAAGTATTTAAGTCAAATCCAATAAATATTTCATGTGCTCCAGATGAAGCCAGGTTAACTCTGTTTAAAAATGCGTCGTAAGCATAACCTACGCGCATATAATCAGTAATGTTAACATCCAATAAGATGCTTAAAGTGGTCTGATTTCTAAAACCGATTCCAAACCACACCTTTTTATACAACAAGGCACTAAAGTTTATATCAAGATTAGCTGGAGTCCCATTTACACCTTTCAGCAATATAGAAGGTCGGAATGTTAGGTTCTCATTAATCTCTGCGGCATATCCCATTCCGATCGTTGTGAAATTTTGGAGAGCAAAATTAGCACCAGCCCAATCATCAAGATTTATATCCGGCCGATTCACGTGATTTGAAGAGAAGCTGAAATAGAATTTTCGGGTATAATAATAGAGACCTAAGTCGGCGGATGGCACTAATACGCTTTGACGGTTTCCTGTATTAAATATATCGGCTTGATCTTTAAACTCAAGAGAACCCGCATTCACCGAAGAATTAAACGCACCAAGTCTTAAACCAAAGGCTAGTTTACCTTTTTTCATTCTGAGATGATACGCGGCTGTTCCTGCAAACTGAATATTTCGTGTTGGTCCCAGGCGATCAGCTGCTAAATTTGCACCCCAAGCTAAACCAGCTGCATTATGATTTGAATGTACAGATAAAGTCGAGGTTGTTGGTGCACCATCCATTCCAACCCATCTTGTTCGATGCATTAATACTCCACTCATAGCATTTCGAGAACCTGCATAAGCGGGATTCAAGATAAAGTGATTGTACATATACTGACTGTATATTGCATCTTGTTGCGCATTACCAACCAAGCTGTAAACTAATAATGTCAGAAGTAAAAATCCTTTCTTCATTTTCCTTTATTTAATAAGTTGTACCCAACCTGAGGTAATTAATATACCATTGGCTTCTGCGGTGAAATAGTAAGTTCCAGCTCCTAACTCCACTGCTCCTTTCTTACCTCTCCAAACCGCTGTTTCGTTGTCATAGTTTTGGATCACTTCGAGTTGATCTCCCCAGCGGTTATAAACTCGCACCACATTGATTGGATAATTATCAACTGCCGGAATTTCAAGAAACTCATTGACATCATCACCATTAGGTGTGAAAGTGTTGTAATATTCGTTACAGGTAATTTCAACATCGAACTGGAAGCATTCAAAATAAACACTTGTACAGCCTCCTGTGCCTCTTACGTAATAAGAACGATCTTGATCAACTGTCACGTCAATTGAAGCACCATTTTCTCCTTCAATCACATTCGTAGGCAGACATTCATCTTGAAACCAAGTCCATTGGTTGGCGTCATTTAATTCTCCATCTATGACAAGGTTGACAACATCTCCCGTACAAACCGTTGTCGGACTCATATTAGAACCAACTACTTGGGCCTCTTTACAAGTAAATATTCTTCTCAATCTATATGTATTATCACTTATATAGAAATGACCATTTAAGGGAAGGATATCGAATGGTCTCAGATTCGTCAGATTAGCCAATTTATAATTTCCATTGCTTAGATCACCTAGAGGATTTCCATCATCTCCTTCATCAAAACCTGTGCCCGCAAATGTTGTAATAAAAAAATCAGGGTCATCACTGCCTGACAATCCAATTTTTCTAATTCGGTTATTTCCTGTATCACAGAAATACAGTTCATCTGTTGCGCGATCAATATAGACACCACTGACATCCAAATAAATTTGCGCCTCTGCCGCTAAACCTAAATCTCCGCCATAACCCGGCTCCCCCGTCCCTGCGACATGATATATTTTGCCATCAACAATCTTTTTAATCATTTGATCAGTCGTGGTGAAATATAAATTGCCCTCACTATCCCAATCAAAACCATGTCTGACAGCAATGAATGATGAAATTGCATCATCTCCATCTTCTGCAGTGGTAACCTCTCCTGTACCTCCTACACCTGCAACGCGATAAGTCTCCTCTGTCGTTAAGTCTATGCGCTGAATGAAATTGATTCCAGGGCCGTCCCCCCCTAATGTTGGAGCGAGGTAATAAAGATACTGTCCAGTAGGATCTATTTTCAGACCAGATGCTCCACCTATCGGTGTCGTTCTGGCATGATAACCGTCTAAAGGATTGCCGTTAACACCTGTACCGGCAAGTGTATCCAGGATTCCCGATGTTAAATCTTTGGAATAGATATACTCAATTGAACTAGGGCCTCCATCAAAGCTTAATCCACGGGAAAAATAGAGCATATTTGTTTCTTTATTAATCGCGATACCGGCAATACCTGGCACATCTGAAAGGACTTGACTAACCGTATTTTCAGAAAGATCAATTTTGTAAACACCGGATTCTGAACTCGTGAAATAACCCACACTCGTGAAGTAGACATCTCCCTCGGCATCAGTCGCCATTGAAACTGGCCTTGGAATATACGTGCTTATAGGCGCTGCTCCATCAATATAAGTTCCTTCTTCACCTTGTCCTGCAACATTTTCAACTGTCCACAAATTTGACTGAGCATTTATTGGTCCCGCTATAATCATCATTAAAAGCGCGAACCATAATAATTTCAATTGAAATATTCTTGTAACCATAAGTTATCTAAATTCTATCCTGTTCGGACTGCCTAACTTGCAATCTTTCAATGGCTTGATTAAATTTCTCAGATAAAAATACAAAAAAATATCACCCTCTTTCTGATCATGACATGAGATTACACATAGAAAGATTTTAAACTAATTAAATACTGATAATCAGTAGTTAAAAACAGTAAATGAGTCCGCCCAAATTGAAAAAAATACGTATAAATACGGAATATTTTTACTCTCGACCATACAATTTGATTACAGAATCATATACGCTCTGAATAGTACCACCCATTC
>Ga0181563_10005883_pt1 | contig 11129 bp, 6 predicted proteins | sample 011ome_25_FD_133759 | JGI IMG/M metagenome (GOLD analysis project Ga0181563, IMG submission 133759) | Coastal salt marsh microbial communities from the Groves Creek Marsh, Skidaway Island, Georgia - 011512CT metaG (megahit assembly) | ecosystem: Environmental > Aquatic > Marine > Intertidal zone... | reverse complement strand
GTGCATACGCACAAGAGGGCGTCCAGGGGACGGGTGTAACGTATGGAGAGTTTGCTCGTCAAGATATGCTAGATGATAGAGAAGCAGCTATTAGTGCGGCTGTAGGTTTCGGTCCATATGCTGCTGTAGGATTAGGAGCTGAGGTAGTTGGTACAGGTTTAGTAGTCTCTCCGTTCTTAAAGAGTCTTCAAAAAGTCGCTGCTAAAAAAGCTAAGACGGCACCGAAAGGTTCTGGGTTTGCTGCATTAGCTACAGAGTTAGGAAAAGGTTTTGGTAAAGGTGCAACAGTAGGTTTTGCTGGTGGGGCTGTATCAGAAGGAACAGCTGAAACTTTACAACAAGGCATGACTACAGCACAGAAGTTTGCAATCGATCCTGATTACACTACAAAAGATGCTAAGTTGGATTTAATGGAAGCCGCATTTAAAGGTTTCTTTGGTGGTGGAATTATTGGTGGTGCAGGTAGAGGAACTACACAAGCTGCAGCAGATGCTATTGCTTCAACAAATAGAACCATACAAAAAGCTAAAGATTTAGTAAACGATGCTGTAGAAGATATGGAACAGGTTTTAGACCAGCCTGCTGATGCTGCAGACAAAAAAGATTTTGATAAAGTTGAACAATACCTACAAAAACAAAAAGGACAAAAAATTCCTGGGACTGATGTAGAGACTAAGAGCCCTGAAGATTTTGGCATACCCCCAGAACTAGTTAATCCACCTAGAGGTAAAGATGGTATTAATACTGAAACTTTAACTGACTCAGTCAAAAAACCTACTGGAGATTTGATAGCTGAACTACAAGTTATGGTAAGTGGTAAAAACCCTAAAAAAGCTGTGTGGATAAATGCAGGAACTACCACTCTTACTAAAGCACAAATAACAGAAGCTATAGGGGCTAGGCAATTTTTTACAGGCACTGTAGAAAACAAAGGTACGATAGTTGCTTTAGATCAGGCTACAGTAAACAACGTTCTTGAAGCAGGGGCTAGTAAAGAATCTTTAGCAGCAGCTCAAGGTTTTTCTGAAGTTAAAAATGCTACACATGATAGAGCTATAGTGGTAGAGACAGCAGATGGTAAAGAAGTACACTCTGAAACTACAAACGAATTTAATGCACCTGAGGTAAAACAAAAACTAGAAAAAGCTTTTGAGAATGAACCTAACTTAAAAGTGCAAGGCCCATTATCTTTAGAAGAAGTAACAGACGACAGAAAAGAAAGATTCATTGATGAATATGATTTACAAGTAGAACAAACGGTACAAGCGTTCTCAGAAGCATCACCTGAAGATGCAAGTAGAATTTTAGAAAGACATTCGGATAACTACGATGTACTAGTTCAATTAAGAGCTTTGACTCCAGAAGGGCCTTTTAGACAAGAAATAGATAAGAGATTAAAAAATATTTTAAGCGTGTATTACACAGCACTTTCTGAAAAATTAGGCATACCAAAAAGTGAAGTACCTATAAAAGATGCTGTAAAAGCTGCGAGAAAAGCTAATGAAGAAACAAGAGAAGTTGCAGGTAGGACTGCTGAAAAAACAATAGGAGCACAAACAGAAATAGAAGGACAATTAGCAGAACAACAAGCTGCGAGTGAAACTGCACAAGACTTACAAACAGAACAAACAGATGATGAAACTGTAGAAGCTAGTGCTGCAGCGGAAGCTTTAACTGTAACAGAACAAAGTAAAATTCTTGTAGTAGGACAAGGGAACACTAGAAATCAAGATGCTGTAGGGTGGATCGCTTTCGACAACAATTCTCAGTTTGCTACACCAGAACAAAAAGAAGCTATTGCCGAAGCTACTAGAAACCTTCTTTCTCAATATGATGAAGATGCTGATGCAGCTGGTAAAGTTAAATTTTTACAAGAATCTTATGAGTATGAATCTTTAGGTTTTAGTTACCCAGCAGGTTTACTAAACACTATGACTGCTTTGATGAAACAGAACCCTTCTGCTGAGTACGAGATTATTGGTAGAGTCAGACGGGAAGTTAGTAACAAAAAATACAAAGAACAAGCACAGAACCCTTTCTTTGATCCACTTAGGTTTATACGGGAAAATTACAGTTTAGCTTCTTCAATGGGTTTGACTTTAGACAGAACTGAGTTTGTTATTGCTACAAGAAGACCACCTGAAGAAGTTCTTGTAAACGCTGCAAATGAAGGACAAGAAGAAGATTTTGTAACTCCTAGAAAATACCTTATTGATAGCGTAGCAAAAAATATGGCTTCTCGAGAAGACTTTAGATCAAAAGGGTTTTTTGTACAAAGGCGTGGTAGAGATGATGCCCCTAAACCTATAAACATGGTTGGTTTAATTTGGGACGCTAAAAAAATAGTTACTGCAGAAGGTGCATACGTAGAAGGAGATCAAAAACAGTCGTTTAGAGCTCTTGAAATGGTTCTAGGTATCGGGAATGAAATAGGTTATGAATTTTTTGCTAATGTTAAAAGGGGAAAAAGAATAGAAGTAGTTTCTTTTTCTGATATGTCACAAAGAGATATAAGAAACTCTCCAGCAGAATTTTATAAAAAAGGTCCAAACACGCCTATGACTCTAGGCAAATTTATGACTCGTCATGCTAAAAATCAAGGTAAGACTTTTGATGAATATGCTGGAGCTACTGGTATGTTAGTAAATGCCATAATTGACACACAGATTACAGAAAGAAGAGCTGAAGCTATTAGAGAAGCAATACGAAAAAAAGAAGCAAAAGAAAGAGCTGAAATCCTTAAAGCAATAGGAGAATCAGCTTCTGAAGCTTATACCACAGGTTCAGTAAATAATTTCCGAGTCTTAGTAGCTAATTATGCAGAATCTAATAAAGACGAATCAGTCGCTATTGAAAACAGAGTTAGAAAGGAAATTGAACAAGAAATATTTGTAAAGACACGTCAAGATGTTGAAATACATAAAAAAAGCAAAGATTATTTAATTTTTACAACTGAGTCCCCTGTAAAATCTAGACGTAATAACGGGCAATTCCAAATAATTCCTAATACAGTTTTTTCTACAGAAGCTAGTCTAATTTCAGAAAAACTAGACACGAGAACAGAAGAACAAAAAATAGGCAGGATAAGAAGACCTACCGTAGACCAGTTAACTAAACGAAGAAAAAAACCTTTATCTAAAGAATATGCTAACGTTAAAGTTAAAGCTAATGAGAAAAGATGGAATGCAAAATTACCTTTTGACCCATCTGTTATGGATTCTTTTGATTTAATTATTGATAGTTTAGTCGATCAAGCAAGAGAGGCAGAAGCAGAGTTATTACCTTTTCAACTCAGTTTTGAAGGCCTAGTTATAGATGAACGGGATCAACAAGACCCTGATGTGGTCAGTGCAACAAGAACTTTACTCAGTAGAGAAGGAGCTCAAGATTTAGAAGGACAAAAATACAGAGCTAAAAACCGTGAGCAAAACGATACTAAGCCTGCTTTCTATACTTCTAGTAATGTTAGGAAAGGTCAAAACATCGTAGAGATGAGTAGTAATTTTAGAAAACACTACAGCACGTTAGCAAATCCATTAATTAAGGTTCTTAACAAATTTAAATTTTTCGGTATGAGCTCAAACATCCACTTTATTACTTTTAACGATATAAAGTATAAAACGGCTGATGTAACAACGTTAAATCAAAATGACGATATGCAAGTGTTGTTACAAGAAGCATATAGTAAGAAAAAAGCATATGAAGAAAGAGGGGCAGGTTTTGACGAATATTTTAGGGGTGGTGTTACTTTAAGATTACCTGGTAGAAAAAATAAAGATGGAAGTGTTACTCCTAATGATGAGTATGTAATTGTCTTAGACACTGATTACTACAGAGGGAATGGTGTACAACGTACTAGAGAGTTAGGACAAACTGCTGATGCTTTAGTTACTATTGCTCATGAATTAGCTCATGTTATACAACTTAACTATTTAGATGATGTACATTTCTTACCAGGTGTAAGAGACAAATTAATACAAGAATTTAATAAAGCTAAAGAAGCTAACCCTGAAGCATATGGAGAAGCTAATCCGAATGGCTTTGAAGAATGGTTTGCTGATAGAACAGCTGAGTGGCTAATAGGGTACGCAAGTGATGGTAGAAAGTGGAAAGGGTCAAAATCTGCAGCAGATAATTATTTTTTACGTATTGCTAAAAATATAGTAAAGGCTTGGGATTCATTGATTGGTACAAGTGTCTTTACTGATAGGGTAAATCTTAAAAACCCAAACCCAGTTTTTGCTGAATGGATAAAGAGTGTTACCACAGCACCTAAAAGAACAGCAGGTTATGAACGGTCAGAAAGACAATTAACATGGGATCAAAAAAGACTTGTGTTAGAAATGGTGTCAGATAATCTTAAAAAAGTAACTGATAAAAAGACTTACAAGGCTCTATACAAAAAAACAGGTAACCTTGTTAATAAGTTACTAAATGATAGCCCTGATGCTATAGAGCTTCTGAACAGAATTGTTAGGACTGCCGGAGGGATGTTACGCTCGATAGGAACACCAGAATTACGTAAGCTATCATTTCAGTTGGGTGGACAGTCAGCTTCAACGGAAGCAGGTACAGAAGGTTTATCTTTTTTACAAAGAGCTCAAAAACTAAATGCAGAGTTTCAAAACAGTTTAGCTAAAGTACTTGGTTTAGACCCGAAGAAAGGTAGATTTACTCTTGTTAACCTAAAACTTACACCAGAACAAGAACAGGCATTCTTTTTGGCGGAGGATGAAACCATAAGTGATCAAGCGCTAGCTGATATAAGTGAATTAGGTTTAAAGCTAAGGATTCATGCGAGAGAGTTTTATGACAAAGTACTAGCAGAAGTTGATCCAAAAACTGGCAAACCTTACTTAGATATAGGGTTATTAGAAACTATGACGCGTGATGGCAATATGGCTAGCTATTTTACAAGAAGCTTAGATATTAGAGAGTTGTTTGCTAACCCACAAAAAAGAGCTTTATTTGAAAATTACACTGTTGGGTTAATTGAATCAGGTAATTTCTTGGTCCAAAAGAAAAATGGGAAACTTGGTAAGCCTAATTTAACTATGTCTTATCGAGACGAAAATGGTGTGATGCGTAATAAAAAATTAACACCTGAAGAATACGCTGAAAGATATGTAGATGCTATTTTGAAACTTGATGTTACTGATGCACAGTTTGAAAGAGTTATGAATCCTGAACAGAAAGATAAAGTGCTAGGTAATGTTGGTTTAGGATTTAAATCTAGTTTAGCTAGAACACTAGCTTATAGAAGAATACCTGATATAGATGGCGCTAAAGATGCTAGTGGTGAGGTAATCATGCGAGATTATGGTTATCCAACAAGAGTTTTAAGAGATTTAGGTTTATTGCAACATCCTGCTCAAGCTTATTTAGGTTATGGTAGACATGCTAGTAAAAGAATAGCTTTAGAAAAAATAGGTGGGGAACAGGGTATAGAAGCAGCCATAGCTACAGCTCCATCAAGAAAACAACCATTAGCAAGAAAAGCTGTAAGGTCTATGTTAGGTAAAGTAGATGGCCCTATGAATCCTGCATTTAGACAATTTAATAGTTGGGGATTATTTTCTAACGTTGTAACTACACTTACTTTTTCTGTTTTAGCTTCTTTCCCTGATTTAGCTGGACCATTTTTAAGAAGTAGAGAATTCCAAAGTTTTAGAACAGGGCTAGGGATTTTAAAAGACTACGCTACTGACCCAACCAAAAAACAAGAATTTTTACAATTTGCATTAGATGTCGGAGCTGTTACACAAGACTCTATGGCGGATATGTTAATGAATGCTGCAGAAATGGAGTACATGACTGAGTTCACTAAAAAAGGTACTGAGCTTTTCTTTAGAGGGATATTGTTAGATCAATTTACTAAATTTACAAGAGTCTTTGCTGCAGGTATGGGGCGTAGGTTTATTATATCTCTTGCACAAAATACAGAGATGGACCCTGTACGGAAGAAAAGATATTTAAAACAATTAGGGGTAACAGAACAAGAAGTCCTTACTTGGTTAAAAGAAGGTCAAGATTTAAATACACCAGCAGGGGTTAAAGTTTCTGAAGCTATTTATAAATTTGTAGAAGAATCTATTATTAGACCTAACTCCGCTCAAAGACCTATGTGGGCTAGTAATCCTTACTTTGCTTTAGTTTGGCAGCTTAAAGGTTTTTTCTATGCGTACGGTAAAACTATAATTGGTGGGCAGGCGAGAGAAATACATGCACGTTATATGGAAGCTGGTGCAGGTGCAGCAGCATTACCTTTAACAATGATGGCATTAACTATTTTACCTTTAACCATGCTGGGGCTTGAAGTAAGAGAGTATATTAAATTATTACTTGGTACAGTGCTTCCTGGTGCAGAAATGTTTGGTGAAAAAGACTACTTAAAAACTAACAGTATGCCACTTGACACCTATGTTTATGAAATCTTTGATAGGAGTGGTATTGCAGGTCCATTCGGATTATTATTACCTTTAGTACCAGGGCACCAATGGGGTGGTCCATTTGAAAAAGGAGCCACTATATTAGGTCCGTCTGCAGACAAAGTCTTTGATATATTTAAGTATGGACCTGTAGATTCAAGATTTTGGAAAGAACAAGTCCCATTTTACGGACAAGTTTGGTAAATTAATTAGGAAAAAGATATGGCATATTCATCAACAATTAAATTAGTAACTGGAGATACAAGTCCAGAACTTAATTTTTCTTTAAAAGACAGTAACACTGCTGCAAGTGGGTATACTCTAGATGAAGAAAATTCTGATTCTTGGGCTCCTGTAACTATTACAGGTGGTACTGTAAAACTTAGAATAAGAGAGGTTGGGTCGACTTCAATTACAGAAACGATTACTTGTACAATAACAAGTGGTAGTGATGGTACTTGTGCTGCAGTATTTTCTGCTTCTGCATTTCCTTCTGCGGGTACGTACGAAGGAGAGATAGAATTTACAAATTCTGCAGGTAAAATACAAACAGTACAAGATTTTATTAAATTTATAGTTAGAGAGGATTTTGACTAATGGCAACAAGAACTGCAAAAAAGAAATCAGCTAGGAAAAGCAAAAAAAGAAGTGGGGCTAAACCTACTAATCCAGCTTTATACGCAAGAGTAAAAGCTGAGGCTAAAAGAAAATTTAAGGTTTACCCAAGTGCATATGCTAATGGGTGGTTGGTTCGTACTTACAAAAAACGTGGGGGCGGGTATAGATAATGGCTAAACCTACTGGTGGACTAACTGCATGGTTTGGTAAAGGCCCTAAAGGTGATTGGGTGGACATAGGTGCACCTAAGAAAAAGGGTAAGTATCAAGCTTGTGGTAGAAAGTCTGCTAAAGGTAAAAGTAAAAGAAAGTACCCTAAATGTGTACCAAGATCAAAAGCAAGGAGTATGACAGCAGCGCAGAAAAAAAGTGCGGTGCGTAGAAAAAGAGCAGCAGGGAATCCAGGAGGTAAACCTAGAAATGTAAAAACTATTGTAAGAAAGAGAAAAACAACTAGGAGAAAGAGACGTGGCTAGAAAAAGACAGAAAGCTATAAGACGAACTACTGGTAAAGGCGGTAATTACAGACCTACTAAGTCAGGTGCGGGTATGACTAAAAAAGGTATAGCTGCACATCGTAGAGCTAATCCTGGTAGTAAATTAAAAGGTGCTGTTACAGGCAAAGTTAAGAAAGGTAGTAAAGCTGCTAAAAGACGTAAATCCTATTGCGCTAGATCATTAGGGCAATTAAAAAGAAGCTCAGCAAAAACTAGGAACAACCCAAACTCAAGGATAAGACAAGCACGTAGAAGGTGGAAGTGCTAGATGGCTCTTAAGGCTGTAGTTGTCTATAAAAAGCTAGATGCAGTAGTTGATGTATCTGCTAGTAGTGCGCTTGTAGGTTATTCTAAATTACAGATAATTCCACAATTTGTAGACTTAAACTCTATTACAAGTTATTTAAATCTAACAGCAGCCGACATTTTAATTGACTCTTACAGCATAAACCAATGGTGGTTAGCTGACAGTGATTTATTCGACTTAGATTCTTCTAACTACAGAGCTAGATTTGTACTAAGCGAGTCAGCTTCTTTAAACACTGGTAAAACTCTTGCAGAAGCTTTTGAGTTAACTACAGTAACAAATTTAGATGTAGGTAAAGGTTTTACTGAAACACCTACTCTTTCTGACACAGAAACTTTAAGTGTAGGTAAAGCACTAACTGATTCTACATCAATTGCAGAATCACATGCTTTATCTGTAGGTAGACCTGTATCAGATTCTTTTTCATTCAGTGATGATGAAACTATAAGTTTTGGTAAAAAACCTTCAGACAGTTTTACTTTTGCTGATGACGAGGCTTTAAGTTTTGGTAAGAGTGTTTCAGATACACAAACAATGTCAGAATCTCTGGCGCGTGTAGTACAGTATGTCAGAACAATTTCGGATTCTTATACGCTAGATGATTCAGCTAGCGCACAAGATGACCTGAGTACAGATACAGGTCTAAATAAAGGGAATGTTGTAACTATTTCGGAATCAATAGCTTTTGCTTTGGATTTTGTAGATACGCTTGCAGATTCTTTTTCAGTAGCAGAGAGTACAGCTCTGGCTTTTGGTAAAACACTTACCGAAACGCCATCAGTATCGGAATCTCTTGCAAAAAGTTTTAGCACATCCTTTGCAGATAGTGCTACGATTTCTGAATCAATTAGCGTAGAATTAATAGTAGGTAGAGGTGCCAAACTGAATCAGTCTGGATTTAACGTCTTTACTTTGAATTCTTAATTATAATTATAGAGGAAAAATAATGTCAAATGTAAACGAGCAACTAAACATGACAGGTCATTTACAGATTGAACTTAACGGTGAAGTTGTAAGAGACATAGATAATTTAGTAGTTACTGCAGGTAAAGAGTTTGTAGCTTCTAGAATGATTGGCACCAGTGCTGGTGTTATGACTCATATGGAAGTTGGAACTGGTACTACAAATCCAGCAGCGGGTGACACAGCTTTAGAATCCGCGGTGAGCGGTAGTAGGACAGCATTTACTACATCTGCATCTGTTTCAGGTGCGGTAGTTACTTATGTCTGTGCTTTTGCTGCTGGTACTGGTACTGGAGCTCTAACAGAAGCTGGTATATTTAATGCCAGTTCTGGTGGAACAATGCTTTGTAGAACTGAGTTTTCTGTTGTAAATAAAGGTGCGGCAGACACCATGACAATAACTTGGACAGTAACTGTTAGTTAATAGTTGGAGTAAAGTATGAGCGTTTTATATACAAACAACGCCAAAACTACTCTCTCCGCTTCATTAAATAATAGTGCTACGTCACTTAGTGTAGCAAGTAGTTCTGGTTTCCCCAGTTTAAGTGGGAGTCATTACTTTTATGCTACCTTAGATGACAACACCAACCTGGAAGTAGTTAAAGTAACAGCTGTATCTGGTACTACTTGGACAATAGTAAGAGGTCAAGACAACACATCAGCTACAGCGTTTAGTTCTGGCGATACTGTTGAGTTGAGATTAAATGCTGCATTGCTTACAGATGTAGTAAACGATGCTCTTGCGTCTTCATTTACACGACAAGATTTTACAGGTAATGGTAGTACAACAGCTTTTACTTTAAATAAGACACCAGGCAGTGAAAACGATTTAATTGTATTTATTGAAGGCGTATTTCAAAATCAAGCAGACTATACGCTTAGCGGTACAACTTTAACATTTGATGAAGCTCCAGCTTCAAACAGAAAAATTGTTGTTTACCATGTTAGTGCTTCTGTATCAGGTGACAGTTTAGCTTTAAATACTTTTTCTGGTGATGGCAGCACGACAGCGTTTACAATGTCGGTAGACCCATTGTATGAAAATAACACCATGGTATTTATTGATGGTGTTTATCAAAACAAGTCTACCTATTCTACTTCGGGTACAACACTTACATTTGATGCTGCTCCAGCTAACGGTACAGCTATAGATGTTACTACACATACACAAGCAACCGTAAATGTTCCTGTAGACGGCTCTGTAAGTACTGCGAAATTAGCTGCAGATGCAGTCACAGGAGCGAAAATTGCTGATGACGCGATAGATTCAGAACACTATACAGATGGTAGTATTGATACAGCACACATAGGTAACCTGCAAGTTACTACTGGTAAGCTTGCAGCGGACGCTGTAACAGCAGCCAAGTTAGCCGATGATGCTGTTGTAACAGCAAACATTACAGATGATGCAGTTACTACTGCTAAAGTAGCTGATGATCAAATTACTTTAGCTAAACTTGCGGGCCTTGCTAGAGGTAAAATTATTTATGGTGATGCCTCAGGTAACCCGGCTGCATTGACAGTTGGTTCAGCGGGCACAGTTCTCACTTCTGATGGTACAGATATATCCTGGGCAGAAGAAGTTGCAGTTAATTATCTGCCACTAGCAGGTGGTACTATGACTGGCAACATTGCTCATGCAAGTGATTTAACACTAGATGTTGGTGGAGACATTATTCTAGATGCAGCTGGTGGCGATGTTTCACTCAAAAATGCAGGTAACGAAGCAGGAAAAATAGTTATTGGAGGTGCCACTGATCCAAGTATTACACTAGATGTTGCAGGTAGTATCAAGCTAGATGCGGATGGCGGTGAAGTCGCATTTTTAGACGGTGGCACTGAAATAGGTGTTGTTTCTATGGGCAGTCAAAACATGAACATAGAATCAAAACAGGCTGATAAAGACATTGTATTTAAAGGTATAGATGGTTCAAGTGATGTTACTGCTCTTACCCTTGATATGTCAGATGCGGGAGCGGCTATTTTTAACAATACAATAAGTTTGAATGGTATTTTAACAAGTCTTGCAAATGGTAGTGGTGGCACAAAAGCCACTCTAGCCGAATTTACATCATCAGGAAGCATAAGAAGTATTCTTCTAAAAGGTGCAACAAACACTGGTAACCAAGCGTTTTTAGATGTAGTAAAAGATATAAACGGAACAGAAACTACATTATTTTCTATAGCTGATACAAACGTAGGCATAGGAACTACGAGTCCTGATACCACCCTTGAAGTAACACATAATGATGCTGCAGGAAATAGACAAGGACTGGTAGGAGATGGCGCAACGACAGGCTCAGCTTTGTGGACTAAT
>Ga0181563_10005881_pt1 | contig 11130 bp, 8 predicted proteins | sample 011ome_25_FD_133759 | JGI IMG/M metagenome (GOLD analysis project Ga0181563, IMG submission 133759) | Coastal salt marsh microbial communities from the Groves Creek Marsh, Skidaway Island, Georgia - 011512CT metaG (megahit assembly) | ecosystem: Environmental > Aquatic > Marine > Intertidal zone... | reverse complement strand
TACGCATAGAGCGCGATGCATAACGTCAAAGTAGACGCGTGCGTTCGCATAACACGCGCAGGGGCGTCGCCGAGCGTGGCCATAGACGCGCGCCATAGACATATATGCCACGGCCTCGGTGCACTCGCGTATACATGCCCGTACTATCTAAAATACGCGTGCGTCGTCGTCTACTATACGCGGCGCGCGACATCCGAGACCAAACACGTCGGGTCATATGTCCGATCGAGGTCGCGAATGACCCGCGTCGCTCCGCATGCTCTCCATAGAGTAGTCCCGCGCGAGCCCTTCTCATGCGGTGTGCCGACCCGATCGTGTTTGACCCGACGTTGGGTATAGTTCTATGCTACTATACATAGCGGATGTTGCGTGTCGTGTACGTATGCGTTCGAGCACACGCACACCACGCCGCTCTTAACGCGCGCGCGCGCCATATATCAGCCCTATGCGTCGCGCGACCGTCGCGCGATGGTTTCTCGCGTCGCGTGATGGGTCGTACGGCCGTCACAGTACGATATCTTTCGTCGCGCCGCGTGTCGGTGCCATTATATGGGTGCGCGTGTGCGTGCGTGCGTGCGTGCGTGTGTGTGTGACATGACGTGCGTTAAGTATGGGTGTGTTTACGCGTTGTGTTGTGTGACACGATATATATGATGTGTGTCGGGGTTTAGGCGCGATGTGTGTGTGTGTGCGTGCGTTAGGGCGCACTCGGTGGCGCGCGGGGACGAGCACCGCGATCCGCGCGACGCGAACACGAGCACCGCGACGTCGTTTACGCTGTTTGAGTGTCTGTGTTGTTTTTGATTGCGCGCGCGGCGACAGGCGGCGCGACAGCAGGCGCGTGGGTGTGTGTGTCTTTTGTGTGATTGAGAAAAGCTGGATTGATTGCATTGATTTGTATTGCTGGGGGCATTCGCGCCACGGGGTGATGGCGACGCGTGCGTTGCGCGCGGCGGGTTCGAGGTTATTTTTCGCGGCGGCGTTTGGTCGGTCACGCGCGGTGCGGTGGGTGCGGTGCGCGTCGGCGTCGGCGTCGGCGTCGGATGCGCCGTTGTCGGTGGTGTCGTGGAACGTCAACGGCCTTCGGGCGCTGCTCAAGAAAGCGCCGGATGCGCTCGATGCGCTCGCGCGTGACACGCAGGCGGATGTGTTGGTGCTGCAAGAGACTAAATTAGGGGCGAATGGTGAGGCGGATGTGGCCAAGGTTGAGTTTTTGCGCGACTACGGCACGCGCGCGTACGCGACGAGCGCCGCGCGGAAAGGATATAGCGGCGTCGCCGTGTTCGTGCGCGACGCTTTGAAATCAGAAATGCGTGACGTGACGCAAACCACGCTCGACGCCGGAGATTTTGACATTGAAGGAAGGACATTGACGTGCGAGCTGGATTCGTGCTACGTCGTCAACGCGTACGTGCCGAATTCAGGAGACGGACTCAAGCGGTTAGAGCCGCGCATTGATATTTGGGAACGCGCCATCAAGGCGCACATCAAGAAACTTGAAGCCACGGGTAAGCCTGTGGTGTATTGCGGCGACATGAACGTCGCGCACGAAGAAATCGACTTGTGGGGAAACCACGCGCAAAACGCCAAATCCGCTGGGTACACGCCGCAAGAACGCGCGGCGATGTCCGAGCTCCTTCGCGATTGCGATTTGGTCGATACATTTCGTGCATTCAAAGGCCCAAATGCGAGGGAGTTTTCGTACTGGTCGTACCGCGGCGGCGCACGCGCGGCAGGTAAAGGCTGGCGTTTAGACTATATTCTCGCGCCGGCGAAACTCTCGCCCAACATCGTCGACGCGTACATTCTTCCAAACGTTACGGGAAGCGACCACGCCCCAGTGGGCGTTAAACTGCATGTATAATAGTTTCATTATTAGCTTTGTATTGATATCGCATCGCGTAGTTCGCCTCGAGTGCGACGTCGTCGTCGCTTAAACATTCTCGCGCGCGACGCTCGACGTTTTAAATGTGTCCCGTACGAGCTGTCGCGAGCTCCACCGGCGTCAAACACCGCCGCGCCGCCGCCGCCGCCGCCGCCGCCGCCGCGCGCACGCGTCACGCGCACGCACACATGTCGCACCATTCGCCCGGTGACATCCTCCGCGCATGCGCGAGCGCGAGCGCGACAACCGCCGACGATGCGCGACGCGACACGAATCCAAACGTTCCCCAGCTCCTCGAGCGCATGCGCGCGAGCGCGTCGCTCGACGTCGCCTCCGCCGCCGATGGCGCGCAAGACATCGCCGCACTCGCCACAGTAACGCTGCGCGCGGCGTCGCGCGCGCTGTCGGGCGTGCGAGCGACGATGCGTGAACTTGAGCTCGGGAACAGCTCGAGGCGCGGACGCGGCGTCGACGCGGCGTCCGCGCAGACGATATCGACGAGCCCGACGACGAAAGCGAAAACGACGAGCAGACTCGCGATCGCAGATGAAGGTGAGTTTCCATCGTTGTCGAATGGCTCGAATGCTGGGGCGGTGCGATCGCTGAGGAGGAATTTAGCGACGGCTTTGGACGCGGGCGGGGACGCGCTCAACTGTAGCGCGGACGCCGCGGCGAATGAGTTAGGGGCGTTAGATGTTAACGCCATCGGTGGTGAAGCGGCAAATCGCCATGTAACGATGAGTACGAGTGGGGGTGATGTGGGAGTGAAGCCGCGACGGGTGGCGCCGACGCCGGTGGCGCCGGTGAATGTGGGCGCGGCGTCGCGCGAGCGACCGCCGAGCGGAGCTACGAGTTTCGCGGCGAGCGCGCATCGACCATCGACGACATCCGGAGCATCGCCGTCGGTGGCGAGAAGGATTGCGCCGACGATGGTTTCGAGACCACTTGATATGGATGGATCGATGATGACGAGTAATTTCAAGTCAACGACGACGTCGGGCGCCGCGACGCCGAGCGCTTCGACGCCGAGTAGCGTGGCGACTTCGCCTAATTCATCAAAGATATTATCGCGCTCAGCGTCAGCGTCGACGCCACTCACGGTAGAGCGCATGTATGTACGCGATGTGAAATCGCCACCGCCTGTGGCGTTGTCACCGGCGTTAGAAAATTTAGCTGCATTGCACGCCGCGGCGCTCGCGGCGGGATATCCATTAGATTTGTCCCCAGAACTCGCTGGATTGTGTCAACTTCTTGGCGTGCCGGGTGAATTAGAAGTCGCCGACGCCGATATCGAAGTCGAGGGCGAAGATGTATCAACAGTGATGGTGCGCACGGGGCGCGAGGCGCACGCGTACGCGTGCGCGGTGCTCTCTGGCGCGCCGTCGCTCGTGTGCGCGTTGGGCGAAAGCATGCTCGAGACGCTCGCGGAATCAAGCATCTTAGCCACGCACGCGGCGACGTTGCATGGTAAATTAGTGAAAGAATTAGGCACTGCGCGCGTGGTATCGAGTGAGTGCGAACGTGCGTACGACCTCGACGCTCGCGTGGGTGCCAAGTTGTATGGATTTGATTTACTGGACGCTCTGGCCAAAGCGGACGCCGGCGTCGCCGGACGAACCAACCTTCGCGGTGGGCGCGTCGTGTCTTTAGCCGAGCAACAAGTCATCGAACACAACCGTGAACGAATTAGAGACGCATTTTACGCGCTAGTACGGGCGTCGACGAGTCGTGCGCAAGGACTCGGGCAGGATGTGTCTATAGCGTCACGCGCCAAGGCGCTCATCGCCAACACGCATCCTGCAAACATTCGCTGGCTCGCCGACTTATTCGTTGCTCGGTTGTCACAAAGTAGCGCGGTTGGCGAAACAGATGAAGAACTCGGGAAGAGCATCACTCCCGCGAAATTGTCTCGCTTACACGAGCGCATAATAGGAAGCAGTAGTAACTCGCAAGCGCCGAACGGCGCCGGCCGAGGCGGCGGTCGAGGCGGTCGAGGTGGTCGAGGTCGAGCGGGTGGACGAGGTGGACGAGGTGACGCGTCGACGTCGGCACCTATACCTCCAGTAGGCGCTGCGGTGGCGCCAATCAAGGGCTTTGGGTCGGAAGCAGCGAAAGAACCACCGTCGTTTGCTGGATTGTTCCCGCCGGCGCAACAGCCGTACGTGCGCTTCATCGAAACCACGGACTCGCACAAGTTTTGCACCGCGTTACAACGCTCACTCATCGCAGCGCTACATGCACTTGATCCGAACTCCGTGCCCGCGGGCGAAGACAACCCTTCACGCGAGTCTTCGAGCGCTGGTCAGACGGAGCGCATGCTTGCCGCGCACGCCATGGGATCCTTTCTCGGCGTGCTCACCTTTGGCGTCGCCGCTGGATCCACGGTTACAGCCTCACCGTCCACGGCGTCACCAGTGCAGGGCATTGATTTGGTTTGTACGCTCAAGCGCGCCACCGCGCGAGGTGAACTCGTCGTCAGCGCGCCTTGGGTCCTCGCGTTTATACGCTTTGTCATGTGGGACGAAGAATCGTTGCGGACGCCCCACTACGTCGATACACTCGCGTACCTCCGCGCGCTCGCCGCATCGCCGCATTTGAAGCCATCAAACCTTGGTTTCAATGCCGTGCGGATGTGTTTGCGCGCGGTGCTCGCCAACGGGCTATCCGTAGCGGCACCGGTAACGACAGCGCAAGCCAACGCCTGGACCGCGAATTCGGCGCTCGACGTCGCGGCTCCTCCTCCGCCGCCGCTCGCCATCGTTCCCGCGCTCCCACCGACGACGTCACAACACACACGCGCGCACGGCGATCCACTCGATGCATGGGGCGCGCAGTGGGTGCGTTCGGCATCCGCAAACGCGAGTGCGAGGGCGAATAATCAAGACGGAGCGCTAGAATCACCATCCCGGGAAGAGCTCCGTGCGGCGTCGACGGACGCGCCTGATTTAAGTCGCGTCGGTGTCGATCGACGCTACGTCGAGACCGTGTGTCCGAGCGTTGACCGTGCGATTAAGACAATCAAGCAGCGCGAGGACACCGCGCGCGCGCTTCGCGAACGTGTGAATGCGCCGCCAGAGACGACGTCAAACGCCCGTGCGAATGCGGAGACGCCGTCGCTCCAACCGGCGGGCGCGCCCAGACGCGTTCAAGCGCAACCGCAAACGCGCGTGGAGCCAACATCCGTGATAAATTCTACATCACATGTCCGCGCATTTGGATCGATTGAGCCCGCGTCGGACTTATCGCCAACATTTGGCGTGGTATCGCCGCCGACGGCGGCGCGGCCGCCGCCCACGTTTGTCGACGCCAAATCATCATCCAGTGAAATTAAACACGCGCTCCAGCGCGCGTTTTTGCAAAATCTCCCCGGTTTACGCAGGTTAGTGGATTTCGCCGTCGATGCCGCGACGCTGGCGGCGGTGGATGACGCCACGGCGGCGGTGACAGCGGACGCGGTGACGAGCGCTCGCGCCTCTGTGAGCGCCGCCGCAAACGTCGCCGCCCACAAGGTCATCACTGCCGCACAGAAAAAAGATGGCGTCGCTACGCTCATCACGCACTCGCACGCTGTCATTGAAGACGCATGGACGCCAGAATTCGAGCGCGCGGTGGAACGCGCGGCGATGGCAGCGACGCGAGAAGTCATCGCCTCTGTCGCGGCTACGGCGGCTCAAGACGCCGGCGCTCGAGCCGCGGCGGCGGTGGCCGCGCTTTCCGGCGCCGGAAACGTACGCAACGACGCCACGACATCCACACAATCTCGCGCTGCTACGCGCGCGGCGTGTGGCGTCGCCGCCGATGCCGCGAGCTTCGCTGCCGCCGACCGCGTGCGACGGAATTTGCCATTTGAGCTTCACGCCCGCATCGCGAGCGACGCTCGACGCTTATTAAAGGCGGCGCTCAACGCCGCAAAAACAGGATCTAGCGCCACCGGCGCCATCGGTGGCACCGTCGTGGACGACGACGTCAAGGCGCTGAGCGCCATGGATGCCGACTACGCATCCATCGCGGCGTCAGCCATCGCGAGCGCGTTTGCGTCGGCGTCCAAATGGCCCGCCGGTTCGCTCCTCGCCGAATGTTCGTCGCTTCGTCGGTTAGCCAACACCGGTGCCGACGCGCTCGCATTGGCGCGTTCAATCACCGCCGTCGTAGAGTGCATCAAGAGAGTCTTGGAGCAGGACGTCAAGTTTAGTCGCGCGCAGATGAGCCGGAAAAAGCCCATCATTTCGACGCGCGGCGGCGACAAACCAGTCCCGGATTCTCGGCCGGGCGAAAAGCTCGCCGCGACGCTCGCACTCTTCGCGCGCGCGTACATCAAGTTATTGCTCGCAGCGCCGCAAAACGCGTTATCGAAAACTACCAAGGCGAAGACTGCTGAAGATGGCTGGGGCATCGCTCGCGATGAAGTGTGCGCTGGGGCGACGTCGGCGCTCGTCTCGGCGTTTCGAGCGGCGGCGCCCGCGTTAGATCTCGTCGCTGCCCTCGCGCCTCCAGACGCGCCGAATCCATGGCGTCGCGTCTACGCCGAATTATTCGCGTTTGAGCTTTGGCTCGGACCGCTGCGCGAGTTCCCCGAGTCCCCGTTCGCGCAAAAGCGCATCGAGCTTGTCTTTGCCGACGCGTTGGTTGAACTCCCGCGTCGCAGAGCGGCGTGCGAAGCATTCGCTGCGCTCATCAACGACGCAAGCAAACGCGTCGGGCTCGTGGGTTACGCCTTATGCATTCGCGCCGCTTTGCGCTTCACCGCCGCAGTCGTGGAAAAATCGACATTCGACGCCGAGGATGACGCGCCCGCCGTCGCGGCGTTTGCGAGCGTCATTCGCGAGCGGTGCGTCGCCGCCGGCGAGCATCGCCTCGCTCGACGCGCGCTCGCCTCGCTGCGCGCGCTAGAATCCGGCGCTATTTACGCCAACATAAAGACCGTCACTGAGCCGCCATAGAATACGTACGTTAGGGCTCAAAAACGACGGAGAGCCGCATGTCATACAAAGACACCAAAGCGCGACTGAATGCCGCACTCTCTGACGCGAAAGCTCATGCGCGTCGCCACCTCACCGGCGCCCACTGCGGGGCGCACACACGCGTTGACATCGAACTCTGCGCGGACGATGTCTCGCTCGGGTCGTGCGACGACGACGACGACGACAACGACCACCACGCGTGCGTTTTCGCCAGCCTTTGCGGATAACGCCTCTGGCGAGTTCGAAGGCCACCACATCTCCGTTGACCCGGTGAGCGGTGACGTATCGACCCTTCCCGCACACTACGTCCCGGACGCCTTTCGCGAATGGGGCGTGGAGATACTCGATTGGCAGAGTCAGTGCTCGACGACGCTTCGCCCAGACGAAGGGCTGTACGTCCGGGACGCGCGATTCGTCCCCGTCGTCGGTTGCGAAGCCGATGCGAGCACGGTTGAAAGCTTCGAACGCGACGTGATTGCAGAAGATAAGATGACTACGAACGATGATGGCTGGTATAGCGCCGAGTACGTGGACTCAAAGTCGGTTGAAATCGCGACGCACTGCGTGACGGTGGACGACGGCGACCAAAAGCTACGCGTACGATTGAAGCATCGCGTCGATAACTGCGGACCGGCTCGCGTGTGGCGCGAGACGTATTACGAACCGTTCGGAGACGGCGGGTCTCTCGCGTCGGCGTGTGGGCAGTGCGCGGCGTCGGCGAAATTTGGCGAGTATCCAAAGACGACGGATGCGACGCTTCGCATCCGCGACGCCGCGTTCGTCGCCCCGTCGAACGCCGTCTACCTCGCAGTAGGCATTTGGTTTGCGATCACCGTCGATGATGACGCGAGTGGGGCGTACACGTCCGCGCTGGGGTACGTCAATGAAAAGGCGAACGTACACTGCGTGTCCCGACGCTCGCGAGACGCAAACGGCGTCGTCGACGCTTCGTTTGAGCGCCGCACGCTCTCTGCTGCATGATATATAGGTCCCCGCCCGCCCGCACGCACGCACGCATAGAAACCATCATTTATTGAAATTCCCAATGTCCATGTAACCATCAGCGCTCCGCCGCACGCGCGCGCGATGATTGTCACGTTCGCGTCGCGCGTCGGCGTTATCCACACTCTCGAGCGCGCTCGAGACATCGCACATGTTTGCCACCTCGCCCGCGCTTCGCGCCGCGTTCGCCGCGCGCGATGCGCGCTCTTCGACGCCCACCTCGCGCGGTGCGCGCACGGCGTCGACGACGACGCGAGCGTTCTGGAAGAAGGCTGAGCCAGAGCCAGAGCCAGAGCCAGAGCCCAAAAAGTTTTCCCTCTTTGGCGCCAAGAAGTCCCGCGCGCCGCCCGAGCCCGAGTACATATACGAAGAAACAAAAGGCGAGGCGTACGCGCGCATCCGTAAGCAACGCGCGAAGCGTAAGGCGGAATTTGAAGCGCGCGAAAAGGGCGGGTTCGCGAGCGCGTTGTGGAAGGTGACGAGCGCGTTGGACTTTCAAGAGGACATCGAAGCCGATCGTGGGTTGCTCAGCGCGGCTAAGAACATGAAAAAGGGTGAGAAGATGGATAGAGCGCAATACGGGGCGTTGCGGCGTAAAGTTGGCGGGTCAAAGTCTGGTTTTTTTGGTGAAAGCGTCGACGTAAAGGTGCGTCAAAGCTCTCGCGCGGTTTCGCATCGTCTCCATCATCTCGCGCGCGTCATCGATGTGTATACGCGTGTGTACGTGTATACGTGTCTCTAACATCTTCCTCGTCGTCGTCGTCATCCACGCACGTCGCAATCACAGGGTAAATACACCGACGCGGGCTACGTCGACCAAGAAGACGAAGGCGTCCCGCAGTTTTCCTACGGCCCATTCCTCGGCGCCGTCGTCTTCGCCGTCTTGGCCACCACCGTCTGGGTCGCCTCGCAAGTGCCGTAAACCCGCACTCCATCGTAGTCTTATCTCGTTCCCGCGCCGCGTTCGATTGCCTTTTTATTCATTTTACATTCACGTATTCATTCCACGGCGTCGCTTTATCCACACGTCACAGGCGCGCGCGCGTCGCCATGCTCGCGCCGAGCGCATTCGCGCCGCGCACGCGCGCGCCGGCGTTCCTTTGCGCCGCCTCGTCCTCGTCCTCGTCACCGTCGCGCGGCGGCGGCGCTCGGGCGCAACCGAAACACCTCATCGCCATCGTCACCGGTGGCGCGGGCTTCATCGGCGCCCACCTCGCGCTCGCCCTCGCGCGCGACGCGCGATGCGCGCGAGTGATCGCGGTGGATGATTTCGACGCGCACGGACCGTACCCGCGCGCGTGGAAGCGCGCGAATGCGGTCATGTTGACGCGAGCTGGGACGTGCGACGTCGCCGAGGTGGACGCGAGCGACTCGGAAGCGTTCGAGCGCGTCGTTCGCGACGCCGTCGCGCGCGCGGACGCGGGCGAGGGCGGGGTCGATATTCGCATCGCGCATCTCGCCGCGCGGAGCGGCGTGGGCGCGGCGGCGGGCGATGCGGTGGGGGCGACGGTGGCGAACGCGTTGAGCGCCGTCAACGTATTGAGCGTCGCGTCGCGCGTCAATCGTGCGTATAGTGAAGGTATCGCGCGCGTGCCGCGCGTCGTGCTCGCGAGTTCAGGAAGCGTGTATGGTGAGGCGTCGATGACGGCGGATGGCGCGCCGATTGCGAGTCGGGTGGGCGATGGTACGGATCATCCGACGTCGACGTACGCGGCGACAAAGCGGTCGAGCGAGTTACTTGCGAAAGCGCACGTGGCGACGCACGCGCGCGCCGGCGCCGGTGGGGTGTCGGTAATCGTGGCGAGGATTTTTACGGTGTTTGGACCGCGCGGTCGGCCGGATATGGCGGTGTGGCGGTTTATTAAACAGTTGACAAGCGGCGCGCGGTTGACGCGATTTGGCGACGGGCAATCGACGTGGCGCGACTACGTATACGTTGATGACGTCGTCGATGCGCTCACGCGAGCATTGATGGTGGAATTACCCGAGAGTAGCGATGGGTTTGAAATCGTCAACATTGCCGGGGCGCGACCGGTTTTTTTGAGTGAAATCATCGCGGCGTGCGAAGAGGCGTGCGGGACATCGAGCGCAGTGGACGAGCTCCCGCAGCGTCCCGGGGACGTCGGCGGCACGTATGGGGATATCACCGAAGCGACGGCGTTGTTAGACTGGACTCCAAAAACGACGTTGCGCGATGGATTGCGACGGACGGTGGCGTGGTGGACGTCGCCTGAAGCTGCCGAGTATAGAAACGTCGAGTGACGCGACGTCGTCTTTCGGCTCGCGCGTGTAATTTTAAATCTACAGTACTAGAATTCTAGTCAATGCTGTCGAGGTTTCTATACGCCACGGATGAAATTGTTCCATCTTCATTCACGCGCGTGACCATTGCATCTTTGTCTCGATCGTCGATGCGCGGCGGTGGACGCGTTCCGATGGCGGCGGCGTAGTCGCACTTCTTCGCCGGTCGCTTCGTGGACACCGTCAACGCCCCGGGTGAGCGCACACTCGCGGAGAGCACGAGAGGGAAATTTTCAATATTTGTCAGCGCGAGTTTGTTCGTGATTGTCGCTGCACCGCTATCGGCGTCGATGTCGACATCATCCATCGTCCCGCCTTCTTCGGCGGCGTCTTCGGGATACGTCAGGTACTTGCGCGTTTCATACGTCAATCCCAGTCGATCCATCTCCTGAATGCGTTTTTGTGCGTTTGGTGCGGTGAGGTCGGCAATGTCATGGCCGCGATCAATCACGGCGTAGACTTCTGCGAGGCGACGCTCGACGCTTTCGATCGCTTCACGGATTTTAGCGTTTTCACTCGTCGCCACCTTGTACCCGTGATGCGAGCTACTCGACGTCGCCGCGAACTCCTGCGTGCGTTTGCGATAAAACACAAAGGAAATCGTGTGTCAGTGTGTTGTGCGACCAGGCGATGCGCCCGGTGTGCGCTTTCGCGGCGCACGCGACGTACTTCAAACTCCAACTCGAGCATTTTTGCGTGGAAAAGGCGTTATATTTCAGCCGTTTTTCTCCGTCGTCGGCTCGACGTATCGACGTCGACGCGTCGCTATTCCCACGATTCACTCGAGCGATGACAGAAAAACTGTCGTGTTTATCACAAATTCTTGTTTTTGTCGCGTTCTGAGCGTCGGGAAATGACGAGTGTCAACTAATTTTTGCCCTCGGCGTCGCTCGCGAAAAGCTTGCCCGCTCGTAAAAGCTTGCCCTCTTGGTACGTAAATGATGGAGTTTCTGCACAAAGTCGTAAAATCTCCTCACGGTA
>Ga0181563_10005871_pt1 | contig 11141 bp, 10 predicted proteins | sample 011ome_25_FD_133759 | JGI IMG/M metagenome (GOLD analysis project Ga0181563, IMG submission 133759) | Coastal salt marsh microbial communities from the Groves Creek Marsh, Skidaway Island, Georgia - 011512CT metaG (megahit assembly) | ecosystem: Environmental > Aquatic > Marine > Intertidal... | reverse complement strand
GCGGAGGAACGGGTGAATACCTGCTCGATGATGTGACCGTGTGCTCCACCACCACCTCGGTGGTCGGTTGCACGGATGCTTCGGCCTGCAATTACAATCCCGATGCCGAAGTGGACGATGGGTCATGCTGGACCCCGTTTGATTACGGTTGGTGCAACTGCGAAGGCGACGTTTTCGATGCACTGGGCGAGTGCGGAGGTGATTGCGCTGCAGATCTGGATGACGATGGGATTTGCGATTCCGAAGACCCTTGTGTCGGAGGCGAGCTGGATGAATGCGGCATGTGCGATGGACCTGGCCCCATTTACGAGTGCGGGTGCACCGACATTCCCAACGGAGATTGCGATTGTGACGGAAACCAGTTGGATGCCCTCGGTGTATGTGGTGGCGACTGTACGGCCGACCTAGACATGGACGGTGTGTGCGACATTCCCGGGTGCACCGATGTGTTGGCTTGCAACTACGAATCCTCTGCCAACTACGATGACGGCAGTTGTGCTTATGCCGAGGCTTACTACGATTGTCAGGGGAATTGTCTGAATGACACCGATGGCGATGGAGTGTGCGATGAACTTGAGGCCGCAGGATGCACCGATGGCGAGGCTTGCAACTTTGATGCAGATGCTACGGAGGACGACGGCAGCTGCGCCTTTCTCATGGCAACGGGCATAGACGGCGCCCCGGTTGTGAATGAGGGCGATGTGACATTGTATGTCGCTCAACCCTCCGAGCCGGGCAACACGTACACTTGGGCCGTATCGGGAGGGTCTTTGGAATCGGGCCAGGGGACCCCGATCGTGACCGTGGCATGGTCGGATGTGGGAAGCCAGGGAATTCAACTGGTCGAATCCAATTCGGAGTGCACCGGAGGGGTGCTGAGCCTGGATGTTGCCGTTCAGGAGGTCGTGGGAATGGATGAAGCCGGAAGGGAACGCATTACCGTCTTCCCGAACCCCGCGGTACAGGGGTTCCATATTTCCAGTCCCGTCGCAGGGGTATTGCTCATGGCCTTGGATGGCCGGAGGGTGCAAACTTGGCCGGCAGCAGCTCCCGGGGGATGGTATCCATTGCAGAATGTGGGGTCTGGGGTCTACCTGCTTCAATTCGAAACGGGGGGGAGGCCGCGCACCCAGCGATTGCTGATAGGGGAACTTTGACCAGAAATTCAGGGGGATGCGCCTTCGAATTTCCCTACCGCATCATCCGCGTGACCCCGTATTTTGCGGCATGAATCTGTCTTTGCGCACTGGGGTGCGTGTTATCGCCGCCTTCACAGGCGTGTGGTTGTTTGGGAGTTCATCCGCTCAAACGGACATCCCACCGTTTGGTCCCATCTTCCTGCAAGAAGAGGTTGCCACCATTGAGATCACAATGGACCCCGACAGCGCAGCAGCCATGCTCTTCGGAGATGTGGATGACGCGTCGACCAATCCCTTTCCGGCCGTTTTCCATTACCAATCCACCGTGCTCGATACTGTCATCGACAGTCTGGCCATCCGGTTGCGGGGCAATACCTCACTGAGTGCGGCCAAAAAGAGCTTCAAGATTGACATGAACGCGGTCATACCCGGACAGAAGATCGCGGACCTAGAAAAGCTCAACATCAATGCCAACCAGAACGACCCTTCGCTCCTGCGGGCGGGATTGGGCTGGAACATCATTCGCCGCATGGGACTGGCGGGTTCGCGCACGAGCCATGTCAAGTTGGTGCTCAATGGTGAATACATGGGTGCTTACCTCAACACCGAGCACTTCGACGAGGAGTTTGTGGAGGAGTATTGGGACAAGGACAATGGCAACCTATATAAATGCTTGTATCCCGCTACGCTGGAGTACATCGGAAGCGATCCAGATGACTACAAGTTCGAGTTGTTCGGACGTCGCGTTTACGAGCTCAAGACCAATACCGATGAGGACGACTACGCGGACCTTGCGGAGTTCATAGACGTCCTCAACAACACCCCTGAAGCCGATTTCCCTTGCGCCATCGAGCAGGTCTTCAATGTGGCTGATTTCTTGAAGGTGCAGGCATTTGATGTGGTGAGCGGCAACTGGGATGGATACGCGGGCAACAAGAACAACTTCTACCTCTACCACAACCCGCAGACCGACCTTTTCGAGTACATCCCTTACGACCTTGACAACACCTGGGGCATTGACTGGGTCAACCAGGATTGGGAGAACCGAAACCCTTACGCCTGGTCCACGGAGTACCGTCCACTCTACGATCGATTGATGGCGGTACCGGAGTATCGGCAGTGGTATACCCATTACCTCCGCAGGATGGCCTCAGAATGGGCCCATCCGGATTCGGTCTCTGCCTATCTCGACCCCCGACAGGCCTTGCTGTCGCCGGCCATTGCCGAGGATGCCTACTACCCGCTTCAGTTCGGGTTCTCGCCGGACGATTTTGAAGCGTCTCTGGAAGAGGCATCAGGAGGCCATGTGGAATTCGGCATTCTGCCTTGGCTCAGTGCGCGCCTTGGTTCGCTGAACGGCCAACTCGATGCGGATGACCCGGTACTCGTGGTGCACGAAGTCGAGGACAATGCGCCCGTGTTGGATTCACTGCGGATACGGGCCATTGTGGACGGCGGTGGAGATGGTGTCGAGGTCATCTGCTGGATCGATGCTGGAGCGGGCCCCCTTCCTTTCGAGATGTTCGACGATGGAGAACACGGCGACCGCCAGCCCGATGATGGAACTTGGGGCGTCAAGGTGCCGATTGCATACAATTGGACCGCAGTGGACTACCATGTGCAGGCCACAAGCGAGTCCGGCCTCGAGCGCTGGGTCCCCTGTGATCCGGTGACGGTGACGGTGGGGCTTTCCCCTTCGAACCTGGTGGTCAACGAGCTCATGAGTTCCAACGCCAACAATGTGTCGGACGAATTTCTCGAGTTCGACGATTGGGTAGAGCTCTACAACGACGGTCCCGACCCCATTGAACTCGGCGGGAAGTACCTGAGCGACAATCTCGGCAATCCCGGAAAATTCGCTTTGCCCGAGGGAACCATCGCACCCGGAAGCTGGGCATTCTATTGGGCAGACAACGACCCGGAGCAGGGCCCTTACCACGCGGACTTCACCCTTTCGGGATCGGGTGACGAAATCGTACTGTCGGAATGGGACGCAGAGAATGAAGTCTGGCTCATCCTCGACTACTTTCCCTTCGGCGCCTCTCCAGAGCAGGACGCTTCCCTCGGCCGGTATCCTGACGGGGAAGACTACTGGGTGTGGTTCGCCACTCCCACGGCGAGCTATACCAACAACTACGCCATCATCCTCGGAGCCGATGAGCTCGAAGGGCCGGCACCCCGCACCATGGGCCCCAACCCTTCGCGGGATTGTGTGCGGTGGAATGGAGCCGCCGCTTCGGGAGAGGTTTGGGATACACAAGGCCGTCTGCGCCTCACCTTCGATGCCACCCACCAGCTCTGCCGAGGAGGTTGGGAGGCCGGCGTCTACCTGATCACCTTGGACGACGGCACACGCTGGCGCTGGGTGCTCGTGGACTGACTCCGAGCCGTTTCTTTGCAACATGAGTGAAGCGTCCGGCGTCCGCATCAACAAGTATCTGAGCGAGGTCGGTCATTGTTCCCGAAGGGCGGCAGACAAGCTGCTTGAACTCGGTCGCATTACCATCAACGGGACGGTTCCCGAGCTGGGAACCAAGGTCATGCCAGGCGATGTGGTCGCGGTCGATGGCCAAACGGTGGGACAGCCCATTGCCCAGGAGGAACACGTCTACATCGCCTACCACAAACCGGTGGGCATTGTGTGCACGACGGACCGCAAGCGCGAGAAGGACAACATCATTGATGCCATCGGCCACGAGCGGCGCATCTTCCCTGTGGGACGGCTCGACAAGCCCAGTGAAGGGCTCATTTTCCTGACATCGGACGGGGACATCGTGAACAAGGTGCTGCGCGCCCGCAACCACCACGAGAAGGAGTACCATGTGACCGTGGATCGTCCCATAAAAGGCTCCTTTGTGGAGGACATGGCGGGAGGAGTACCCATTTTGGGCACGGTGACCCGCCGTTGCGAAGTGGAACAGACCGGCCCCCGGCATTTCCGCATTGTACTCACCCAGGGCCTCAATCGGCAGATTCGCCGGATGTGCGAGCACCTTGGATACAATGTCGTCCGACTGAAGCGGGTGCGCATCATGCACATGAACCTGGACCTGCCAAAGGGCGAATGGCGCGACTTCACCGCCGCTGAGCTTTCAGCACTGCAGTCGATGGTAGGTGAATCCAAAAAGACCGTCGATGGAGCCGAGTAACCGACCCGTCGTCATCGGCGGCGGCGCGGCGGGGCTGGCCGCTTGTCTTACTTTGGAGTCAGCGGGCCATGCACCGCTTCTCTTGGAAGCGACGCATCAGTTGGGGGGGCGATTGTGTACAGAACAATTGCCCGATGGGACATCGGTCGATGCGGGGTTTCAGGTACTCTTGACCGCCTATCCTGAATTGCAGCGTTGGTTGAACCTCGACACCTTGGATTCCGTGGCCTTCGTGCCCGGGGCAAGGATATACTGGCGAGGGCGTTGGCGGACATTGGCTGATCCGCGGCGCTGGCCAAGTTCCATTCCAGCCACCTTGAAAAGCGGACTGGGAACCTGGGGAGACTGGTGGCGCATCCTTCGTTTGGTAGGCGAAGTTCGTTCAGGAGCGTCTGGCCCATTGCAGAGCCGTCAACAAGAAGGGACCACGCTTGATTTTCTTCATGAAAGAGGGTTCAGCGGGGAGTTCATTGCGGGTTTCCTCCGTCCTTTTTTCTCGGGTATTTTTCTGGACCATGCCCTTTCTCCGCCACCAGCGCAGTTCCTCTACACTTTGCGGATGTTCGCATCGGGTGATGTCGTCCGCCCGGTGGGGGGTATGCGCACTTTGGTCGACCGGTTGGCCGATGGGTTGAAACGTACGGAGGTCCAATTTGGTCAGGAGGTTCAGGAGGCCGCTGCCAACGAGGTGACCTTGTCGGATGGACGGATTGTGACTTGCAATGGCGTGATCGACACCTTGCCACTGAAGGAGGGAGTGGAATGGAACGGGTGCTTCAATGCCATTTTTAAGTGCGACCATCCCACTTTCGGACGGCCCATTATTGGATTGCTCCCGGAGGCCCGCACCGTGTCCAATTTTCATTTCATGGAGGATGTGCAAGGGGCAGAGGGCAAGAACCGACTGAATGTTACGGCCTTGATCACAGGTGAATTCGACAGGGAAGCCACAGAAGCCGCAATGCGTCGGGATTTGCATGATGCCGGGCTCGAAACAGGAGCCTTGGAGTGGTGCATTCACATTCCCAAAGCCTTGCCAAGGATGAACCAGGTCCGCAGTTGCCTCGATCATCCCAAGGACAACCGGGGCGTATACGTAGCAGGAGATCATTCAGCAGCCCCTTCATTGGATGCTGCTCTTAGGTCAGGTCGCGTGGCGGCTGAGCATTGGTTGGGAGACAGAGGATGAGTACACAGGGAACATCCGAGCGGGAGCGATGGTCCGCATGGTGGAATCAAGGAAGACCCGATGCACTGAGCAGCGAAGAATTTGAGGCTCTCATGGAACACTGGGTGAAGACAGATGGCCACAGTGGAGCGGAACCCTCTGACAAACTGTCGGCGTACACGGCCTTGAATGCCGTTCGCATGCGCCGCGTGCTGAAGACGTACAAAATGTCGGATTCCATGAAAACCCTGCTGGACAGTGGGCGCTGCGCAGGGCAGCATTGGGTGTTGATCACCGAAAGCTGGTGCGGAGACGCGGCCCAATCAACACCTCTGATTGCTGCATGGGCCCAAAGGGCAGGTGTCCCTTTGGATTGGGTCCTCCGTGACGGGGAAAATGGTCTAATCGATGATTTCCTGACCCGAGGAGGAAGGGCGGTTCCCATGTGGATTGTTTCAGACACATTGGGAGAGGTTCTTCATTGTTGGGGCCCACGGCCGCAACCCGCCATGGAAATGGTGAATCAGTATCGCATCCTTCCTGAGCCCAAACCTCCTTATGCAGAATTCGCCGCCGAGGTTCAGCTGTGGTATGCGAGGGACAAAGGGCGCACCATCGAAGAAGAAGCCAGGGAAATGTTGGCCGCAGAATGAAGGGGGTGCCTTTGCTTCCTGAAGAATCGGGTTCTTAACTTCACGGCTCAAAACAATTCACAATGAAAAACTTCATTTTTGCGAGCCTGCTCGCGTTTGCAGCTTGCTTCGACGCAGCAGCACAGGAATACAAGGTGGTGACGGTCGTTGAAAGCATCGTGACAGGTGGAGTGGGGCGCTCCCGGATCATCGAGGCGACGACGGAAATGGACAGTGAAGCGGCAACCACTGAGCGCACCGATGGGAAGAAAAGTGACCAGGGCGATGTAAAGCGCGGAGATTTGAAAATCGAAGGCTTCAAGGAGACCAAGTTGCTCAATTTCTTCAGTGGTGTGGGCATCAATTTTCAGAACATCGCCTCTAACGATGCATTGATTGCGGATCGCATCAATGGATTGGTTTCAGAAGGGTGGAGTCTGGAATTTGTAGTGAGTGGTGTCGAGTCAGATGCAGGCAAGCCGGATAGCCAAGGCTTGTACATTACTCGACTCATTTTCAAGAAGTAAGACCATCGACAAAAAGTGTGCAAACATGTTGTGCGCTTTCTTGATGGTGCCCTATATTTGCTGAAGCTATCGCTAGGAATGGCGATTGGCAAGTAGATTGTTAGGAAGGAAGGGCGCGAAGGCGCCCTTCTCTTTTTCCATTATCTTGTCGAAATTCAGAACATGGAACGACATTTATGGATGGCCGCAGTTTGGTTTTTGGCCTTCGCAGGATGCAAGGATCCTGAGCCCATTACCCGCTGTGTCATTGACCGTGTAGAGGTGCTCGAAATTGATGAGGATTATTTCGAGGACACCATTGACGAAGGCGCCCCGGATTTGTTCGTTGAATGGAGAAATGCGGCCACGCAGTCGGTCATTTTTACGACCGGTGTAGTACAGGATGCTCAGTTGCCCGTCAACCTGGATTTTGTGGCGGCAAACATTGAAGAAGTGGATTTCGCCACCGAATACGAATTCACGGTATTCGATTCAGATGTGGCAACAACCCAGGATTTCATCGCCCTTGGACTGCCCTTTAGGGCCGCCGATCATTTGGATGGGGAGCGCACAGAAGTGGACATTTCGGATGGTGCGACCACCATCCGTGTACATTTGATTTGGTACTAGTCGGATTGCACCGAATGGTTGTCTATATTTGCACCCCTTAAATCGCAAGTATGGCGAACCACAAATCAGCCCTCAAGCGGATCCGATCCAACGAGACCAAGCGTCTCAGCAACCGCTATTACCACAAGACCATGCGGAATGCCCTCCGCAAGTACCGTGCTACCACGGATGCCAAAGAGTTGGAGGAGCAGCTGCCCAAGGTGACGTCCATGATTGATCGTTTGGCCAAGAAGAACGTCATTCACAAGAACAAAGCGGGCAACCTCAAAAGCAGCTTGGTTCGACACCTCGCGACCACAAAGGCTTGACGACCTTGGCCGCATGACGGTCTACACGATATCGAAAGAGGGAGGTGAAAGCCTCCCTTTTTTTTCGGCGGAAATTTTGGACGAACACATGGGTGAGGCACTTCGCGATGCGACCTCGTGAGAAGGTCCTCTTGCTGGGAGCCGGCGGATTGACCGACTCCGAACTCTTGGCGGTTCTCATCGGTACGGGCACGCCCGGTGAGGAAGCCCTGGATGTCGCCAACCGCGTGCTGGCGTCCGTGGACGGGGATCTGCATGCGTTGGGCAGATGTGACCCTTTGCGTCTTCGCAATTTGAAGGGAATTGGTGACGCGAAGGCCATCAGCATTGGAGCGGCGATGGAGTTGGGGAGGAGAAGAATGGGGGCCAAAGAAGCGGATCAGGTCCGCATTGCTCGGTCGATGGATATCGTCCACCGTTTTCGTGCACGGCTCATCGATTTGGAATGGGAAGAGTTTTGGATCCTGGCCTTGTCCAGGGCCAATACGCCCATCTGCGATCTCCGCGTCTCCATTGGAGGGCAGTCCGGCACGGTTGTGGATCCCAAGATGGTGTTTCGAAAGGCACTATCCGTGCGCGCCGCGGCGTTGGTTCTGGTGCACAATCACCCTTCTGGCAACCCCAATCCAAGCTTGGCCGACAAGTCGCTGACGTCTGCATTGTGTCAAGCGGGCAAAGCATTGGATCTTCCCATTCTCGACCATGTCATCATTGCAGGCATGCGTCATTTTAGCTTTGCCGATAATCGGTTGATATGAATCCTACGTCCCCCCCACATGCCGCAGACCTGCTCACCGTGGTGGGAGCACGTCCCCAGTTCATCAAGTCTGCTGCATTGACACGGGCACTCCCCGACGTGGGTTGGTCCCAGAGATTGGTTCACTCGGGACAACATCCCGACGACGCGATGGGGTTGGATTTCCTGATTGAGTTGGGTGTCCCGGCTCCAGATGTTCAGCTGCGTCCCAATCAGGCTTCAAGAAGTCGGAGAATGGCAGACATGCTCGTCGGGATCGAGGCCGAGATACGCAAGGCAACCCCCCGGGCGGTAGTGGTCTACGGTGACACCGATAGCACCCTTGCCGGTGCATTGGCTGCCCACCATTGCAACGTTCCATTGGTCCATGTAGAAGCTGGATTGAGGAGCGGTGACCGCCGCATGCCGGAAGAGCACAATCGCATCATGACCGATCAACTCGCCGATTGGCTGTTTACGACCGGCCCCGCTGCCACCCGGCAGTTGATCAACGAGGGCATGCGGGAGGAGCGAATCGCGGAAGTGGGAGATGTGATGTTGGATGTGGCCTTGGCAGCACGGCCATTGTTGCAGGACCGGCATCCACCTCTTTGGCCTGCGGATGGGCCGGTCATGCTGGTCACCTTGCATCGCCCAGGCCTGGTGGATCAATCCGATCTTCTCAAGGGGGCCCTGGGAGCCATGGGTGCATGGGTCTCGAAGGTGGGGGGGCGCATTTACTTCCCGGTTCATCCCCGAACACGTCGAGCCATGGAGGAAGCGGGATTGAAGCTGCCGGAAGGAGTGGTTGATCCGGGTCCGATTGGTTACCTGGACATGCAGGCGGCATTACACCGCGCCGATTTGGTATTGACCGATTCTGGTGGGGTTCAGAAAGAAGCTTGGTATCAGGGTACGCCCGCTGTAGTCCTCAGGAGTACCACCGAATGGAAGGAGCTGCTCGAGATGGGGGCCTGCTGCCTGGTGGATCCTTCCAATTTGGCTACACCTGCGGGAAGGAACGAATTGCTTGACAAGCTCGAGACTTGGCGAACAGTCCAGGTGCCATCCGTTCAGGAGGCCGGCTTGTTCGGAGGCGGTGCAGCTGCCGCGTCCTTGCTGAGAACCTTGACACAACGAGACCTTCGTCCATGATTCGATACCCGGATTTGCCAGAAGTTTGGGTCCATGCTCCGCGGATGACCCCTCGGTTGGAAGCTGCCTTGGACTGGACAATTGGGGCTGTCCTGGGATTGTCGTGGCATTTCGAGTCGGATCGTGAGAAGCACCGCGCGGGTGAAACCCCTTGGAAATTTCAGTACGGTGGGGAGCCGGGTGCAGGATATTGGGTGCAACCGGACGGGCTCCTCGACGGCGCGGAAATGCGTTGGACAGCTCCAGAGCCACATCCGGAAGCCGATTGGCTCGCCCTGATTTTCTGGATGGGAAGCAGAATGGAGGAGTGGGGGCCGGGGGCACGGCGGGATGAACACGGGCGGTTTGATCCCACCGGGTCTTTTTCCGAACAGAAAGGGTGGCTCAATCGCCCGGTGTGCGAGGAGTGGGCCTTTGCTTGGGGCGAGCGTGTCATGAAGGAACAATGGCCTGCCCATTTGCACAGGTTGAGGTCAGAGTACTCCGTGCGGCCAACGTTGGATGTGGACAGTGCTTTTGCATTCAAGGGAAAGGGTTGGTGGCGAACCTCTGCTGCGTTGGGCCGTGATCTGATGATGGGAGACTGGAAAAGGGCCCTGGCGAGGGCGCACACCTGTCTAGGAAAGAAAGCAGATGTCTATGACACCTATGCCCAGACGGCACGTTGGCACGATGCACATGGGGCGGAGCCACAATGGTTCTTCCTGCTGTCCCGTTTTGGGCGATACGACAAAGGACTTCCTCCCGGCAGCCCGCCATTGGCTGATTTGATGCGAAGTCTGGAAGAAAGAAATCCGGGATCGGTCCAATGGCACCCTGGGTATGCGGCAGCTTCGGATGCCAGCCGCATGCAGGAGGAATGCAGCGCCTACACTGCCATCATGGGGCGGCCTCCCAAGGCTGCTCGGCAGCATTATCTGCGCATGATTCCCGGACAGACCCGACGGCAGTTGATCAGCCTTGGGATCCAAGAAGACCATACAGAGGGACACGCGGTGCGGACAGGATTCAGAGGGGGGTTCAGTCGGTCGCGAAAGTGGTATGACCTGGAGGAAGAGCGGTTGACGGATTTGATCCTGTGTCCTTTTGCCGCGATGGATGCCACACTGTGCCGCTACATGAAGGTGCCTCCCGAGCAAGCTTCCGCCCACCTTGCCGCATTGGCAGACTCGGTCAAAGAGGTGGGAGGGACCCTTCGTTTGCTCTGGCACAATGAAAGCCTGGCTGAGCAAGGAGAATGGCATGATTGGGGAGGTGTATATCCCAACGTTCTGAAAGCGGTGCACTGAAGCCCCCAGGTAGCTGTTCCTTTGCCTGAATGACGGAAGCTTCCATCATCTTTGAGATTCTGGGCTGGTGGTTGTTGAGCTTCCTGAAGTTCATCGTCATGCCTTCTGCGGGTCTGGCGGCGGGAATGGCCCCTCTCAGGGTCTTCACCTATTCCGCTTCGGGAGCCATCTTGGGACTGCTCTTGATGCAGCCGGTCATTCGGGTTTTGTTCGATTGGCGATCGCAGGTGAGGCGCAAGAAAGGCAAGCGGGCGTTCACGCCGGGTCGACGTCGCATCGTTCGGATCAAACAGCATTTCGGGATTCTCGGGATCGCTCTCCTTGGGGGGCCTTTGGGGGTGCCTGTGGGCGCCTTGCTGGCTTTCAAGTATTTCGGGCACCGCTCATCCACCTTGCCGATCATGATGGTGGGCTATGTGATGTGGAGCG
>Ga0181563_10005870_pt1 | contig 11141 bp, 4 predicted proteins | sample 011ome_25_FD_133759 | JGI IMG/M metagenome (GOLD analysis project Ga0181563, IMG submission 133759) | Coastal salt marsh microbial communities from the Groves Creek Marsh, Skidaway Island, Georgia - 011512CT metaG (megahit assembly) | ecosystem: Environmental > Aquatic > Marine > Intertidal zone... | reverse complement strand
TTTCGGTCGTGACGAACGCCTCACGACTGTTTTGAATGGTGGTTTGAATGGGACTGCTGCGAGTCGTTTCCCCGAAACGCGAGTCGTCGTTCCCGTCGTCCTCCTCCGCGTCGTCGTCTCCGAACGACGCCGCCGCGAACGCGCGTTCGCACGCGCGGAACGCGGCGGCTTCGGCGGCGACGACGCGCCTGCTCGCGCTCTCGTGCGTTTCCCGGAGCGCGCGCGCGTTCGCGGCCGCGAGGACGCGAAAGCACGCCGCCAAGACGCGCCGCGCGACGCGCTCGTCGCGAAAACACGCGTCCAGCTCGAGCACCTGCAGCAGAGTCTGCGCTTTGCGCGTGGCGACGGCGTCGAAGCGCTCGTCGTCGTCCTCCGTCTCATCCGCCTCGTCCGCGCCCAGCGCGTCCGCCAACGCGCACAAATCGTCGCTCGCCAGAGCCGCGCCGATCGCCACGAGTCTCTGCGCGCATCGCAAGCCGGCGAGCGCGACGTCGGGGCGCGGAGACGCGCACGCCGAGAGCGCCGCGCGCAGCGCCGGCGCCGTCGCCGTCATCGACGCCTTCTCCTCGGACGGTTCAGATGCGACGGCGGCTCCCGCGCGAAGTCTCGCGAGCGCGTGTTCCGCGGCATCGCGCACGTCCGGGTCCAGAGGCCCGGACCCGCTCGAGAAGAGCCCGCCGAACACCCCGCCCTCGACGCGAGAAGCCTGCAGGGAAAGCGCCCGGAGGTCCGCCTCGAGGAGACGCAGCGAGTCGTTCGGCTGAGCCATCGCGCTCGGCGCGCACGACACGCTGTGCGCGGCGAGGCGTGAAGGTACGGGCCGACGCGCGACGCGTGCTGAGGTGGGCCGTCCCGCGTACCGCGCGTGCTCAGCGTCGAGACATCGACGGGGGGTACGGAATCGACGCGCCTATGCCGAGTGTCTCGTCGTCGCGGACGCCCGTCACGACATCTCGAATCGACGACGACGACGATGTTGGAAACGCGCACTGACACTCACCGACCGAGACTCTCGTGAGTCGGCGACCATCGAAAGAGAGCGAATCGTGCGCTGAAGCGACGAACGACCAGCGCGAATCGCGAAATCGACTCCCGTTACCTCCTCCCTCCTACGCCTCACGCCTTGGCCGCCTTTCTCTCCTTGGCGCTCCGCTTCCCGACGGAGAGCTGTGCCTCCATCGCCAGCCTCGCGCGCGCTCTCGCCGCGGTCTCCTGCGGCAGCGTCTGGATCCCCTCGAAGCGCACGGCGAGCGGCGGCGCGCTCTTCGCCTTCTGCATCCGCCGGCGCCGCCCCCCCTCGCGCGCTTCCGGCGACGCGAAGCTCCACTCCCTCTGCAAACCCCCGCTCGTCTCCGAGCTCTCGTGCGCGTCGTGCGGTCCGTGTGATCGCGCGGCGACGACGTCGGACCGACCCGAGACCGAGACGCGCGCCGTCTCGCCGCCTCCCGCGCGTTCGGCGACCGCGCTCCCCGGCGCGCCCGCCGCGCGGGGGCGCCCGTCGCGCGATCGCGCCTGCGGGCGTTCTGAGCCCTCCGGCGCGAGCACGGGCGCGGCGGGCGCGAGCGTTTTCCTGGTGAACGCGGTGTACATCTTCTCGATGAGCTCGAGCGCGAACCCGGGGGTCATGCGCATGCACCCCTCCGCGGTCTCGCGCTCGAGCCGCACGCCGGGCGCGGCGCGGCGGCAGAAGCGCACGAGCGCGTCCCAGTTGTTCGCCTTCACCTTGAGCGAGGCGCCGTTCTCGAACGAGTGCATGTTGATGTCGCTCGGGAAGTACCGGCTGCATATCTCCGCCACGACGTACCCGTTCGCGGCGTCCCGCCGGACGTTCCGGACGCTGTGCGACAGGTCCAAACCTTGGAGCCACTTCAGCACCTCCCGGCGAGGCGCGCGATCGGGGGGGGCGCGGATGATGTACGACCCTTGCACGTACTCCGACGTCAGCGGGTCGGCCATCACCGGTGACCCGATGGTCTTGCCGGGGGAGTGCAGCTTCACCGCGGACATCTCGCGTGGCTGGACGCGCCTCGACCCCTTCGCCGACCGATCGACCGCGGGCTGCGTGCCTCGCGCAGTGCACGCACGTTCGATTCTCCACGTCACATGCCGGTTTTGGAATTTTCCGAGAATTTTATTTTCGCGCGCGACGAGCAATCTTGAGACGGCACCTCGTCAGATCGTCGCGCGATGACGGACGTCGAGGCGGCTCGCGCCGCGATGGCCTCGATGCTGATCGCCGCACTGGAGGAGGCCGAGCGCGAGCGCGACCTGTCGGTGGCGCGCGAGCCCACCTCGGCGGAGCTGGCCGCCGCCGCGTGGTCCAAGCTGCAATACGACTTCCCGGTGGTGTCCCCGGCGGAGCTCGACGCGCTGGCGAAGGAGATGGAGGCGGAGGCTGGCGGCGGCGGCACGGGTCCACCTTCCGCCGGTGCCGCCCTCGCGTACGGCCCGACGAACTCGCTCGTGGCCGCGGTCATCGAAGGCGCCTCGCGCGCGCCCGCGGACGCGGCCGCGGACGACGCGAGCGCCTCGGCGCTTCGACGCGCGTTCCAGAGGCTGTGCGCGGTGGTCCTGGTGCGCGCGCCGGCGCGCCTGGCGCGCGGGGACGCGCTCGCGCGCGCGGACGCGTTCTTATCGAGGTACCGGTCTGCGGCGACGTTCCGCTATGACGGCGAAACCGAGGTTTGTCGCGCGATGGACGACACCATCTATCGTGACGCCGACGCCGACACGTGTGCGAGGCGACAGTCTTCTTCCGACGCCGACGCCGACGCCGACGCCGACGCCGACTGGGAACCGCTCGAGGCGAACGGAAGCGTACCGCGCGACGCGGCGGCGCCGCGGTTCGCTCGCGACGGCTCGGAAGCGTGTTCCGAACACGTCGAAAAGACGACGACTGGCGTGAAGACGCGCGTCCACCGCAAGCTCCGCGACTTGCTCGAACGCGCGCGCTACGCGTACTTCGACGCCGAAGACGCGTCGGATGTCGCGTCGTCGAGCGGCGCCGAAGACGCGTGGACGCTTCGCGGCGTCGGGAACGCGGCGGCGGAGCTCGTCGAGTTGTTTTACTCGGACGATGGCCCGTCGGATGGCCCGTCCGCGGCAGCCGCGTGCGGCGGCTACGCCCTGCGCCTGCTGCGCGAGCGGTGGCGCGTCGCCGGCGTCGCCGCGGACGGCGCGGACGCGCTGCGGCGAAGTCTGCGCGCGCTCGGGCTCTTGGACGAAAACGCGAGCTCGTGTCGCGGAGACCGCCGCGCGCGCGTCGAGACTTTGGGCGTCGAGACTTTGGGTGTCCTGTGCGCTCCGTTCGTGCTCTTCACGAGCGGTTTAGGGTCTCGAAGCGCGTCGAGGGGAGTGACGGGACGCCACGCGGAAGAGGAGGCGCGCGCGAGGGCGCTGTGGCCCGTCGCGGCGGAGGCGTTGGCGCCCGTCGCGCGGGCGCTCGACGAGGCGCTCGCCGATTTCAAAAACGCCGATTTCAATGACGCGAAACGAAATCGCGAAACAAAGCGCGAAGAGACGGAGCGGCTCGAGACGCACATCGCGGCGTGTTGCGCGGTGATCGCGTTCTACGCCGCGCGCGCGCCGGGGAACGCCTCCGTGGGGACCGAGCTCCTGAAATCGGGGGCGCTGCGCGCCGCCGCCGCGACGTTCTGCGCGATTTCTGAAATCGACAACGAGACGCGAGACGACGCGAAGCTCCGGGAAGAAGAAACCGACGGCGCCGAGACGTCGCTCGCCTCCGAGGCGGCGAGGCGGTGTCTTCTCTTGGCGTCCGCCGCGTCGCCGGATGCGGCGGCGTTCGCGCTCGCCGTGCCCGGGGTGAGGCGCGCCATCGAGACGAGCGACGCGTTTTTAAATACGGCGCACGGCGCCTTGTGGGCGCTCGTGTCGCGCGGCGTTTTTAAAAAAGAAAAAGGAGACGCGCGTTCCGCGGAGACGGGCGAGAAGGCGTGCGCGGAGAGGTTCGCGGCGTCGGCGCGCGACGATCCCGTCGTCGCAGTGGACGCGCTCGGACTGCTCCGGCTCGTGCAGCTCGCGTCCCGCCTGCGCGGGAGAAACGCGCCCGCGCTGTTCTCGGACCGGCCGGACGCGCCTCTGCGCCTCGTGCTGCGCGAAGCCGCAGACGCGCACGCCGCCGCCGTCGCCGCGGCGGCGGCGGCGCGCGCGGCGGCGGCGCGCGCGGCGGCGGCGGCGAGCGGCTCGGCGGCGACGGCGGCTCGGAAACCCTCCTCCAGCGACGACGAGTCGGACTCGGACGACGCGCACCGCGCACCTCCGTCGCACCCCCCGCCCGCGCGGCTCGGCGTGGACGACGAAACGGAGAAGCGCGCCGCCGCGGCGTCCGCGGCGCTCCGGCTGATCAAGGAGATCGTCGACGGGTTCCGGGGGGGCGCGGGCGCGCGCAAGTGCGATTAGAAACGCGCGCGAACGCGATGACTATATAGCTATGGTAGAAACGCGCGATCGTAGTAGTATCTGTATCATGGAATCATGGAACGCGTCTCAGCCTCCTCACTCACTTCTTCCCCCCCTTCTTCCGAGAGCCCTTGCTCGCGACGGCCATCTCCGGCTCGGGCTCGTCCCGCGGCACGCCGTCGCCCATCTCCGGGAACTCGGCATCCGCCGCGCCCGCCGACGTCGCCGGCTGCGGCTGGATCTCCGCCGGCACCTCCTTGACGCGTTTGGGCTGGAACTGGTACACCGAGTAGATCACGTTGCGGCGGATCTGCGCCATCATCTCCACGAACAGGTTGTACCCCTCGAGCTTGTACTCGATGAGCGGGTCCTTCTGCGCGTACCCGCGCAGGCCAACCGCCTGCTGCACGAACTTGATCGCCTGCAGGTGCTGCTTCCACAGGTTGTCCGTCTGCGTGAGAACGAAATACTTCTCCGCCTCGCCCATCAGCCCGGGCTGCGCCGCCTCAACCTCCTCGCGCTTGGTGAGGTACGCCTCGCGCCCGCGCCGGACGAGGTAGTCGCGCACGCCGTCGACGCCGCCCTTGTTCGCCTCCGCGCGCAACACGGACTCGTCGATGTCCTCCATGAAGTAGCAGTACTGCGCCATCTTGCCGGCGAGGCCCTCCAAGGGCCACTCCGCCGGCTCGACGCTCGGGTCCAGGTTGGCGGCGACGATGTCGTCCACGGTTTGCTCAGCGTACTCGAGCATGAGCCTCTGCAAGTCTTCCGGCGAGGCGCTCAGCGCGCGGCGGCGCTCGAAGTACAGCTTCTCGCGCTGCGAGTTGAGCACGGCGTCGTAGTCGAAGAGCTGCTTGCGGATGTCGTAGAAGTACGTCTCAACCTTCTTCTGCGCCTGGTCCAGCGACTGCGTCAGCATGCCGGACTCGATGGGCATGTCCTCCACTCGGAACGCGCTCATCAGCGCCTGGATCTTGTCCCCGCCGAAGATGCGGAACAGGTTGTCCTCCAGCGAGAGGAAGTACCGGGTCGACCCAGGGTCGCCCTGTCTCCCCGCGCGGCCGCGCAGCTGGTTATCGACGCGGCGGGACTCGTGGCGCTCCGTGCCAACCACGTGCAGCCCGCCGATGCCCACAACCTCCGCCTTCTCCGCGCCCGTCACCACCTTGAACTCAGCCTCGATGGCGTTGAACGCCGCGCGCAGCGCCAGCGCCGCCGCGTCTTCGGTGGGCGCCTTCTCGCACGCGAACGACAGACGCTCCTCCGCCTCGAGCGCCTCGACGGACCGCTCGCCCCACGCCCGCGCCGCGGCGTCCACCGCGTCGACGAGCAGCTTCTCCGCCTCCGCGGAGAGCTCGCACGGGTACAACCCGTCCTTCACGCGCCACTTGTCGGCGTTGCCGCCGCCGAGGCGTTTCTTCTCAAACGCGATGTCGCCCTCCTCGGGCATCACCACGCGGGGCATGAGCCGCTCGCGCACGCGCAGGCGCGCCATGAACTCGGCGTTGCCGCCGAGCAGGATGTCGGTTCCGCGGCCGGCCATGTTGGTGGCGATGGTGACCCGCCCCTTGCGTCCGGACTGCGCGACGATCTCGGACTCGCGCTCGACGTTCTCGGGCTTGGCGTTGAGCAGCTCGTAGCCGATGCCCTCCTCGTCCAGGAGCTGCGCGATTTGCTCCGAGCGCTCCACCGAGGTGGTGCCCACGAGCACGGGGCGCCCCTTCTTGTGCATGCGCGCAATCTCGCGGCGCACGGCGTTCCACTTGCCGGACTCGGAGCGGAACACCACGTCCTGCGAGTCGTCGCGCTGCACGCTGCGGTTGGTGGGCACCACCTGCACGGCCAGGTCGTAGATGTTGTTGAACTCGGTGAGCTCCGTCTCGGCGGTGCCGGTCATGCCGCCCAGCTTGGGGAAGGATTTGAAAAACGCCTGGTACGTCACGCTGGCAATGGTCACCGTCTCGTTCTGAATCGGCAGCCCCTCCTTCGCCTCGACCGCCTGGTGCAGGCCGTCGGACCACCGGCGGCCTTCCATCGTGCGGCCGGTGAACTCGTCCACGATCACCACCTCCTTGCCCTTGACGATGTACGACACGTCCTTGAGCTGCAGGTCCTTCGCCTTGATGGCGTTGATGATGTACAGCGCCCACTGCGTGCGCGGGTCGTAAAGGTCAGGCACCTGCAGGAGTTCCTCCGCCGCCTCGTAACCCTCCTCGGTGAGCAGCACGCTCTTCTGCTTCTCGTCCACGGTGTAGTGGAAGTCCTTCTCGAACGCGTCCGCGATCTTCGCCGCCTGCACGTACCGCTCCGAGGGCTTGTCCGCGAGGCCGGAGATGATGAGCGGCGTGCGCGCCTCGTCGATCAGGATGCTGTCCACCTCGTCGATGACGCAAAAGTTGAAGTCGCGGAGCACGAGCTCGGCGGGGGTCTGCGCCAGGTTGTCCCGCAGGTAGTCGAACCCGAGCTCGGAGTTGGTGACGTACGTCACGTCCGAGCCGTACCCTTCCCGACGCTCCTCCTCGGACATGCCCGCCTGGATCAACCCGCAGGACAAACCGAGGAACTTGTGGATCTGGCCGATCCACTCCGCGTCGCGGCGCGCCAGGTAGTCGTTCACCGTCACGACGTGCACGCCCTTCCCGGAGAGCGCGTTGAGGAACGCGGGCAACGCGGAGACGAGGGTCTTGCCCTCGCCCGTGCGCATCTCCGCGATCTGGCCCTCGTGCAGGATCATGCCGCCGATGAGCTGCACGTCGAACGGGCGGAGCCCGAGCACGCGCGACGACGCCTCGCGCACCGTCGCGAAGGATTCGACGAGCAGAGCGTCCAGGTCGGCGCCGTCGCGCGCGCGCTTCTGCAGCTCCACCGTCTTCGCGCGGAGCTGGTCATCCGACAAAGCGCGCATGGCGGGCTCCATGGCGTTGATCGCATCCACGCGCGCCTGGTACCGCGCCTGCGTCTTCGCGGCGGGGTCACCCTTGATCGCGCCCTCCACGCCCTTCTTGATCTTGTCGAAGAACGCGTCGCAGCGCAGCGCGGAGCCGCGCGAGGCCTGGACGGGGCCGCGAGGCGCGCCCCGCGGCGCCTTCGCCGGCGCGCCGCGCACGGCGCGGCGCGCGGCGAGGCTAGCGGCCGGGACGGAGGCGACCGCGCTCATCGCGCCGGGTTCGGTGGAGGCGGTGCGGCGTGTCGGCGACGGCGGAGATCACCCGCGGAGAATGTGCGCCACCGGTGGAGGATAGAATGCGCGGTTCCGCTGACGCCGACGCGGCGAGAGGGGGGGGTAAGGCGGCGGAGGCGCCTCGGGGGTCTTGACCTTGAGTCGAGCGAACGCGACGCGGACGGTGCGCTCGGACGCGAGCGTGGTCGTCGGTGCGCGGGACAGAGTGGGCGGCGGTGGTCCCACGTGTCGAGCCAGAGCGCCACGACAGCCCGTGAAAAGTCGGATGAGATCAAGATTCGGGCCACACTACGGATTCCGTTTTTTTCATGACTGGTTTGTCATTATGGTATTTACCACTCCTCCAAATGCTCTTGGGAATCTGAATGTCCATACGACCCGCGCACGCTTTTCGTGAAGCGGACGCGCGGCGCGTCGGCGGCAAAAACCACGCCCTTTTCCAACCGTCTTCGCTGGCGGACTGACATTGTGCCTCGCGCGGTGGTACCTCTGTCCCTCGCGCGGGACATCAGATGTCCCCCGCCCTCGCCGTTCTCGCGCCCGCGACGCTCGCGGCGTCGCGTCTCTCGTCGCGGCGACCGAGCGCGAGACCCGCGGGTGGCGCGGCCTCCACCTCGGCGCGCCCGCGTTCGCGGCCGGTGGACGATGCGCTTCGCTGCCGCGCGTCCTCCGCGACGGGCCCCGCGACCGAGCGCGAGGTGTTCCAGGACGCGGAGGACCGCGTGATTCGTTTGGCGACGACGCTAAACGCGTACGAGCACGTCGCGTTCACCAGCCGCGCGACGAACATGGGCACGTACGTCTACGAGCAGCTCGCGCTCGTGCCTGAGCGGTACCGACACCTCCTCATCGACGAGCTCACCGATCGCGGCTTGACCAACTGCTGGTTCGTCGCGGGCTTGCTGTACAAGATCAAGCTCGCCGAGCGCGAGGCCACCGGGCCGATGGACATCTCCAACGACCTCGAGGCGTACCAGGAGCGGCTCGAAATGCTGAGAGAGCGCGGGGAGCGCGGGGACGGGAAGAAAACAGAGGACGAAGCCGCGTACGAGCCGGGCGTCGACGACGACGACGCGTACCAGCATCTTCGCGACGCCGAAACCGCGACGACTGACGTCGCGAAATCGCGAGCTCAAAAAAAACTCGAGCGGCGGCGCGTTGCGGCGGCGGCGGCGCGCGCGGGCGTGCAGGTGTTCGAAGGCCGCGCCGCGAACGTCCCCGGCGGCCCGTTCGTGAACCGGTTCCAGAAGGTGCTGTACCCCTCGCCCACGGACGACACCGGCGGCGCGTGGCACGGGCGCGTCGTGTTGAAAAAGCCGCGCTTCGTCGAGACGTTTCTGCCGCTGTACTTCCGGTCGAACGACACGCTGGAGCGGTTCCTGACCGTTCCCGCCACAGGGGAGGCGTGCGACCTGTCGCTGGATTACCAGAACCCGCCGTACTTAGAGAGTGACATGCCCCCCGACATGTCGTACCCGTCGCGGCGCACCGACGGCGTCGCGGACGCGCCCGCGTACGGCGTCGGCGACGGCGACGGCGACGACGATCGCGTCGACACGCGCGTCTGGTGGCCGATACCGAAGCTGCCGCCGCCGCCGTTCGACACGCTCGTGGACTACCTGCGGCCGCTCGGGCCGGGGGTCTACGCGGGAAAGGGGTGGCGCGGTGGCGGGCGCGGGGACGAGTTCCTGACGTTTCTGTTAGTGCGCAGGGTCGACGTGGCGGAGGAGGACCTCGAGGGGGACGACGAGTGACGCGGCGCGGGCGAAATCGGCGTCGGCGATGTCCGGTGTACGTACCGTAGGAAAACGAAAAACAACAGCTTTTTCTTGTCGTTCGAGCGACCGTTTCTCTTGGAGTCCTCTCTCCCTCGGAACCCTCCCTCCGCTCCCCAGACGACGGTGGCGCGGCGGCGCGGCGTCGAACGAAGCTGATGCGCGCGCGCGTTAACACCGCGCTGGTCCTCTTGACCCTCGGTGTGTTTCTCGTCCGGGTGTGTCCGTCGTCCGCGGACGATCGCTCCGCTTCGTTCGGCGGTGGGCACCCGAACGACAGCGCCGAGGACGATGACTTTCGGGATCGGGGCGTCCACGGCGCTTCCTTGGACGCGCCGTGCTCCCCCGAGGCGCCGTGCGTGCACTTGGTGCCGCACACGCACCTCGACCCCGGATGGCGAGACACGTTCGAGGGGTACCACCGAGCGTTCGCCTCCAGGATCCACCCCTCCGTGGTCCTGGCGCTCGCGGCGGACCATCGCAAGCGGTTCGCGTTCGCGGACGTCTCGTTCCTCGCGCGGTGGCTGGAGGAAACCGGCGAGACGCGCGTGCCCCCAACGTGCGCGTACGACCCGAAACCGCCACCGCCACGCGACGGGTCGACCCTCGACGCGGCTTGGCGCCGCGAAGGCGTTCGTTCCGCGAAGGCGGAAAAGACGGCGTGTCCGCCGACGTGGTCGGCGACGTGCCGGCGGCTGGTGCGCGAACGCCGCCTCGACGTCGTCGGCGGCGGGTGGGTGAGCCACGACGAGGCGACGACGCCCGTGGACCTGGCCGCGGCGCAGTACGACGAGGGCAGGGCCACGGTCGAAGCGCTGCTCTTTTCGAAAGAGAGCGCCGAAGAGCGCGGCGCGCGCGACGGCGACGCGCGCGGCGACGGCGACGCGAACGCGATCAAAATCGCGTGGCAGATTGACCCGTTCGGCCACGCCGCCGCCACGCCCGCGGTTTTGGCGCACCTGGGGTTCGAACGCGTCGTCCTGAACCGCGTTTCGCGGACGACGCGCGCGCGGCTGATACGCGAGAACGCGCGCGAGTTCACGTGGAGTGGCACGAGGCGCGAGGAGCGCGAGGAGGACGACGAGGCGCGAGGAGGGTCCGCCGCGGGCTCGGTCGCCGCGCACGTGCTGCGCGCGCACTACAACGTGCCTCCCGAGCTGGACTTCGAGAGACGGCGCATCGTGACGAACGCGGACGGTTCGCTACGCGCCGACCTGGTGGACCGCGCCGCGGCGGCGTTGCTGGAAACGGCCAGGGCTGCGTCGCAGGGCGTGACGCACGGTCACGCGTTCGTTTTGGTCGGGGACGATTTCCGGTTCGCCGACGCGGGCGCGACGTTCGACGCCTGGCGCGACGTGCTTCATCGCGTGTCATCCGCGTACGGGACGCGCGAACGCGGCGGACCTCGCGAGACGGGGCCACGGCGCGCGTCCGCCACCTCGGATCGCAGCTTCGGTTTTCTCGATGCTTCTTCTCCACCTTTGCGGTTCCGGTGGTCGACGCCTCGCGAGTACTTCGCGAGTCTCGCGAATACGTCGCGTCCCGCGCCGGGAAAAACGTTTTCGAAAAACGTTTTCGGCGCGTTTTTCCCGTACGCCGACAACTTCCCCGCGTCCGAGAACGCCTGGGTGGGCGGCTACGTCGCGCGGCGCGCGCTGAAGGACGCGGTCCTCCAGGCGGCGACCGGCGCGGTGGTCGCGTCGTCGTTCGCGGCGTCCCTTCCGCCGGCGCGGCGTTCCGCGGCGGCGGAGGCGGCGCTCGCCGCG
>Ga0181563_10005859_pt1 | contig 11157 bp, 7 predicted proteins | sample 011ome_25_FD_133759 | JGI IMG/M metagenome (GOLD analysis project Ga0181563, IMG submission 133759) | Coastal salt marsh microbial communities from the Groves Creek Marsh, Skidaway Island, Georgia - 011512CT metaG (megahit assembly) | ecosystem: Environmental > Aquatic > Marine > Intertidal zone... | reverse complement strand
CAAATACTTCTTGTCAATTGCTGTGGTTTCCGCTACGCGACGGATGATCTTGCCAAAGTCCCGCTTTACTTCATTGTCATCCACTGGACCGAGGGCTTGGATGTGCATTTTCAAGTATTGTCCGTTTTTTCGGTTATTGTATTCCGTGCAACCCGCATTCGCCTTCTTCCAGTCATCCACACGTAAAATATTTTTGATAGTGAGCTGCTTGATAATTTTTCGTAACCGATCCAAGTTGGCATTGTCACGCTCCCACTTGTTATCGTCCTTAATATGAATGATTTCTCTCTTGATGTCACTACAATGAATCGGACGTTTGGTGATATCCAATTTGTTTAAGCGATCTACAAAGAGACGCGACATGCCTTCGGCAAAGCCCATTTCGCCCATTTTTTCCAGCTCGGAAAAACTCATTTCAAGTGATTTGATAAAATCCTTCATGTTCATCGCATCTTTGCAGGTCTCGTTCAAGAAGAATTGGAGGTTGAATGTCTTGTTGTGGCTGTTATTGTTGCTCATGTTTGTGGTGTTGATGGTGTTGTTGTTGATTTGGCTATTTTTCGCAACTTCTACCATGTTCTTGTTTTGCTCCATCATTTGACTGCTTTGTTGTATTAGCATGTCTTTGAATTCTTGATTTTGCTTGACCAGCTCCAAGATGAGAGTCATTTGTATATCTTCTGAGGATATATGCTGCGATGGAATCGGAGCTGAAAATGATGGTAGGACATCATGAAGGGGGGTCGTTGAGCATTTTTTTTTGTGATTGAACAATGATGCTCTATAATCATATACTTTTCCACAACAGCATTTATGCTTTTGAGAATTTTTTGGTTGTATAATGGTTGTATTTGTTGTATTGTGTTTTTTGCTTTGAAGATGTTTATTAAAATCTCCTTTACTAATACATTTATAATCACATTTTTTGCAATAATATTTCATTATATCATTTTGAGGAAAAAATGTTGTATTATTCATATAATAATACAACATAATAATTCTCCTAAAGAATCCGCGCTCCAAAAATAAAAATTTTATCGTCAGAAAATGAAAATTATTTTTTTTGTGATGAGACGCTAATTTTTCATTATGCTCACAAATGATCGATTTTCCAAAAGTATTCTGGGATATTCAAAAATGGACATTTATAAATGTCCAATTCTGACTTTCTGAAAAAGGATTTGAAGCAAAAAATCGTAAATTCGCAAGGTGGGGGCTTTTAAGGACCCACACACATACCGGCACATTACCATTTAGATATGACATCATACTCTTGTATTTCTAAGACGAATTATGCAGTGGGCAATGGCGCAAGACACAATCGAATGGAACCAAGGGAAGCGACATCATACTTCACAACAAGGGGCAGATCATTCTCCAAATAGATTTCGATTTGAGAGCACAAGTTGGTGCACTTGATGAAATATCCGAGATTCTTCAAAGAGAATTCGCCCTGGATAATCTTGCTAGAGTCCTGCTTCAATACAAATCCCATGCTTCCATCGGACTCGGCGCGGTGTATTTCCGCACTTGCGAATTGTCCCGAACACTTGAAGATGAGCTCATTACCAACGGACTTAATCTCCAACTTGTCTGAAATGCACGACAAGTCGCGAATAATCTTCTGGAAATCAGATGAAGGCAAATTGATGACAGACGAAAACTTGACATCAGGATATTCCAACTCATCCGGTTCGGGTTCAATCAAACGGAGCTTCTGGGTCTTACATTGCTTAATTTCTCCATTCTCAAACTTGAGGGCCAAATGAGAAACGATGCCATCCACGTAATCGGCGTTCTCAATGTAAATGGTCAATGTGTCGTCGTTATCAATAGAGTTAATCAACTTGAACAAGTGAAACATGTTTACACCAATAATAATCTTCTCCTTTTTGCACTCATAGAACTCGAAATTATGTGCATCCAAGAATAAATGCGCTAAAATGGTATGGGACTTGTCCATATTGATGATACGGATTCCATCAGGTTGAAAAGAAATATTGGTTTCCAATAAAATATCCTTTAATGCCGTCATCAATGTGCGAAACGGGGCGATTTGCACAGTCTTGATAGTTAACACATTGTTGGTTGTCGACGAATTTGACGCAATATTGCTCATTATGTCTTATTTTTACGCAAATCTTTAAATCCTTTCTAAAGATTTACACATTTCAAACGCAAAGTGTGAAAATATAGCTAAACGTTTGTTATTCCTGTGAATATTGTGCTTACATCAAAGTGATAGTAAATGCAATAATGATATAAAAAGTATTTGTTATATACATGATACACGATGGAAGAAAAATGCATCGAAACAATCAAAAAAATGTGTAAAAAATACGAGGGAAATTCCTACATGTTACAACGGATTGATACACATATTAATACTTATTTGGAATCCACACTACAAAATGAAGAACAAAATCACGAAAAACGTATCGTTCGCACAAATACGCTTACCCAAGAACAGCAAATTTTTATTCAGGTCTTTCTCAGCAAGAATAACTATTTTTATTTGGCTCATAATAATTGTTTTTATGAATATGAGCATAACCACTACAATGTGGTGAAGGAGGATGATATTTTACACAAATTGCTTATCAATATCTCTCAAGATCGTGTTCTTCAAGATTGGAAATATAAAACCAAAAATAATATTATTAAACAAATCAAAGAGAGAAATCTACTTCGATCTGTGCCGAATTCCGCCACGATTCAGGCGGTTCTAAAGGCATTATATCCTGCATGGTTCCCGTCAAAAGACCATGCAAAACATTTCCTTACTATGTTGGGCGACAACATCCTGAAAATAAATCAAGAACTCAATTATTTTGTATATGGTAAAGCGAAACAATTAGTGTCTTTGATCGATACATCCGCCTACATTACGATTGGCTGTGCAAATATCACTCGCAACTTTATCAAATACCACGATTCGCATCAATATGCGAATAGTCGATTGCTACATATGAACGAGACGAATGAATCCAAGTTGGAGGAAAACATTGGTCTGGATCTATTGTGTGTGGCAACACATTATTCTACACGATATGGGAGTGCCGATGGATATCTTCGAACCAAAGCAGGTGATGCATTGAAAAAATACGTATTGTTTTTGAAAAATAACACACAAGAAACGATCATCGACGTGTTTTGTGATGAAATGTTGGATACTCCGTTTGACAAAAAACGGGTTGAGGGGGACAATGTCTACCAAATCAAATGGAAACATATGCACTATCTTTGGAAAATGCATCAGTCAAACTTTTTCTTACCGAACATAATGTATTTAAATACGCTGAAACAAATTCTCTCAACAAAGTTTGAATATCATGAAGAAACGGATTCTTTCCTAAATGTAACCAGCAAACATTTGCCGTTGATCCGCAACTTTATCGAATTTTGGGAGCAAAATATGGTGGTAGAATTGGGAAATGATTTGGAAATTGACGAAATTTGCGTATTATTCAAAAGCACAAATAGTCACCTACCCGAGAACGATGTGCTAAAAATATTAAAGCACTTTTTTCCAAATGTGGAATTGATGGATGACAAGTATGTCTTAAATACCTCCTGTGTGAAATGGGACAAAAAACACGAGATTCAATCTGCGCTCGTTGCAATGAAAGAGGAATATCGAATAAAGAACGAAGGGTTGCTTATATCATTCGACGACGCATACACGTTTTATTGTAATTTGTTCACTGGTAAAATGATTGTAAGCAAAAATTATTTTGAAAAATATATATGTCAGCAGATGAGCGAGTTTATTGTGTTTGATGCATTTATTTCAAGCGAATGGTATTACGTGGTAGATATGTAAAAGGTTGTGGGCCTATATTTTGCTAAATTCATGTAAAGATGCGATTACATGAATTTATAATTTACTTGTTTATGGTTGAGTAAAATTTAACGACGGCTGCGGCGACTGCGGCGACTGCGGCGAGCCCGACGAGTGCGTCTGCGACGGGCGCCACCTTGATTAGGAAGAGCTCCTCCACGACGAGAACGTCCGCGAGTTTTACGTCCAGAACGTCTGCGACGTCTTCTTCCACCAGCCATACCAGCTTCAAATTGAACATCTACTCCACTTGTTCCAACTCCTTGTCCATCATAATTTTCTGGTGATAAATCATAATTAATTCCGTTTCCTCCGTGCATTATAGAATAACGTGAGAAAATAATAATATTTATAAGTTGAACTTTTCTAAATAGAAAAAAATTAATTATAAATATTTCATGTGTAATATTTAACGACGGGATTTGCGGGATTTGCGGGATTTGCGGGATTTGCGGGAACGGCGACGTTTTCCACCGGCTTGACCAGCTTCAAATTGAACATCTACTCCACTTGTTCCAACTCCTTGTCCATCATAATTTTCAGGAGATAAATCATAATTTATACCATTTCCTCCGCGCTGTTTCCTAGATTTACCTGATTTACCGATTCGAACAAACCCAAATTTGCCTTTTCTAGTTCCATATCCAGCTTTGACTAAACGATTCTCGCGTTTTGCGCTAAAGTGTTTTGATTTACTGACAATACGTCCATTTTTTGTGCGAAAAAGTTTATCTTTTGTTAATCCTCCTGTAGTATGATGAGCAGTTCCATTCATGACTTGTGCACGAGACCCGATTACCATATCATATTTTGCTCTAGCAGCTCTAGAAAGACGAGTCATTATAAAATAACATAAGAAAATAAAACAAAATAATGCGCTAAATTATACTTATTATTTTTACGCAAACCACTCTAAATACTCAAAACCGATTTCTTACGGGCGCCATAATTCCACCTGGTTGCCCAGCACGCATTCCCAATGCATTCCCATTCACAACAAATCTAGTATGCCCCCTTGATGAAGCTCGTAAAGACAACCATTGCCCCCGACGTCGTGCATTCGAAAAACTACCTGTACGAGCACCACCTAAAGTGCCTGGCAATTTTTTTTGGATATTACAATTTTCATTTCTGAATTGTTTAAATAATTGTTCAGGTGTCGGATAATAAAGTCCTTTTATTTTAGGAACGGGACAATAACGCACATCGTTTTCTGAACAAGAATTATGATTATCATTTTCGTGATTAGCAGTTGTTTCGTTTTCATGAACACTTGTAGTCGCCCTATATTCAACATAATCATTTGTATCTAAGACAGAAGTATCATAATACGAGTCAGTTAGTCCTAAAATTTCCAACATTTTATCCCATTCTGCAATCTCTTCCAAGGTCAATTCTTGCTTATGTGCAAATATATGTCTCTGTTTCCAATGTTGGTCGTCCATATATATTTATATATTTATGAATATATATTTTATTCTCATTTTATGCGAACTTACATATTCAAAGATGTAAAAAATAAAATTGAATGTATAACAATATAATATCTACTATACAATCATTTACTATGTCAAGCAAGAACGAAGAACTCGCGCAAAAATACCAGCAAAAAACGGACAAGGAGCATATCCTAGCCAATCCCGACACATACATTGGATCAGTCGAGGAGGTGGACACAGATATGTGGATCTTGGACGAAACAACACAAAAAATAATTTTAAAGAATATCCGATATGTTCCTGGACTCTACAAGTTGTTTGATGAGGGCATTGTGAATAGTCGCGATCATGTGGTTCGCATGTTGCAAGCTATTGCAAATCAGCAACCAAACGCAATTCCTGTTACATATATTGACGTGGATATTCAAGCAGACGGCACGATTGTCATGATCAATGATGGCAATGGGATTGACGTCGCCATGCACCCCGAATACAATATTTGGATTCCTGAGCTCATATTCGGTCATTTGCGCACGAGCACAAATTACGACAAGACCGAAAAGAAAATCGTCGGTGGTAAGAATGGATTCGGCTTCAAGTTGGTTCTCATTTGGTCGACAGAGGGCTCCATAGAAACGATTGATCATGTGCGCGGACTCAAGTATGTCCAGTCCTTTTCAAACAACTTGGATGTCATTGGCAAGCCAAGTATTACTAAATGCAAAAACAAGCCGTATACAAAGATTACATTCAAGCCGGATTATCAAAGATTGGGTATTTCGTGTCTATCACAAGATATGATTGGGCTCTTGAAAAAACGTGTGCATGACATTGCAGCCGTGACAGACAAGGCGCTCAAGGTAAAATACAATTCACATGTTGTTCCTGTAAAGAATTTCCAGCAATATGTCGACATGTATCTTGGACCCAAAGAAGATGGACCGCGAGCATATGAAGTTGCAGACAATGAACGCTGGGAGTATGCCGTCGGTTTGAGCGCCGAGCATGAATTCCAACAAGTGTCGTTTGTCAATGGTATCAATACGAACAAAGGCGGCAAGCATGTGGAATACATTTTGAATCAAATCACAAGAAAATTATCGGCGTTTATTGAAAAGAAAAAGAAGATTGTCGTGAATGCCAATGCGATCAAAGAACAGCTTATCTTGTTCTTGCGATGCGATATCGAGAATCCCGCGTTTGATAGTCAAACCAAGGATTTCATGAACACACCAAGCGCCAAGTTCGGTTCTTCTTGTGTAGTCAGCGACAAGTTCATTGAAAAGCTGGCGAAGATGGGTGTGATGGATGCGGCGTGCGCGCTTACGGAAGTGAAGGAAAACAAGGCGGCCAAGAAAACAGATGGCGTAAAAAGCAAGCACATTCGCGGTATTCCAAAGCTGATTGATGCAAATTGGGCAGGCACAGAGAAGTCCAAACATTGCGTAATCATCTTTTGTGAGGGTGATTCGGCCAAGGCGGGCATCGTTTCAGGACTTTCATCAGAAGACCGCAATATGTTTGGTGTGTATCCGATGAAGGGTAAGATTATGAATGTGCGTGGCGAAACTATTAAAAAGATTACGGATAATAAAGAGATTACCGAAATAAAGAAGATTTTGGGGTTGGAATCAGGCAAGAATTATAAAGATATAAACGATGTGTACAAGTCATTGCGTTATGGAAGAGTGTTGTTTATGACAGATCAGGATTTGGATGGTAGTCATATTAAAGGTTTGGGTATCAACTTGTTCCAATCGGTCTGGCCAAGTTTAGCACGTATTCCAGGATTCATCGGTTTTATGAATACGCCCATTTTAAAGGCGCGCAAAGGCAACAAGGAATTGGTCTTTTACAACAATGGCGAATACAATGCGTGGCTCGAAGACCCAACCAATCAAAATTCCAATTGGAATATCAAATATTACAAGGGTCTAGGCACAAGCACAGGAAAGGAATTTCGTGAGTATTTTGAAAAGAAGAAGGTTGTCGGTTTTCAGCACACTGGAGAAGAAAGCGACGACGCGATTGATATGGTCTTCAACAAGAAACGTGCGGACGATCGAAAAGATTGGTTAGGCGAATACGATCGTGGACGTTATTTGGACACAAACCAGGAGAATGTCAGCTATACGGACTTTATTCACAAGGAGCTTATCCACTTTTCCAAGTATGACTGCGATAGAAGCATCCCGAATCTGATGGACGGACTAAAGATCAGTTTACGCAAGATTTTGTATTCGGCGTTTAAAAAGAATTTGCATGCTGAAATCAAGGTCGCGCAATTCACTGGTTATGTATCGGAGCATTCTGGATATCATCATGGCGAGGCGTCTTTGAACGCGGCGATAGTGGGTATGGCCCAAAACTTTGTGGGTTCAAATAATATTAATTTGTTAGTGCCTAGTGGGCAGTTTGGAACAAGATTACAAGGAGGCAAAGATAGTGCATCGGAAAGATACATATTTACCTTCTTGAATCCGATTACAAGGGCCATCTTCCCTGCAGTCGACGACAATATTCTGAAATATTTGGACGACGATGGACAAATCGTGGAGCCGTTGTTCTATGCGCCAATCGTTCCCATGATATTGGTAAATGGGGCGAAGGGTATTGGAACAGGGTTCAGCACAGATATTATATGCTATAATCCGTTGGACATTATTGGCTACTTAAAAGCCAAATTACAGAACAACTTGGAAGAACTAGGTGGTACGGATTTTATTCCATACTACGAGGGGTTTCAAGGCACGATTACTAGAATCTCGGATGCGGGTGCGGCGACGGGAAGCAAGTATCTAATCAAAGGCAAGTATGAAATACTCGGTGCAGACAAGATTCGCGTTTCGGAATTGCCGGTTGGTTTATGGACAGATGATTTCAAAGCACACTTGGAGACATTGACAGAGACGTCGGATTCAAACGGCAAAAAGGTCACGCCTATAATCAAGGATTTTGACGACATGTGCAAAGATACAAGTGTAGATTTCACCATTCAATTACACAAGGGTCAGCTCGCTGAATTGACCTCAACCGCGACAGACCATGGGTGCAATGCTCTAGAAAAGATTTTGAAGTTGTATACGACAAGTTCAACAAGTAATATGCATTTGTTCGATGCAAATGACAAACTGAAAAAGTATGCAAATGTGCAGGATATCATAGACGACTATTATGAAACACGTCTTGAATTGTATGATACACGCAAGACATATTTAATCAAGGCAATTTCACAAGATGTTGCCCTGCTGTCAAACAAGGCCAAATATATTCAAGAGGTCATCAACGATACGATTGACTTGCGCAAAAAGACAAAGGAACAAGTGAATGACATGCTTCTAGGTAAAGGATATGACCAAATAGGTAAAGAGGGCGATTTCAAATATTTAACAAAAATGGCCATGGACAGCGTAACCACGGAGAACGTCGCCAAGTTGTTGAAGGAGCATGGAGACAAACTGGCAGAATTAGAGATGATTCAGTCAACCACAATACAAACAATGTGGTTAACTGAACTGGATCATTTGCGTTCAGCGTATGTTCAATACACGGAAGAACGTCAACGAATAATGTGTGGGGGGGGTGCAAAGGAGAAGGTTAAGAAAACAGCCGTCAAACACAATGCAAAAAGCAAACTATTAGTGGATCTGACAGATGCATAATTTAGAACCAAGGTTTGAGGACCAATTCTTTATCATCATCTCTAGCAAGAACTGGGTGAGCAATTGGAACATACATGTTGCTTGCGTCGCTAAGATATTTCATATAACCTTTAGCTTCACTATATACTTGCTGGATGCAAAAATTCAATACCATTTGATTTAATGCTTCGATTTGTTTAGAAATATTACCCGGAATGTTGGCTGAATATTGTAGAAAAACGGATCGCATAACAATCTTTAAATTATCACAATCTTGTGGACCAATGACATACTGATTGTTTGATTGCCTATATACTCCTACACGGATGCCATTTTGTATAATTTGAATATTTTCTTTAGAGAAATATGCGTTTGATAAAGGAGTATTATCCCATTGTCCTTCAAGAGGGTTTCTATAAGTAGTGCATTGATGAGCGGGGATTTTATCATACATGTTAAAAAGAGATCGCGTATCGGGGCTTTGTATATCAATTCTACCATTACTTACTTGGTTCATTATATAATACAAAACAAAAAAAATATATTCTACTTACTTTATATATGGCAACGTTCCAGACAATAACATTAATCATAGCAATCGTAATTCTTTTAATTTTATTGATAGTAATTGGTATAAATATTGGAACGGCGCAATCCAAAATGCCCTGGCCACCGATTGTAGGTGATTGTCCTGATTATTGGTTAGATATAGGTATAAATGGTTCCCGATGTGTTGTAAATACAAATCAAGACAACAAGGGTAAAGCAACATCTCCAATGGATTTTAGTGTTCCTGCATATCAAGGCGGCAATGCGGGTTGTCAAAAATATACTTGGGCAAATGCCAATAATGTTAGCTGGGATGGAATTACTTATGGGGTGTCAAATCCATGTAATAAAACATGATACATCACAATAACTACTCTAAATAACTCTAAATATTCATGAAAAAGGAATAAATTATCAATATCAATACAAAAAACATAAAAAGAAATTAAAACATATATTATGGATGAATTAAACATCAATAATATATTAAACCGCAAAGAAGAATCAATAAATATAAAACAACTTTTGACTACGTTCGAAGCAAATAAACATGACCCACTTGTAAAAAAAGGAATTTATGTGTATGGTAGTCCAGGTTGTGGAAAAACCACATTTGTTATGAAAATTTTGCAGGAAATGGACTATGATGTTATCAAATATGATGCAGGAGACATTCGTAATAAATTAGTGATAGATACGATTACTAAACATAACATGTCGGATAAAAATATTATGAGTATGTTTCATAAAAAAATCAAAAAGATAGTCATTGTTATGGATGAAATTGATGGCATGAATAATGGCGACAAGGGAGGCATTAACACCTTGATTAAATTAATTCGACCCAAAAAAACCAAAAAGCAAAAGCAAGAAGAAATGACCATGGTACCGATTATTTGTATAAGTAATTACCATATGGACAAGAAAATAAAAGAGCTAATGAAAGTATGTAATTTGGTGGAACTGAAAATTCCTACCACGACACAAATTAACCATATTATTACTCTTATTATGCCAGAGATTGACGCTAACATTATTCCGCATATAAACGAATTTGTCCAAAACGACTTGCGTAAATTAAATACGATTTTTAATATTTATAAGAACAAGCAGGATGTGTTGACGAGCGAAATCATTCAAAATATTTTTCAAATGAAGTCGTATAATGACGACACGAAACAAATCACGAAAAAATTGATTCATCGAAATTATTCGTTCCATGAACATGGTACAATGATGAACGAAACGGATCGCACCATAGTGGGGCTTTTATGGCATGAAAATATTGCCGACGCTTTTACAAAATCTAAACCAAGTACGTATATTCCATTATATTTGAAACTTTTGAAAAACATTTGTTTTGCTGATTATATTGATCGCATTACATTTCAAAAACAAATATGGCAGTTTAATGAGATGAGTTCTATCATGAAGACATTTTACACCAATAAAATATATCATTCTTCGCCCTTAGTCAGTTCAAATTGTTCTAAAAAAAAGGTAAAGTATATTCCAGGGGAAATACGATTTACAAAAGTATTGACAAAATACTCGACTGAATACAATAATTCCACTTTTATCCAGATCTTATGTCATCAACTTGCCATGGATAAAAAGGATTTAGTTTCGTTTTTTTTAGATTTAAAAAACAAACAAGATGATATAAGTTGTGAAATTATGGAAATAT
>Ga0181563_10005856_pt1 | contig 11162 bp, 11 predicted proteins | sample 011ome_25_FD_133759 | JGI IMG/M metagenome (GOLD analysis project Ga0181563, IMG submission 133759) | Coastal salt marsh microbial communities from the Groves Creek Marsh, Skidaway Island, Georgia - 011512CT metaG (megahit assembly) | ecosystem: Environmental > Aquatic > Marine > Intertidal... | reverse complement strand
TTGTTTGAACCTCACCGCTGGGGCATCCTGTGGTCGCGATAATTCCGGATGCATAGCTCTGGAGTAAGTCCCGATCCATCCGCGGTTTGAAGTAGTAACCCTCCAATGAGGCCAAGGAGGACATTCGGAAGAGATTGTGCATCCCTTCGGTATTCTCTGCCAGAAGGGTCAGGTGTGTGTATGCACCCGCTCCTGACACATCATCTTCACCACCCTGACCCCATTTGACCCGCGTTTTCTCGCCTCGGGCCGTGCCCGGTGTGAGGTAGGCCTCAATTCCGATGATGGGGTTCACTCCAGCAGCGGTGGCTTTCTTCCAGAATTCATACGCACCGAACATGACGCCGTGATCGGTCATGGCCACCGCGGGCATTTCTTGACGCGCGACCTCATCAACCAGATCAGAAATCTTGGCTGCACCATCCAGCATGGAGTACTCGGTATGCACGTGAAGGTGTGCAAACGAGTCGCTGGATGTGCTCACTCAGGGCTCCTCGAGGGTCGGGAATACCCAGAGTAAACCGGAGTTGGCTTGGAGGCGAAAGGCGCCCCGAAGCTCACGCCCTTAAGCGCTCAAGTGCAACATTAAGGTCGTCGGGAAAACCACACTCAACATGCACGGGTTTGCCGGTCACGGGGTGGGTGAAGTCCAATTCGCTCGCGTGGAGCCACTGCCTGGTGACCCCCAATCGCTCTGCGAGCGTCGGGTCGGCTCCGTAGAGAGTATCTCCGGCAATGGGGTGCCGATGAGCGCTCATGTGGACCCGAATCTGATGAGTGCGTCCCGTTTCTAAACTCACCTTAAGGAGCGAGGCGCCTGTAAACGCTTCGATGGTCTCGTAATGGGTAATGGAGTCTCGCCCTCCCGCCACGACAGCAAATTTCCACGACGAAGACGGGTGTCTTCCAATCGGTGCATCAATCGTCCCCACACTGGGGTCCGGATGTCCTTGGACGAGGGCGTGGTAGATCTTCTGAACTTCTCGGGCTTTGAACGCCCGCTTGAGACGACTGTAGGCAACTTCGCTCTTGGCCACCGCCATGACCCCAGAGGTTCCCACATCCAAGCGATGCACGATTCCTTGTCGCTCGGGTGGACCTGAGGTGGAGATGCGATATCCAGCACCGGCCAGAGCGCCGAGAACAGACGGACCATCCCAGCTGGGTGCAGGGTGGGCGGCGAGACCCGGCGGTTTGTCGACGACGACAAAATCGTCATCGTCATACAGAATGCTCATCGAGTCGACCACGATGGGAACGATGGTGGGAGCTTTCTTGGGTTCGAAAGTGACCTCCAGGAGAACACCGGCTCGAACCCGCTCAGATTTTGCTCCCGGAGCCCCATCGAGCAGTGCGCCTCCCTCATCGATAACACTCTGGGCAAACGATCGAGAAAAACCGAACAACCTTGTCAACACAACGTCAAGTCGCTCCCCCGCCAACCCTTCAGGGACGGGAATTGTCCTGGTTTCAGGCACTATGCACCACCCAGAGGCTGGTTATACGAACCCCTCTGAGCATCGAGAGGGTGCCTAGGCACCCTCAGGGGTAGCGTCGGGCTGCGAGGAAGACTCGAGGCCTTGGAGTTGCTGGTTAATAAACGCCTTCAGGCTCGAGCGATACTCGCGCTCGAAGCTCTTGAGCTCATCAATTTCTGTTTGCGCAGCTTGACGTTCGGCTTTGAGACGCTCCTTTGCGGCCGCGTGCTCCGTCTCGGCCTCCTGGACGATGCGAGCCGCTTGAGCGTGACCCTCAGCGATGAGTTCGTCGCGCTTCTGAATTCCTTCTCGAACGTGCTCTTCGTGCAGGCGACGGGCAAGTTGGAGGAGGTTATTGGCGTTCTCGGCCTCGACCACGTCATCGCCGGAGCTTGGCAGAGGACTGACCCCTACGCTGCTCTGGGAGCCGCCTGAGCGCTGGAGCTCGGCGATGCGGGCTTCGCTCGCGGCAAGTTTCTGTGTCAGATCCTCGTTTTCTGCGAGGACACGACGCATTTCCACGACAACTTCATCGAGAAAATCGTCGACCTCGTCCTGATCGTAACCTTCGCGGAATTTTGTCGACTGAAAGCGCTTATTGACGATGTCTTCAGCTGTCAAAGCCATGAAAAGTACCTCATTTACTTGGGGACAAGAACTCGGGCATGATGACTGCCGGTTCTCAGATTCCGCCTTCCAGCCTAGCGCTCGATAGCAAAATTCGGCGAACCTATCGGAAAGACCCCACGACGGAGAGCAGGATGAGGGTTCCGATCATCAAGACACTCCAGCCGAGGTCTATTCCTGCTCCTCCAAATCGAAGCGTAGGAACCACGCGGCGGACAGCAGCAAGGGGTCGATCCGTCACGCTGTAGGCAACCTCTGCCGCAACGAGCACAATGCCCTTGGGCTGGAAGTTCCTGGAGAGAACGCGCACCCAGTCAAATATGAACCTCACCCACATGGCGATAAAAAACGCATACAGGGCGATATACAGAACTGTCGCTATAACGCTCACCATGCCCCCATTATGCCGGGGCGGACCCGAGAGAAGACCTAGTCAACGAGTGAGGCGTCAAGCTCAGACTCCACGCCATCACCCTCCCCACTCACGACCACGTGCGCGGGTGAGAGAAGGAAAACTTTGGGGGTAACGCGCTCAATGTGTCCCCGGAGACCCTGGGAGAGACCGCTCGAGAAGTCAACGAGGCGGCGAGCTTCTGACTCACTCATCTGGGTGAGGTTGATGATCACCGGGATTCCCTCGCGGAATGTCTCGGCAATGCTCTTGGCGTCGTCGTATTTCTTGGGATGTACCGTCAGAATCTCGTTCACATCACTCACCCCGTTTTTGGAACCCCGGCGGAGCGGGGTCACGGTTGCGCGGGGGGCTGGCTGCGCGCTATCCGGCTGTGCTTTCGATGTCGGTTGATCGCCGAAAGACTCCTCGGCGAGACCGAGAAACTCCAGTGTCTTACGTAGTGCGTTTGCCATCATTGCCCCTTAATCACAGGTTGACCCTTTAAGGCTAGGCGGGAAGCGGTCTTTTTCCGGTAATTGCCGTTCCAATGCGTAGGTGTGTCGCACCGCGGGCTATGGCCTCCCGGAAGTCCCCTGACATGCCCAACGACAAGTCTGTCGCCTCCGGGGCAACACTCAAGAGGTCCTCCTGGTAGGTCAGAACGCGGTCGAATGCCTGGCCGGGATCTTCATCTTGTGGAGCGACCGCCATAAGCCCTCGCAAACTCAGGTTGCCAGCCTCAAGGGTTCGCTCAGCGAGAGCCTTCAGATCGCCAGGTTCAACCCCTCCGCGCCCGGGAACTAAGGTGAGATTCACCTCGAGGAAGACCTCCACAGAACCCCCGTATTTGCCTAATGCCTCCACCAAAGACGGGCGATCCACTGAATGAATCACGTCGCAGTACGCCGCGACTGCTCGAGCCTTATTGGACTGAAGCTGTCCCACAAAGTGCCACGTGAGATCGAGATCCGTGAGTTCCTGGTGTTTCGGGAACGCGTCTTGGTGTCGATTCTCTCCCACATGACGAGCGCCCACAGAGTGAAGCTCCCGAACCACGCTCGCCGGATGAAATTTCGTCACCACAATCGTGGTGACCTCGTCGGGCGAGCGCCCCGCATCATCGCACGCTGAGGCCACCTGGTGTTGAACCCTCTGCCACCGGTCCGCGAGTGTCTCGGACACAGTGCTCCCTAACGCAGGAATTCGGGAACGTCGAGTTCGTCGTCCTCTTCAGCCTCTGCGGCAAAAGCGGGAGCTTCAGAGGGTTCGGGAGCTGCCCGCTCCTCGGAAGGCAACAACCACGATTCTTCGGCGTCCGGAGTTTCTCCCGTGGCGGGGGTCTCTGCCTCAGTTGCAACTCCAGCGGACAGCGGACTGGCCGAACGCTGTTGAGACTCATCAAAGCCCGCAGCCACTACCGTGACGCGCACCTCGTCGCCGAGAGAATCATCGATAACTGCGCCAAAGATGATGTTGGCATCGGGGTGTACTGCCTCTTCAACAAGCTTGGCCGCGTCGTTGATTTCATAGAGCCCCAGATTGGACCCTCCCTGGATGGAGAGGAGGACACCCTGGGCGCCTTCGATGCTCGACTCCAGAAGCGGCGAGGCGACCGCGAGCTCCGCTGCCTTGATGGCGCGATCTGCTCCCCTCGCCGAACCAATCCCCATCAGAGCAGTACCGGCGTCCTGCATCACCGATTTCACATCGGCAAAGTCAAGATTGATGAGACCTGGGGTAGTAATCAGGTCGGTAATGCCTTGCACTCCTGCCAGGAGCACGTGGTCGGCCGTTTCGAACGCCTCGAGCATGCTGATGGTGCGATCGGAAATCTCGAGCAACCGGTCATTGGGAACCACGATCAGGGTGTCGACCTCGTCCTTGAGGGCCTGGACACCGACTTCCGCCTGGGACATACGGCGCTTGCCTTCAAAAGCAAAGGGTTTGGTGACGATTCCCACGGTCAGGGCACCAATCGACTTGGCGATTCTCGCGACAACCGGTGCTCCCCCTGTCCCCGTTCCGCCACCCTCTCCGGCGGTTACAAACACCATGTCGGCACCGGCGAGCGCCTGCTCGATTTCTTCCTGATGGTCCTCGGCGGCGCGACGGCCCACCTCGGGGTCAGCACCAGCACCTAAGCCGCGGGTGAGGTCTCGACCCACATCGAGTTTCACATCCGCATCGCTCATCAAGAGCGCCTGAGCGTCTGTGTTAATGGCAATGAACTCAACTCCGCGAAGACCCCTATCGATCATGCGGTTGACGGCGTTAACGCCGCCGCCCCCGACCCCCACTACTTTGATCAGGGCGTTGTAGTTATGTTGAGCGGACACCGACTCTCCTTTGTGCTAAACCTTCAAGCTCTAGTTGAAGATAAGAGTTTTCTTCACTTTTAGCTCTCGACTGACGGTAGGGCTCAACAGGCTCTCGTCGCAGGAGGCTCTGGGCGTGTCGCAGAACCCGGTTAAACCAAGAAAAACTCAGCCTCTTTGGCGCACGACCAGGCTGTCTGGGGTGGTCACATCGATGATTCGAGTCTGCTCCCCCTCGAGAGCACGGAGGGCGGCGCTCAGCACACGAGCTTTCTCTGCAGAGCGCTCAGAAGATCCCCACACCACCTCGTGTGAACTCCCCCGAATGGTGAACCGGACATCATCCAACGTCGTGGCCGTAACACCCTCCACCTGGCTCAAAATCTCCTCGGGCAATGCTCTCAACACCCGGGTAATGGCCCGGAAACTCGGTGATGACGAATCGGCTGTCACGAGAATGCGAGGAAGCCCTGCAGGAACTGCCGGCTCCTCCCAGAGCGTGACACCAGCTGCGTCGACCACCGCGAAGGACTGCCCAGACAGCACGGCGCCCACCGGCTTTCGCTCGACAATGGTGACTACCAAGGTTCCCGGAGGCTCAATTCGGGTTTCAAAAGCCTGCACCAGGGTCAAAGGCTCCAGCGCGGTCTGAACCCGCTCGTCACTAACACGAGCCAGCGGCTCACCGTAGAGGCCCTGGAGAGCGTCGGCAACGGCCTGGGAGGTGACGCGATCGCCGCCTTCGACTCGAACCTCTCGGAACGCCAACACCGGGGACAGAGTCAAAACCACCACACTGACTAACAGCAGGCCGACGCTCCCCAGCGACATCGCCCAGGTAATGCGTCGCCTCCTCGTGGCCTCCGTGAATCTGCGGTACTCCGCCTTCTCGGCGGCGGCCCGTTGGCGAGAGGCATTCTTCACCCGTGTCGAGGATTGGACTCTCTTCGTCTTCGCTGCAGACCCCGATTTCGACCCAGTCTGGCGAGTTTGAAAGCCCTCTGGTCTATCCATCGACGCCCCCCACTGCCCTACGTTTCGCCTCGAGCAACTGGGGAACAATCTGATAAAGATCCCCGGTCGACATAGTCAGCACAATGTCACCGGGCTTGGCCCTTGCCACCGCCAGCGCGCAGGCCCGATCCCAGTCGGGCTCAAACTCGAACGATGCATCCGGAGCCATCTTCTGCAGGATGAGGTCTGTCGTCACGCCCTCGATGGGGTCTTCCCTGGAGCCAAAAATGTCGAGAAAAATCGTGTGGTCACTCCCTCGGCTAAAAGCCTCTGCGAGTTCCGCCGCCATGTACTGGGTTCTGGAGTAGAGGTGGGGTTGGAACATGGTGATGACTGATCCCTCTCCGACCACAGCGCGCGCGGTTTCCAGCGCAGCCGCCACCTCGGTCGGATGGTGGGCGTGGTCGTCATAGAACCGCACACCCTCAATCTCACCGTGGAATTGAAACCGGCGATCCGCACCGCGAAACCCGCTGGCGGCCATCGCCGCGTCATTGAGGGTGAAGCCAGACGCGACAAGTGTGGCAATGACGCCGGTGGCGTTGAGGGCATTGAGCCTCCCGGGGACCGCGAGGGTGCACTCAGCGCTCTGCCCACGATAGGTGACGGTGAACTGTGCCACAGGCCCTGGCACCAACGCGCTTTGCACGACATCTGCAGCGGGATCGACACCGTAGGTAATCAGGTTGCACTCGTCTCCCAGTCGAGCGGCGAGATGGCGCGTTCCCTCATCATCGAGACACACGACGACGGCGTCCTGGGCGCTCCTCGCAAATTCTTCGAACGAGTCATAAATGGCCTCAAGGGAGCCGTAGAAGTCGAGGTGATCGGGAGCGATATTGGTAATCATGGCGATGGCGGGCCGATAGTCCACAAAGGATCGGTCCGACTCGTCCGCTTCAATCACGAAAAGCTCGTCCTCTCCCCATCGGGAGGACACGCCCCATTCACTCACCACTCCGCCATTGACCGCACCCGAGTCGCGACCGGATCGATCGAGCGCCGTGGCGAGCATGGCCGTCGACGTCGTTTTGCCATGGGAACCAGCGACCGCCAGAACCTTCTTACCGCGGATAATCCAGCGCAGCGCCTCGGAACGGTGAAGGATCTGGAGCCCGCGGGCGCGCGCCTCTACTAGTTCTGGGTTTTCTTCCCGCACGGCGCTCGAGAGAACTACAGTGGTGGCCTCGCCCACGTGAAAAGAGTCATGGCCGATTCGCACCGTGATACCCGAGCTCTCCAAAGATTCGGTCACCTCGGAGGCCGCTCGATCCGAACCCGAGACTGTGAGACCGCGCTGGGCAAGCACTCGGGCGATCCCGCTCATCCCCGAGCCACCAATACCAATACAGTGCACTGCGCCCAGCTCATCGGGAATGGCACGACCCAGTTCAGGTTTGACCATCAGGAAACCTTTTCTTTCTGACCGAGAGCGTCACGCATTACGCCCACGAAAGCCTCTGCGGCATCAGCACGCCCCAAACCTTTCGCCTTCTGACGCATGCGCTGGAGGGCTGCATCATCGCCCAACAGCGGTAGAACGGTTGCCCGCACATAATCGGGGGTGAAGTCAGCATCCGTAACCAAGACCGCGGATCCGGCCTGGAGTGAATCCCACGCGTTCTTTTCCTGCTCCCCATTGCCCACCGGATAGGGCACAAACACCGCGGGGAGGCCGAGCAACTGAATCTCCGACACGGTGGCGGCCCCAGCCCGAGAAATGACGGCCGTCGCGGCCGCAAATGCGAGGTCCATTCGATCGCAATACTGAACAGCCACGTAACCGGGGCTGGCTTTGTCGGGCAAGGGGTTTCGGCTACCCACGATGTGCAGCACCTGCCACCCACCCTTCAACACATCTGACACCACGTCGTGGACAGTCGAGTTGATACTGACCGACCCTTGTGAGCCTCCCGTGACCACCAGAGTCTTCTTCCGGGGCGACAACCCGAAGTGACTACGGGCCTCGGAGACTGTCGGAGTCGACTCTGGGTGCGTAATGCTGCGTGGCATCGGCATCCCCAGTAATCGAGCTCGGGGCAACTTAGTCAAGGAGAACGTCGTCACGACATAGTGGGTGAGCCTCGCACCCCAGCGATTCGCAAAACCAGGAACAGCGTTCGCCTCGTGAATGACGAGGGGAATCCGCAACAACCACGCCGCAACATAGACGGGCGCTGATACATAGCCACCAAATCCTGCAACGACCTCGGGACGATGTGCGCGAATTACCTGCATGCTTTTCAGGACCGCTCCGGCAAATCGAGGCCAGAACGCGAGCGCCGAGAGCGTCACCCGTCTCGGAAGAGGAAGCCTCGCGATAGTTTCCAGACGGAAGCCTGCCTGAGGAACGAGTCGAGTTTCGAGGCCCTCCTGGGTGCCGATAACGACAATGTCGTCGGTCGTGGACTCTCCTTGCCGAATGAGCTCGTGTGCCACCGCCAGTAATGGGTTCACGTGGCCGGTGGTTCCCCCACCGGCAAGAACCACTCGCATCATCGGGTTGAGCTCCGCCTCGAGGAGCTGGCGCTCACCGAAATCGCGTCATGTCGATTGAGCGCCATGACCACGCCGATACCCAAGAGAGAAGCGAGAAGGGCAGAACCACCCACCGACATGAACGGCAAGGGGACACCCAAGACAGGAAGAACCTCTAAGACCACCGCGATGTTGATGAGTGCTTGCCCACTGAGCCAGACCATGACCCCACCGGTGACAAGCCTGGCGAACGGGTCGGGTTGCGCGCGGACCAGTCGAGCCATCGAGACAGCGAGAATCACGAAGGAGAGGATGACCATACTGGTTCCGATCAGACCGAGCTCCTCCCCCACAATGGCAAAGATAAAGTCAGTCTCGGCGTGCGGCAGCCACGACCATTTGGCCCGCGAATTGCCTAACCCCACGCCCAAAATCCCGCCAGAACCCAGTGCGTAGGTGGAGTGAACTATTTGCCAGCAGGTTCCCAAATAGTCGTCCTCGGTACAACCGGAAAACCACGTCATGATTCGATCAATTCGAGAAGGACTCAGCATCGCGAGAAGAGCCACCCCAGCGCCGATGAAGGCAACCACCGTGAAGAGGTGGGACAGTTTTGCTCCGGCAAGGAAGACAATTCCGAGGGCAATGATGACCATGACCCCCATGGTTCCGAGGTCTTGGCCGAGCATTACCAAGGTGAGCGCCATGAGCACACCCAATCCCAGAGGTCGCAACAGCGTCCGATAGTCCTCAACGACGTCGATGCGATCGGCGAGAATCGCCGCCATCCAAATGATCATGGCGACTTTCAAGATTTCGGAGGGCTGACCGGTAAAGCCGGCGATGTTGACCCAGTTGGTGTTACCACCCGAGGTGATACCGAGAGGAGTGAACACAAGACCCTGCAGTAGCAACGCCACCAGAAAAATACTGGGTGCCAGTTTTTTCAGCGCTCTGGCGGGAAAGCGCGAGATGACGAGCATCAGCGGCACGCCCAGTGCGACCCACACGACCTGACGGAAAAAGGTGGCGAAAAAGTCCCCGTCATTACCGAGTGCAGACCCCACGAAGGACGACGAGAGCACCATCACCAGTCCAAAAATGACCAGGAAGAACACCATGGAGACCATGACGACGTAATCTGCCGATTCTCGCCCAAAAAGGCGCTTCACCGACACGGTGACGCGTGGCGCAGACGTCTTCGATGCGACTTGAGTCACTACGCCCCCACCTACTTTCGACCATCGGACCTTCATGTTGAGGTTGATGGATGTTGCGTACCCTCCAGTGTGTGGGGAAAACAGCCCGAGAACCGCTAAGGCACGCCGATTAGTCGGGGTGCAAATCCAGGCTAGGGAAGGCTCAAAACGCCGGCGATAAGAGCAGGTTCGACGTCCTTCGAGCGCGTAATGGCGATTGCTGCCAAGAGAGCGGGTAGCTGATCGGGAACACGCCAGCCAGCCTCCTGGAGTTCCTCCAGCGTCGAAATCTCCAGTGCTTGATGGGCTCGGTCGTCGAGGAAGGCGCGATCAACGATGATTCCCTCCACCAAGCCGATGTCACTCATCCCCGGGGAATCAATACCGAGCCCAATAGCTCTGGCACCCTCAACAACTTCGGCGTCTTCAACTTGGGACTCTGTAGGGCCCACTCCCTTGCGATAGACGCAGGCTTGGGTGGTCCCATCAAAGAACACTCCCACGGAATCATCACGTTCTGTCTCCAGCGACACGGTCAACGAGGGCGAAATGGGGCTCTGGGGAAAACGAGAGCGCCAGATCAACGAGTGCGGGGAAACCTGGACAATCAGGTTCTCCCACGGGCGAGGTTCCCGCAGAGCGTCCAAAACGGGGGGCGCTAGATAGCCCACGACACGGGTGGGCAACTCGGCCGCTTGAAAGACCCGTACAGCAAGGTCGACTGCAGTGTCAGACCCCGGGCCATGGAGCACCATCGTCCAGGAAGCAGGGGGACCTGACTTGTCCCGAAGACGCCATGCAAGATCAAGATCCGACCAGAGGGGAATGCCGCGCACGCGAATCGACGCCATCACCGGATCGTCTGCTTTCACTCCAGGCGAAGCGATGGCGACATCCCACTCGTGGTTTTCCATCTCCCGAACCCGGGCGGCGGGATCGGGATCCACAAGCACCGTCGCGCCCACGACGCGCGCGAGGTTGAGCAAGTCTTCTGGCGCTTCCGGAGCACACACCGTGACCTCGCAACCCAGCTCGCAGAGTGTGTCCACTACCGCGAAGCCCGTCTGTCCCAGGCCCACAACCAGAGCGCGAAGACCCGACCAGGGTGAGTGCCAGCTCGTCAGGTCATCGAGAGCGCTCATGGTCAACGACTGAGCCACTCCAGGTAAAACAGTCCAGCGCCCACAGCGGCGAAGAGTCCGGCAATGAGCCAGAACCTCACCACAATGGTCACTTCAGCCCACCCTTTGATTTCGTAGTGGTGGTGAAGCGGAGACGAGTAGAAAATTCGTCGACCGCCGGTCGCCTTGAAATAGAGACGCTGAAGGATGACCGATCCGGTCAAGATGACGAAGAGTCCGCCGACAATCGGGAGCAGGACTTCGGTGCGTGAGAACAGAGCGAGAGCGGCAACTCCGCCTCCCAGAGCCAGAGACCCCGTGTCGCCCATGAAGATTTTTGCTGGGGAGGTATTCCACCAGAGAAAACCAATCAAACTGGCCGCCACGATGGCCGCCACCGCAGTGAGCTCCAGAGAGTCCCTCACTTCGTAGCACTTATAGAGGACGTCCTCGTCCGGGAAAGCGCGGAAGCAGGACTGGTTGAACTGCCAAAAGGTGATCATGACGTAGGCGACGAAGACGAGGATGGTGGCTCC
>Ga0181563_10005845_pt1 | contig 11172 bp, 10 predicted proteins | sample 011ome_25_FD_133759 | JGI IMG/M metagenome (GOLD analysis project Ga0181563, IMG submission 133759) | Coastal salt marsh microbial communities from the Groves Creek Marsh, Skidaway Island, Georgia - 011512CT metaG (megahit assembly) | ecosystem: Environmental > Aquatic > Marine > Intertidal... | reverse complement strand
TTAAGAAAGCACAACTGAGTGATAGTAATACCCATGAAAGACGTTTAAAGAATAAAAATAATACTAAGAACATAATGACTAAAATACTGAAACCAAATATACCAATGTCACTTTTAATGTATTCTTTAATATCATTAGCAATTAATGGTGCGCCCGCTAGATAGAATACTCCAAGGTCTTGTTGACTAGCTAGTAACTGACGAATCTCTCTCAGTGCTGAACTATAATCATCTCCGGTTATTTTGCGCTCAGTTAGAATTTCCGCATTCAATGCAGACATATTGGCCAATAATTTTTCGTCTTTTGGATTAAGTTCAAGTTTGTCCAGCAGAACATATTTGTCTTGCAGTAATTTATCCAGGCGAACATTAGTTTCAATGTTGGCAATGATGGCAGTGGCATCAGCATTGTCACTGACTAGGTTGGAAGAATATAAAGCGCCAGTTGTAAATTCTTTTTTAACTAAATCAATATCAACATCAGAATCGTTTAATAGTTTGAAGTGCGATACACCGTCATCGTCAATTCGACGCGTTTGTTCCAGTAATGGGACAGTAGAGATGCTGGTTACAGAGTCTACTTTTTTTATTGCTTCCAGTGACTGAGTGAGTTGTGTCACATCATCTATCGATGCTGGTGAAAATAAATCTTTGTGAGGCTTATAACCAATAACAATAAATTCATCAGTGCCATATTGTCTATGCACTTCACGATAAAATTTTAGATCAGGATCACTTTCTAGAAGTAAAGAATCAGGAGAGGCGTCCACTGAAATGTTCTGAAGATATGGAGTGAGTCCTCCAATGATGGCAACTATAAAGAACATAGTTACGAATGGTTTCTTTAAGATAAGCTCGATCATTATTATTATTGTTCTTTGGGTTAATTCAGGATCAAATTGTACCATCTAGTAAGATCATTGCAGCAGATCTTTGGCCACTCTAATGCCTGCAAATGTCACTGTGACTGACAGTGGCAGGTCGTGTATTGTATCTGATGAATTATGACAAAATGCTCATATTAGGTAGTGCTTATAAGAGGGCTCGTGAAGATATAATCACCCCATCTTCATCGGCATAGACATAGTCACCAGGAATAAAGTCAACATCGGCAAAATGTACATTAATATCTATCTCTCCCACACCTTTCTTGACGCTTTTAAGTGGCATCGTGGCTAACGCTTTCACGCCGATGTCGATAGTGGCGATGACACCAGAGTCACGAATACAACCATAGACGATAATGCCGCTCCAGCCATTGTCAGCGCCCAGTTGTGCAAGTAGATCTCCTACCATTGCGCAACGGGTTGACCCCCCCCCATCGACAATTAAAACGCGTCCATTGCCTGGTTTCTCCAGTTGCGCGCGTACTTGAGTATTGTCTTCATGACATTTAACTGTGGAAATAGGGCCGCTGAAGCTGATGTTCTTGCCATAATCGTGGAATAGCGGTTGCGCGATTTGCAGTGAATCGGAATGATCGTCACATAAGTCTGCGGTTTTAAACATTCTTGTAAACCTCTGATTTGTTTATATATTTGTTATTCATTTAAATGTCAGTCTTGAGATGTGAGTGATCTAAAATTGACAACGAAATGAATCATAGGTGGCTCCTGACAGTCAGGCAAGTAGCAAACCAATATTTCCTTGAAATTGGTAGATAGTACGAGACGCGTTTAAAAGTATTTGCTAATATACGGCACGTTTTTTTGCTTCCTTCGAGATTATAGCTGCAAAATTGGGCCGGGCTCGCAGGGTGAATGCACAATAATTGTCTATTTAAAGGAGATATTTTAGTGACTAGAGAAGAACAAGTTAAGCAACTTGAAAAAGACTGGGCGGAAAACCCGCGCTGGGCAAATGTAAAGCGTGGCTATACAGCTGAGGATGTTGTGCGTTTACGAGGTTCTGTTATTCCTGAGTATACCTATGCGCGTCGTGGTGCTGAGAAACTCTGGAGTTTAGTTAACGGTGGTTCAAAGAAAGGTTATGTTAACTGTCTAGGTGCTCTGACGGGTGGTCAAGCATTACAACAGGTTAAAGCTGGAATTGAGGCTATTTATCTATCAGGTTGGCAAGTTGCAGCAGATGCCAATACTTCTGAGACTATGTATCCGGATCAATCTCTATATGCATACGATTCTGTTCCTACAGTAGTTCGCCGTATTAATAATACTTTCAAGCGTGCTGATGAGATTCAATGTGCGCGTGGCGTGGATCCTGATAGTGCAGAATTCACTGATTACTTTGCACCTATCGTGGCTGATGCAGAAGCAGGTTTCGGTGGCGTTTTAAATGCATTCGAACTGATGAAGAATATGATCGCAAATGGAGCTGCAGGCGCTCACTTTGAAGATCAATTAGCTGCTGTGAAGAAGTGTGGTCATATGGGCGGTAAAGTACTTGTGCCCACGCAAGAGGCTATCCAAAAACTTATTGCCGCACGTCTTGCATCAGATGTGCTTGGGGTTCCAACCATTGTGTTAGCGCGCACTGATGCTGAAGCTGCTAACTTATTAACTTCGGATTTTGATGATAACGACGAGCCATTCTGCACCGGTGAGAGAACAGCTGAAGGTTTCTATCGTGTTAAGAATGGTCTTGAGCAAGCTATTTCACGTGGTGTAGCTTATGCACCGTATGCTGATTTAGTTTGGTGTGAAACTGGTAAGCCCGACATTGGTTTTGCTCGAGAATTTGCGCAAGCCGTCCAAGAAAAGAACCCTGGTCAGCTGCTAGCATACAACTGCTCGCCGTCATTTAACTGGAAGAAGAATCTTGACGATAGCAAGATTGCTAGCTTCCAGGAAGAACTGGCAGATCTTGGTTATAAGTATCAGTTTATTACATTAGCTGGTATTCATAACATGTGGTACAACATGTTTGAACTTGCACATGACTATTCGCGTGGTGAGGGCATGAAGCACTATGTAGAGAAGGTTCAAGAGCCAGAGTTTGCTGCTGCTGAGAAAGGTTATACTTTTGTGAGTCATCAGCAGGAAGTGGGCGCAGGTTACTTCGACGATGTGACTACTGTAATTCAAGGTGGTCAATCTTCAGTGACAGCTTTGACAGGTTCTACAGAGGAAGAGCAGTTTTAAGCAATATGATGGGTATGGGTGCTGTATTATCGGCACCCATATTTGTGTAATTTGTATTAACAGTATGACTGCATACGTGCACTTTTATGTATTAGTGTTGAATCAACAAGCGTCATATAGTCAAACTGATAACACCTATGTAATAGCACTACTTAAAGATGATCCTGATCAGTCAATTTTAATCCAAACATGGCTTGATGAGGCTGGGCAAATGTCTGGTGTTTTCCTGCGATGTGGCTATCACTAAAGCGGTTCATAATGATAGTTTTGATGTTCTGATATTCGATTAGCTAGTTCCAGATATAAAAATGGTCTTGAGGTGCTAGATCGCGTTAGTGAAAATCTAGATTGGCGCGTGCCAATATTATTTATTACTCAACGTAATTCTGAAAGTCATATTGTAAAGGCGCTTCAGCAAGGTGCAGATGACTATATGTCAAAGCCGGTTAAAAGAGCAGAAATGCTGACTCGTATAGAGACCATATCTCGCCGTTCACATGCTATTAATGAAAAATGAAATCCTGGAATTTCCTCCCTATAAGCTTAATCTAGCCTCCCGGACGCTCCAGCTGGCCGATCATGTTCTTGATATCACACATAAAGAGTTTGCATTGAGTGTGTTCTTTTTTAGAAATAATGGAAGGGTTTTGTCTCGTGGTTATATATTAGAGTCTGTATGGGGAAAAAGTGCAGAATTAAATACTCGCACTGTAGATACGCATATCAGCCGATTGCGCAGAAAACTCTCGTTAGCTTCGGATAATAAGTGACGGCTATCATCCATATATCAATACAGCTATCGTCTAAAACAATGTGACGACACGCTGCATGAAAGTTCCAAACAAATTAATCGAAATTCTATTATTTGATCGTCACTTAGTGCCGATTTCCGGGTTTTAAACATCCTTTAATTGTTGCTAGGTTTTGGCATCATCAAATTATAATAATGATGTGACAGCTCAGCTCCAGCAAGGCTATGTGTAGAGTTTTCCAGAAAAGGTCAAAGCCATAAAGATCGCTAAACAGGAATTGTTAGCTGCTGAACATATAGACGAAAGCTTAAAGATACTTCAGAATACCACACATAAAATCACAGGCTCTTGAGGAGCGTATGGATTTGAGCAAATACGTAGTATTGCAGGTGATATCGAATTTCTATGTGATCAATATATCAACATACATAGACAGACTTATCATCAAGAATTGATTGATTTAAATCTAAAATATTTAGATAAGCGCATCATGCTTTTTTAAGCTTACATGTGAGTGGAATAGCGGTTGCTAGCGTATATTATTTCTCAAGTTAATCTCTAGGTGGGAACAGATGTCGGTAACGAATAGTATATTTAAAGTCATTTTTTATAATGAAGGTAAAGTCTATGAGATTTTTGCTTTAGAGGTTTATCCTTCTGATATGATTAATTTTGTCACAGTTGAGCAATTGACTTTTAATAATAAAAATACGTTAGTAGTTGATCCTAGTGAAGAAAAATTAAAAATTGAATTTGAATCCGTGGAGCGTACCTATATACCTGTGCATTCTATTATTCGCATTGATGAAGTGAATAAGCTTGGCACTGCGAAGATTACACAAACAGACCAGAAGGTGACTCAATTCCCTGGTGTAAATAGTAATTTATCAAGTGATAATGAGACATAAACGTCTTTGTAATTATTAGGAGAGATGCCAGAGTGGTCGAATGGGCTCGCCTGGAAAGCGAGTGTACGTGAACAACGTACCGAGGGTTCGAATCCCTCTCTCTCCGCCAGTTCTATAAATCCTACACATTAGTCGCAATGTCAAATAGACTTAATTCACTCATTGCGAGTAGCGGGCGTGTATGTAGGAACACGCTCAGTTTGGACTGGTGTTGAAATGATACGGTCTTGCGCGATATTCCAGAACTGAAGGAACGTGGCATCTTTATTCAAGGTCGCGGTGGTGGGTGTAGCAGGAGTTACAGCCTGTTGAAACAAGGAGAAGTGGAGCCATTAATATAAATATAGAGGACCAATATAGTGACTAAAATATGGGCTACATTATTAAAGCCACAGGCTTGGATAGCAAAGGTACTATTAGTAGTTATTGTGGTTGGCATCTTCTCACTTGGGTTTTTAGATTACTTGCAGCCAATTAAGTCATACTTAGACTCAGATGAGTTAGCATTTAAAATAGGCGAAACCCGTTTCTCCGCATATTTGGTAATAAAAGCTGCTATCACAATTGTGACGCTGTTTTGGCTTACTGGCATATTTTCTGAGTTTGGCGAAAAACGTATCAAATCAATTAAAGGGATTAAAGCCAGTAATAAAGCACTTATTACTAAAGCATTTCAAATTTTCGTATATTTCTTTGGCTTCATCATTGGCCTTGATGTACTCGGCATAGACTTGACGGCTCTTGCTATTTTTAGTGGTGCCATTGGTATTGGGATTGGTTTTGGTCTGCAGAAAATTACATCAAACTTTACCAGCGGTCTGATCTTATTATTTGAAAAATCAATTAAAAATGATGATTTGATAGAACTTGCTGACGGCACTTATGGTTTCGTACGGCACACAGGTGCACGTTACACATTAATTGAAACCTTTGATGGAAAAGAGATTATGATTCCCAACGAAGATTTTATCACCAGCCGTGTTACAAATTGGACGTTTAGTAACAGCAAAGGGCGTGTGGAAATCAATATTGGCGTTTCATATGAGTCCGATATAGAAAAAGCTATGGAACTAATACTTCAAGCCGCCAAAGAGCATCCTCGTTGTGTTGAAGATCCCGAGCCTACTTGTTTTTTAGAGGAATTTGCTGATAGCTCTGTTAATTTCAAGCTCTTTTTCTGGGTCGCAGATGTCACTGAGGGGCGCTTTGAACCTAAAAGTGATGTGATGAGAAATATTTGGAAAAAATTCAAACAGCATGATATCACTATTCCTTACCCACAAAGGGATCTTCATATAAAAAATGCGGAGATCTTTAAATGAGTGAACATATTTTATTAGCATATAATTTTGATAATAAAGGAGGTGGAGAGTCTCTAAAAGGTGACGCTATTTCCAAACAAATCAAGGATGATGCAATAGCTTGGGTTCATTTGGATGCGAACCACTCTGACACAAGGGCGTGGCTTGAAAAAGAAGTATCATATCTTGATCCATTTATTATTGAAGCACTAATGGCAGAAGAAACAAGACCTCGTATGACACAAGTAGATAATGGTGTGCTGCTCATACTCAGGGGCGTGAATTTGAACGAAAATGCTGATCCAGAAGATATGATCTCTATACGTCTATGGGTGGATCAACATCGGATTATTTCATTGCGTAAAAGACGTTTAAAAGCAGTGAGTGATATTGAAGCCAAGATTAAACAAGGCACAGGCCCCAAAGATGCTGGTGAATTTGTTTGTATGCTTGTTTCCCGATTATTTGAACGGATGGAGCCTGTTTTATCAGAACTTGATGAAACCACGGATGATATTGAAGAACATATTCTTGAGAATGCGGACACATCATTGAGAGAGTCCATAATTGATGTGAGAAAAAAAGCCATTATGTTCAGACGTTATATGGCACCACAACGAGATGCTATTAGTGGACTCCAAATGGCTGATATTCAATGGTTGGAAGAGAGTCACAAGTATCATTTGCAAGAAGCTTATAACCATGTCACTCGCTATGTTGAAGACTTGGATGCCATTCGTGAAAGAGCACAAATTGTTAAAGACGAGCTGGCGAATATTATTGCCGACAAACTCAATCGTAATATGTATGTTCTGTCCGTGATTGCTGCGATTTTCCTGCCCCTGGGATTTTTGACAGGTCTTTTAGGGATCAATGTTGGAGGCATTCCGGGGGCCGATAACACAGGCGCATTTTTTATCTTTTGTGGCATATTAACGCTAATTGTGTTGATGCAGGTCGTTATTTTTAAACGGTTCAAATGGTTCTAATTGGTTATTACGTGTTTTCAATGTATTCCTAACAAGCGCTTAAGATGATGATTAGCTCAGTACTTTTGTCACTATGATTGAGAATATATCAAGAGCGGAAATCAAAGCAGCGCAGGGTGTTGCAACCTCCTGATGAGATTAGAAGATTCGAATCCTAAGGGGTTCTATGTATCGCCAATCAATAAAATAGTTCCCCATTTGCTATTAAGATATATACAGATATATGCTGGTCATTTGATATTTCGCCAGGCAAAGTTCCTCACAATGTGAGCATGAATAGATCAAGCACGCCAAATCTTCATCAATAAATAATGTACTCATCGACCGAATTGATAGTGAACGTGAAAGTGGTCTCAATGTGTATGATGCCACGATTAAAGCTTGTCTAGCTCGAATGCGGCCAATTTTGATGACAACACTTACGACTGTACTTGGATTGATGCCTATGATGCTTTTTGGTGGGGAGCTCTGGTATCCGATGTCAGTAGTCATTATATTCGGTTTGGCTCTTTCGAGTATACTAACACTTGGTTTTGTGCCAGTACTTTACGTTACATTTTTTAGTATTGATATCTCAAAAAAATAAGCATCTGGTTTAAAAAGATACCGACTGCATAGCCTAGTATTAAAAAGCCAAAGTCTTTACACCGCTAGAGTTATAACGTTGGGTTTTATAGCTGCGTCATACTCTGATAATGCATTAATTGTCAGTGCCAGTTTTAACCTTGATGTCTTCAAATGCAGATAATGCGCGGTCTCTTGCTGCGATGTGGTCAACAATAGGGTGTGGGTAATCATTGCCTAACTCGATACTGCTCTCTTTTAACACCAACTCAGGAGCGTCCCATGGACTATGGATGAATTTTTTGGGTAAATGTTTCAGTTCTGGTAACCACTGTTTTACATACACACCGTCTGGATCAAATTTTTCGCCTTGCAGTTGGGGATTGAAAATTCTGAAGTAAGGTGCTGCATCTGCGCCACACCCTGCAACCCATTGCCAGCTGGCAGAATTATTAGCTAAGTCAGCATCGACCAATGTATCCCAAAACCACTGTTCTCCATAACGCCAATCAATCAGCAAATGCTTTATCAAAAATGAGGCTACAATCATACGGACACGATTGTGCATCCAGCCCGTTTCCCACAGTTCACGCATGCCCGCATCAACTATTGGGTAGCCTGTTTTACCCTGCTGCCATGCAGTAAGCATTTCCATATCATTAATCCAAGGAAACTCATTAAAGTTTGGCTTGAAAGACTCATGAGGTAATTGTGGCCAGTAATGCAGGAGATAATATGAAAATTCGCGCCACATGAGCTCTCTAATAAATGACTCACTACCTGGATTTATAGCTTGGTCAGAGTGCATGACCCTATGCCATAATTGTCGTGGTCCGATTTCTCCAAAATGCAGATGGGGTGAGAGTCTTGATGTGCCAATAAACTCTGGGCGATTTCTTAGTACATTATATTTGCTTAAGGCATGCATATTGAATGCATCAAAATTAATATGTGCGCCTTCTTCTCCAGGCTGCCAATTGTTTTTAAATTCTTTGCCCCAGAGTTTTTCGTCTGGTAGCAAACCCCAGTCGGTGAGCTCATCACATGGTATCGCTTGAGAATAATTGTTTAGAGAGTCTGGTGCAGGGATTGGCGCAGGAGGATTGAGTTCTCGCATTGCGCATTTGTAAAATGGTGTAAATACTTTGAATGGCTCGCCGCTCTTATTGAGAATCTTTTCTGGCTCAACAAGACAGTTGTTTTTAAATCTTTTTACTTCAATGTTATGACTAAAACGAGTGTGTATATCAGTTTCAAGTTGAATATTGTAAGGCTCATAGTGCCGTGAAAAAAATAAACCTTGCGCCTGTGTTTCGTGAATAAGTTTACCAAGTTCTTCTAGCGTATTGCCCTGCCTCAAGATGAGAGGTGTTTTGTATAGGCGAAGATCAGCAGATAACGCCTCAAGGCTTTTATGTAACCACCAACGGCTTGCTGATCCCATATTCCACTCGCCACCGAGTGAGCTGTCATGTATGTAAACCATGATAAGGGGTTTTCCCGTTTTGCAGGCGTTGTGTAGAGTGCAGTTATCAGAAATGCGGAGGTCTTGTCTAAACCAGACGATTATTGGGCTGTTAGATTCCATACTTTAAATGATCGATATTGTTTACATTTCAAAGTATAGTTGAATCCAACATCCAAGACTTACGCTGTACAGGACGACAAACAACCATGTCTAATTGTTGTAATACTCAAGAAGCCGGACAAAGCAAGAGTCCTAGGCCTGACTACTTACTATGGGGTTCTCTAAGTTTAACTGTGTTGGCTTATGTTCTCTACTTGATGAATGTGTTTGATCCGCAGAGTCAACTAGGGTTGGCCACAGAATCTGTATTCGAGTTAGTTAACATTGTCTGGTGGGGTCTAGTATTAGGTATCTTGTTGTTGGCGGCACTATCTAAAGTACCGCGTGAGTTTGTAATTTCTTTGCTGGGTACGGGTACAGGTTTTAAAGGAATCATTAGAGCTGTATTAGGTGGAGTATTGTTAGATTTATGCAGCCATGGGATTTTAATGGTGGGAGCTAAACTCTATGAAAGAGGGGCTTCACTTGGTCAAGTAATGGCTTTTTTAATTGCAAGCCCATGGAATTCTTTCTCATTGACCATAATTCTCATTGCATTAATAGGTTTTTACTGGACGATTTTCTTTATCTTAGCCTCAATGGCTATTGCTTTTATCTCTGGCATTATCTTTGATGCATTGGTAGATCGTGGGGTATTACCTCAAAACCCTTATGCAATAGATTTGCCGGCTGATTTTCAATTTCTTCCACAGGCTAAAAAGCGTTTGTCTCTCATTCGGTATGATCGTGCCATGATTATGTCTATGCTTAAATCCGGTGTTATCGAGTCGAGGATGGTTATACGCTGGATATTATTTGGTGTGTTGTTGGCCACTGCAATTCGTTTACTGCTGGATGTGGACACATTTCAGGCGTACTTTGGTCCAACTTTATTTGGACTCAGTGCAACATTATTCTTTGCTACCATTATAGAGGTATGCTCTGAAGGCTCCGCTCCTGTGGCAGGAGACTTACTAACTCGAGCAAATGCACCTGGTAACAGCTTTGCATTTTTAATGGCGGGAGTATCCACAGATTATACGGAAATTATGGTTTTGAAAGATGCCACTAAGTCTTGGAAAATTGCATTGTTCTTACCATTGATCACATTACCCCAAGTTTTATTAATAGCTTATTTTGTCAACACTTTTGCTGTTTAGTACGAACTGATTCCCAAATTATCTTTTACACCAACTAGATGAGGAGTGTTGACCTTATCGACACTGATTATTTTATGATCACGGATGTAATCCGCTACTTGTTCCCATACAGGCGGGCCTGAGGATAAGTTGTTGACAGTCGCCCAGCCAGCAACTGAGTAGCTTTTATGGGCCTCTATAGCTGTTCCGTCATCAAGCGCCATATTGCTAATTCTGTGCCCAATTGTTTGTCGTGGTTCACAGGTATAATTCATACCCCCTAAGCGAACCATATCACCGCCTTGTTGATAGTATGGATTAGGATTGAATAAATTGTCACACACATCCTCCAAAACTAATTTCAATTGTTCCCCAGTCATGTCTGTACGATAAGTTTCAGGATATGTCATACAAGTTTGATCAAGAACGTGTTCCATAGTGATCGGGGAGTCGATAGGAATGCTCGTTCCCCACCTAAAACCAGGTGATAAGGAAATTTGACTGTCATTCTGTTCACGCAATGCATTACAGATTAATTGATCAAAAGTCCCATTGAAATTACCACGCCGATATAATGTCGTGTGCGTGTGACCGAGTTCTTCTTCAAGCCAGTTCAAGTAAGGTGAGCGCACTTTTTCAATATATGCAGCCATTTCAGGATCTTCTGCGATTAGGTTAGAGAATATAGGTAGTAACTTATACTGATAGTCGCGTATTTTCCCAGACTGAATGTCTAGATCCATAACACCAAGAAATTTGCCACTAGAGCCTGCATTAGTGACTAAGGTAATTCCGTTTAAATTTTTCACTTCTATCGCTGTTGGTATTGCGTCATGTGTATGTCCTCCCAAG
>Ga0181563_10005840_pt1 | contig 11178 bp, 19 predicted proteins | sample 011ome_25_FD_133759 | JGI IMG/M metagenome (GOLD analysis project Ga0181563, IMG submission 133759) | Coastal salt marsh microbial communities from the Groves Creek Marsh, Skidaway Island, Georgia - 011512CT metaG (megahit assembly) | ecosystem: Environmental > Aquatic > Marine > Intertidal... | reverse complement strand
TAACGTCGAGGGCGCTCATAGGTTCCGCTCGTTTCAAAAACAGCAAGAACTCCAGAAAGCATATCACCGGGAAGCTGATATGGATATTTCCATTCACCTACTGGAGCGGTTGATAATCGAGCAAGTTGGACTTTTTTAAGGCTCCAACTCCATTGATAGGTTGATAAGAGATTATCTCGAATATCTGGATAGAGGCGATCACAAGCTGTCGCTGTATCTGTTCCCTCATCAAAAGCTGAGATGGTTGCGGCACCAAGCATTACTAAAGCATCAGAACAAATTGAAACAGATGTATCGCCAGTAGCCATTATAAATCTCCAATTTTTAAAAGGGGCCGGTTGCCCAGCCCCTCTAAAGATTTAGTCGCCGTCAGTTGCGGCCAATGTAGTACCATCAGCAACATCAACAACACCAGACGCATTAGAAAGCACTTGTGTTAAGGTGCTAACTCTTGTGCCACCCGTAGATGTTACACAATAAATTAAATCTCCAACCGCCAGGGTATCTGACAGATCATTGAAATAACCTTCTGTGTTGACAGTCGCTATCGTGTCAGCCGTTTGGTATGAGTAAATAGAAGGGGCACTGCCCTTCTTTGATGCTCCAATGGTTGCAAAACCTGCACTTGAAAAAGCCATTTATTTGTCTCCTTACTCTGTACAGCTAATTTTTACGATGCCTTCATCGTCAATGGCAATCGCACCCGCAGAGAACATCGAGGACACAAGGAATGATGTTTTCTCTGGAATGTAATTGACCTCTGATTTCTGAGACATGCTTTCAGCATAACCCATGCTGTCCTGATGCCAGGCAAAGCACGAACGGGTTGAGGGCTTAGGAACACCGCCTTCATCACGATCACCCATAGTGATAATGTTGAAGCCCATGAATGAACTGATTTCTCCACGCACAAGAGCTTTAACTGTAGCAAAGTCAGCTGAAGTTACTTCAGTCTCACCAAGCAAAGCATCAAGCTGCGAAGAATGCATCAACAAGTGGCGGCCTTCTGAAGGCACATTGTTGTCATTCAAAGCCTTGGCAGCTGCACGAAGCTTTTCAATGTTCATGTTTGTTCCCGAACCACCAACAGTTGTAGCAACAGTAGATGGAGAAGAAGCAGCATTTAAAGCATCAATACAAAGCTGATCCATACGACGAGCGATCGCTTTAGAAACAACCTGGACAAGTTCCTGGCGCTCATCAAAGTTTACATGAGACTGATGGAAAATGTCTGAGTATTCAGCTGCGATATAGTCACTCATAGTGGCTGTAACTTGTGAATAAGTTACGTTTAATGGGGTTACGTCTGTTTGTGGAACACGAACAGTTGCAACGCCTTTGCCGATTTTTGGAAACTTAACTGTGTTTCCGCGCACCCCGGTACGTGACCGCATGGTGCCACGAAGCAATGCTTCGCCTTGATATGCCTGTTTTACCTCTTCATCAAAGAGAGTTACAAAGGCATTAGTAATACTCTGCGCCATAGCAGAAGCCTCCTATAAGGTTTCAACTTAAAACGCTTACCGTTAGCCGATGTAATTCGGGCGGTCGCTTGCGCGGAAATGGCCGCGCCAACCAGTGGTTTACCACATCAACGGGCCGCGCAGCGGTTAGCCGTTACACCACATATACACACAAGCAACCATTTTGGCAATATATTTAGGCGTTGGCCTCAGCCCATTGTTTTTCTATCTTGGTGCGCCATACATTATCAGTTTTCCAGCGAGGGTCAGCCACCGCTTGCCGAAGATCATCAACAGTCATTTCTGGTGTTGCGACGACCGGGCCGGTAGGGATGTTTTCATTCGTGTATCCCTGGATGAATTTAGTCATAGCATTAATGGCATCCGCATTATTTAAGCTATACGCCAAAGCTTCCCGCTCTGTGTTTGTGAGATTAGCCTTCATAATATTTCGCTCGAGAAAGGATATCTTTTCCTGGCCACGTTCGCCAAGCTTTTCCATCTCTTGGCGTCGATCATAATCTATGGCCTCCTGGTCTTGCTGAGAAAACTCCAGAACATTCCCGGCAAGTTCTTCAAACGCTTGCTGAGATATGCCATATTTTTTAGCCCATTCTTGATATGTCTGGACAGTTGGATCTTCCGGGTCGAGGCCACGATCAACCAGATCCGCAATTTCGTAATCGCCCTCTGGTGCTTTATGTTTTCCATTCTTGAATGCTTTTTCAAGTTCTGCATAACTTTTTGCAAGCTTTTCAACATCCGGGCCATCCTCATCCCAAAACTTCTCTGGATAAAAATCAGGCCGCTCGATAGGCTCATCATCTACCTCGACCTGCTCGCCCTCTTCTTCACGCAACTGAAAGGGCTGCTCTTCTTGCTGCTCTGGCTCTTGTGCCGTTAGGTTTACCAGCGGGCTATCATTTTCATCCGCTGTTATAGTTTGATTTTCTTCAGACATTATTACTCCTTTCCACCCTGCGCTCAATCAGACGAACCAGTTCAGTCATGCCCGTTCTGGCATAACCATGACTTGGATCTTCGCCTGGATACCAGGATGGTTGTTCGATAGTTATCTGCCGTAAGTGGTGTAACACTTTTTGGCCTTCCTCAGACTTGAACACCCGACCGTAAAGGATATCAAGATCATCCGCCCTTTGCGGCTCCGCAAAGGCTTGGTTCATTCCTTCCCAACCCTCTAACGAACTCATTGAACAGCCTCCGCGACTGTTTCATCTGTTGGCAACTGTTCTTGCTGTGCCATCATTGCTTGTTGCATTTGCTGCATCATCATTTGTTGTTCTTCTGGTGTGTTCAGCACACGTTGATCTATGCCCATCTTTTCTGCGATAAATGAAAGGCTCTCTGGAACATTTATGATTGTCTGTCCTTGCGGGCCCATAGATTGCGCAATCTGCATAAAACTCAATAGCTGATTAACCTCTTCCATTTTTGGTGCTTCAGCTAATGGAGAAATCGCGCTTACCTTAATTTCGACACCATTTACCTTGAGCGGCATATCGATCAAGCCCTGCCTGTCCAGGACAAATAAAATCCGCGATACCAATGGAATCATAATTTCAGTCATCAATCGACCAAAGGCAGATCCAAGATTTGTAGCCAACTCACGTTGACGCTGTGCGATTTCAGTAGCAGACCGCGCCGACATTGTATCAGGCGGCAAAGTGTCATCCATTAAAATCTTTTTAATGTTTACCCTAAGATCCTGGATAATGATTTGGCTTGTGTTAAAATCACCGGCTTTTGGTAGAGGCGCAAGAGAAGCGCCTTGCGGCCCGCCATTTCGAGCGACAGGTATGATTGCGCCGGGCTGTATCTTAATGTTCTGTGGATTTAAAACGCCATCATCAGCGGCCAGATAAACACCAGCAATCGATAGTGATGCGTTCTTCAACACAAGCTCAAGCGTTTTATTAAGGGTTTTAATATCGGCTATTGCGTCAACTAGAGGCCCACGACCATAGATTTCCCCAGCGGTTTTACTAAATCTAGCAACAATAAATGGTGAAGATTTCATCTCACGATAAACAAGCTCTTGAGATTTTTCTGGCCAAACAACGTGATAATGATACCGACCTGTTTCCTGGTCGAATAGCACAGCATCGAAAAGATCTAGCTCAGTTGAGGGCTTCCTATTAATAACATCTTCCAGATCTGGACTAATTACAGCATCAGGAAACTCTCTTTGAAGAGCTTCTGCTTTAATTCTAAGCTTGCGATATACGTTGTCGATAACGCCATTTGCGCCCTCTTCGATAGCCACAAGATACTGTGGTATTGCCAGGAAGCGGATCGGGGTTGCCTCATCACCAGGCATAACCATCATAACCGCAGTACCAACACAAAGATCCAGAAGGAACTCACCCATCGCCAGGTCAAAGCTAGTTTGACGCAGCTGGTCAAACATAGTGTCCACATAAACATCGAGGATCTGTTGAGCCCGCTCCTTATCTCTCTCAGGAACAGCCACCCCTGGCTCTAAACGACACCATTGCCGATTGGGTGGGAACAGCCCAGACTGCAATCTATTAGCAAATCTTTTTGTGGATGCCATAGCTGTGCTGTCAAACACACGTTGCATCTTACCTTTGCCAGGCGTTTTGCCTTCATAATATCCGCCATAAAGATTTCTTTGTGGCAAAGCGAACTCATAACAATCTTCATAAACTGTTCGCCACTCATCTTTGCGAGCCTGGGCTTTTGCCTCTCGATTAATAACTTCTTTAAGCGTAGGTTTAGGCATTTTTACTTTTATTCCTTTTGCTTATCGCCGCTGCTTTTGATCTAGCATTAGCTTTTGACGAAGCACCCCAGGCGCGGAGCGATAATAACAATCGGGTCGGTCGACCTTTGCTGTCACGTTCCGGCCCGGGGTTCCCCGCCATGCGGGCAAGGAAGGACGCCCGACGAGGATTATCACCCTTTTTTACGGGGGCTTTAACACCAAAATGCTTCCGACCAGCGGCGTTTAAACCACCTTTAGGATTTTGAAACGCTTTTTTTACCACGAGATGCAGCCTTCTTTTTAGGCGTTGATTTTTTTGCCGGTGCCTTACCGCCTTCCCAAGCCTCATTTACATCTGGAGTGCTTGGATCATCTGCTTGCAGTTGACCCGCTTTGTTTCGTGCCCTTTTGGGCTCTGGGGCGACTTTCTTAAAAACCCGTTCATCATTTTTAATTTGTGTCATGTTAAGATCCAGAAATGTTTAATAACAACATACGGCGCTTACGGGCTTCTTTGCCCCTTTGCTTTTCATATTCACGCCTTCTAGCCTGTGCTTCAGCTATTTCTTGCTGGCGTTTTAATTCAGCTTGCCTTGATGTTGCTGAGGTTGAAGGTTTCCGATCGTTATCGCGCTTTCTTTTTTTGGCATCTTCAGCAGCTTTATCCATTGTGCGCCTGGTTCGAGCCTTGAAGTCGCTTGTTTTTTTATCAATTCCTAATCCCATACGCACATCGGACAAAAGATTTTCTCGAGCCTGGGCAAAAGTTTTTGGCTTTTTCTGCGTAATTGCGCTTTGATAAGATTTAGGCCGAAGGCTTTTTTTAGGCGCAGCCATTTTTAATCACCCACACCAAGTTTTGTTCCCAAGCTAGAAGATCCAGATCCCGGACGTCTAATTGGAGAGAATAAAAGACGCATACCGCCCCGGCGCATTCTTGATCGCCGCTCCTGTAAGCCAGCCATTTCAGCCCGCTCTTGAGCCTCGGCCCGTTCTGCCGATCTGCTTTGCGCCTCTCGAGCAGCTTTTTCTTGCTCAGTTGGAGCTCTTCTACCACCGCCCATTAACCCAGCCATTAGGAAAACCTCGCCATAGAATAATAGTCAGCCCCCTCTGGGCCGTACTTTCTTAAAATGCACTCTACCTCAAAACCTAGAGCTTTAGCAAACCTAAATGCAGCCTCATGTTCAACTTTTACAGCAATTTGCACCCTACGGATATCACTATCAGATATCACATCCTTCAATATAGCCCTGGCACCCACTAAAAGTGTCCTAACGTGTCTATCTATACCTTCTCCCGGCAGCAGCCAAAGCTCGACCAAACCCGGCCACATATCCCGCAATCCAAAGCAGCAAACAATTCGGCCCCGTCCTACTCCTGTCCAAGACCATCCAAAAACGGAATTGTCATAAATATAATCTCGATAGTTGGGAATATACTTTTCATATTCGGCATCATGCGGCCCAAGCTTCAAACCGAATAAATGTTCGTACTGCATGGGTACAATCTGCTCATCAGTTCGCATTTGAAATGTAGGAAGTTGAATAAGCCCCATTAGAATACGTTAAATTCTGTATTTGCTGAGAGGGTTTGCTTGCCAAAGCTTTGCCCATACGTTCCTCGGCGCAGCCTCCGCTGTTCTCCACCTCCAAGCATAAGATACCCAAAAGCATCCCCGCAATGTGAGTGATCGTTCTTTACCGGGCTATCCTTAAATCTTTCTTGACCAGCGCCCAGGGATTGACGCTTGAAGAAATATCCTCCGCTAAGAGATTTGCGCAATCGCAAACATTTTTTATCAACCATTAATCCCGGCTTGCCGTTTACTAACCTGGACATAGGACTAGCCCCAGCCTCTCGGCGTACCTGGAAGGCGTTGCTTTCTGTTGGTTGCGCCTTGAACCCCAGCGATCGAAGGTGATCGAAGGCTGTAACCTCATAGATCTCATCCCGCTTATTACCGGCGGGATCCCCCCAGATCAGGATTTCATGCTTAGAATATCGCTCTGCGATGCGCCCAATAATTTCTTGGCCAAATCTTTCCAAGCCCATATCAAACGTAACTAGCTCATCAAAAATACGCCAGGAACCGCCCTGCGTTCTCTGCCCAAAGATAGCCGCCGGGGTTAAACCAAAGTCCACACCGATCTGAACAGGGTAATATGGATCAACCTCAACGTCACCACTCATCAACTCATCGTCATACTCGGGCCAAACAGGTCTGCCTTCCTGGACAAACGTGTACATCCCCTGTGCATAACACCTGATCCAATCCGCATTTTTCCCGCCAAGAAGCTGCTGATAATAACCAGGCGGCAGATTATTACTATTCTCCGCAGCCTCATTTACCTTCCACCACTTACCACCAGAGAAAATAAACCCCTGGGCCTCTGGGTTTTCCGGGATCTCACCAGGCTCCGCTTGTAAAACACCACCAGGCTGGCGCATGAACGTCCAGGGAAACTTGCCTCCAATAGAGTTCTTCTCAGCAAGATCATGCCACCAGTGATCGTTATCGGGCGGGTTGGTATCCATCCAAATACCGTACCAGGTCGGAGAACCATCCGCCTTAGTAGGATAACGGCCAACCCGATGCGTCAACCCATCAATCACCGCTTTAGGCAACTCACGCGCTTCGTTTACCCATGCCCCCGTTAGCTCAAGAGATAACAACTTCCTCACATCCTGGGGCGAAGAAAGAGCCATGAAGATAACTTCACAATCAATTCCAGGTATATCTTCCCTGGTCGGGATTTTAATATGATGCGATATAGGCGGTTGCCAGCGCATCCCACCCCAAACATCCTCCGGGAATAACTCTTGCCAGGTCTTAATCGTTGTTGTTCTTAGCTCCGGGTAAGTGTTCCTAACAATTACAAACCGGGAATACCTAATCCCATCCCTCGGGCTAGGCTTCTGCCTCACCGCCCGCAACATGATCTCAGCCGCACACCCGTAAGATTTCCCAGAACCCACCGGCCCCATTAACCCACGAACAAAACTATCATCGTGCAGAAACTTCCAAACAGTCGGACTGTTCTCAAAGTTTAAATCAAGACTTGGTATCTCCATCAGAAACCTCCGCCTCTATCACCGGCCCCTTCATGTTAATCCCAACAATAGAAGGCTTATCACTCTCCTTCTCAGCACTCTCCAAGAAACCCGCAGCCTTAGCTAAAATCCGCAATACCGCAACCTTATCATGCAACTCAATCGATATACGACCATCAGGCATAGGCGTGATCTTCTTAATCGCACGTAAAGCGTAATCAGGAATATCCTCCTGCGCCTTCATCGTACCATCCAAGTTCATAATCTCTGTGATCGAAGTAGTGCCAAGAGCTATTAACTCTTGAGCAACCGCCTCCTTGTGCTGTTCCAATGTCTCGCTGGTGCGTATCCGCCGCTGCGCTAAACGAACACCACCAAAACGACCTATCGGAGTTTGACGAGTTCTAGCCATTAAAACGGTATCTCATCATCTGGCCCCTGGTTAAAACTACTTTGCTGAGAACCACCAGAACTACCGCCCTTCTTACCATCGTCCTCAAACAAACTTAACCAAACCTCACCATCAGAATTAGGCAATGGCAAACTCTCCAGCTTAATACTAATCCCCTTACTGCTACTGAACGCAATACCATGACGCTGCCAATACGTCTTGTCAGGCTGATCCTTGCGCTTACGACCCTGAACAACACTATACATTTTTTTCATATCTCAATCCTTCCTATTTTGAGTGATAAAGGTATCGCATACCGTTGCGAAAAAAACCAGAAAATATTTATGTGGGGGTATGCACATATACGCGCGGGGGGCGGGGGGCAGGGGGTCGATCGTGCTGCGAGCGATCCAGGCAGCAAAACGCGCAAAACTGCGATCTAAAACGATTACATCGCATAATATATATTATGTTAAATTTATTATTGAACATTATCAAAGCCTTAACCCTTTTGCTACACCTATGATTGTATTATTGACACGTTTATCGGCTGATTTGCCCAGGCTTTTGCTCACCGGGATCTGAAAGTAGCCGATGCCCCTGGCTAAATCGCGGTGCTTTGAGCGGCAATACTCTGCATGCTGCTTCAGTATCTGACCCCAATCCTCCTGCTTGAGACCGTCCTGTATCCATTTCTTCATTGTTTCCACATCTCGGTCATTGATTTGTCTTGGAGTTCCGTAAGCTTCAGCAACTCTCAAAAACATTACACAATTCTTTCTAGCATCTTCTATTAATATACTATCACTATCTGTTATATGGTCTGGTATGTGTAACCTCTGGGCGTTACATGTGGTGTAACCTCTAGATGTTACATGTTCGTCCTCAGATGTGTAACCTCCAGGTGTTACACCTTCCTGATCCTGATTAGAGTTATCCACAGCCTTAGAGGTTGTAAGCTGTAATTCTCTTTCCCGTTCTGCGAGTGAGATTTGTTCAGCTGCGTTGAGGTTTGCTCTGGCTTCATCTTCGTCTGTGATGTCATCGTAGATTACTTTCCAGGTGCGTGTGGTTTGTCCTTTGAACTGTGGTCTACCGTATGTGATGTATCCCATGTCCTTGAGGCGTTTCAGCTGCCTGTTGATGGCTGGTCTTGATACACCGAGGTCTTTAGCGAGCCTGGCATTGCTAACGAATGTTCTGCCTATTTCATCGCAATAAGAGCAGAGCAGCGCCAGGACTGTGAACGCGCTGGTTCCATGTAGCTCTTTATCCATCACTGCCTTGAAGGGAATGATGCTGAACTTTCTCAGGTCTTTGCTTCGAATGGTGGGTGGCCGCATTAATCCCAATCCACTTCTATTAAAATCATGGGTTCACCATACCGCTTAGAAACCTTTAGCTCATACACCTGTTTGTCATCTTCAAAGCAAACGCCATTTAAGGCGTCCAGAGCGATCTTAGCCACGTTATCGATGTCAGGTAGCCCAGGATATACTTCCCCTGCTGTAGCAGCCTCTCTGCGCCTCTTAGGCCATGATTTAGGTATCTGGAACTGTGCCAAGATAGCAACCCGGCAAGGTTGGGTGATTGGATCCATAGATCGTAGCATCATCCAGTTGGATGCTTCAGCTGCTAGTTTGTGTTCGTAGCGCCTGGTTTTCTCCGGGGTGTAGGCATGTCCTGTCCTGGTGAACCTGGGGCGTCCTTTGCCGACCGGCTGGCCGCTGAGATAGATTGAGATCTTAGTCATGGTTTCTCAGCCATTCCTCGAGGTCAACTTGCTTGTCGTCCTCAGCCTCCAGCACTGATAAAATAATTTCTGAACCGGGCTTAGGAATATGCGTTTCGATCAGATTAGCTAAGACTCTCGCAGCCGTTTCATCGCGGCTATCAGCATAATCTTGCAGCCGCTGCTTGGTTTCAGCCGGTAAACTGCAATGAAATTTCACAAGGTTTTCATGTACTTGGCGTTTTTTTGGCATTTTTTTTCCTTTTTATGCACATTTTTTTATAGATATCTCTTGACCCTTATAGTGATATTACTATATTACAAGTTGTGTTTTGTTTTTTACAGGAGAAAGATTGATGGAAAAAGAGATGGCCCCTATCGCTGGTTGCGAAGAGTGCGAGATGTTCGAGTGCATGTGCTTCGAGTGTCGGATGGATTACGAGCAAAGCTTGTATGCCAAGATCAAGGCCGGTGACAAAGCTGGCCAAGAGCAATGGGTTGAGGCCGCTAAGGCTGGCCAGATCATGCGGATTTGTTAGGAGGGTTTGATTGATGGAATTTGCATTGCCTAAAGACGCGTTTCGGGGTGGCCATTGCGGTGTTCAAGCCGTTGCGGTTGCTGCGGGCAAAAGCTTAGAAGAATGTTTCAATCTGTTTCGCAAGCATTGCGATCGGGTTAAGCGCAAGCGGCGGTGGGCTGGTGGTACTCACTATTGGGAGCGGGAAAAGGTTATGGATGCGATCGGCATTCAGTACGAGGTTCTGCCCCAAAGCCACACTGAGGGCATCACTATGCAGCGGTTCATCAAAGACGTTGCCAACCCCAATCATGTTTACATGGTTACTACCACCGGACACGTTCAGTTGATCCGGGGCAATCAAGTTTTAGACCAGGGCGGCATCAAAGACATTGCCGATCACTGGGGCAAGCGGAAGCGGATCAGCAAGCCTGTGATGCGGATCCTTGCAGCGGAGGTTGCAGAAGCCTTCGACATCGCCGAGGCACAGACCTTCGGCTTACCTTTGTTCGATAACCAGGAGGAGAAATAACATGGCTTTATCGCGTGAGTTTTATATCAAGAAAGGTGCAATGAAGATTGCGCCTAAAGATCTGCCCGTTGTGTTCTATGTTGAGAACCGAGAAAATGACAACACCGTTCGGGAATGTGCGGCCATGTGCTTTATTGGCAAGCGGAGCAAACCCGCCTGGTATTATGGCTTTCGGAGCCGGGCACAAATGGAGCAGAAGATCAAAGAGCAGATCGAGGGAGTGCAAGCGTCTGAGGATCGGAAGGCCAAAGAGAAGGCAGAACGCAGCAAACCCCACAGCTTAAAAGTTGGTGACATCCTGGTTAGCAGCTGGGGCTATGACCAGACCAATGTTGATTTCTACAAGGTTAAACGGCTGGTTGGTAAGTCTATGGTTGAGTTGATTGCAGTTGGCAGCAACACTGTTGAGGGCAGCGATTACGATCATGGCATGGCTTGCGAAGTTGTTGCTGTTCCCCAGGCTGAATACGGTGAACCTTTCAAAAAGAAAGCAAGCAGCAATAATTACGTTAGCTTGAACAGCTTTAGCTGCGCAAGCAAGTGGGATGGATCTCCCATGTATAAATCTTGGTACGCATAACAGAGGGAAATATAATGGAATTTATTGTTAAAAAGATCTGTGAGAGTGGTGTTCGGGTTGTCGAGATCTTCGACAGCTACGAAGCTGCACTTGCCAAAGCAGCCGAACTTAAACAGGCGCAAGAGTTCAGCGAATGCTTCATCGACATCCAAGCGCCTCAAG
>Ga0181563_10005827_pt1 | contig 11189 bp, 4 predicted proteins | sample 011ome_25_FD_133759 | JGI IMG/M metagenome (GOLD analysis project Ga0181563, IMG submission 133759) | Coastal salt marsh microbial communities from the Groves Creek Marsh, Skidaway Island, Georgia - 011512CT metaG (megahit assembly) | ecosystem: Environmental > Aquatic > Marine > Intertidal zone... | reverse complement strand
TCATTCAATCGCGACACGCCTCTGGATCGTTTCATTACCGAACAGATCGCGGGTGACCTGCTTCCTCATGAAACCGCAGATGAACGAAACCGCCTGCTTACCGCAACAGGTTTCCTCGCGATCGGATCAAAGCCTGCATCCGCAATGAACAACAACTTTGCGATGGATATCGTTGACGATCAAATCAACGTGATCAGCACTGGACTAACCGGATTAAGCGTAGCCTGCGCTCGATGCCACGACCATAAACATGATCCGATCTCCACACGAGATTATTATGCCCTTGCTGGAATCTTTACCAACACGGAGACGCTTTACGGCGCAGCGGGAAACGAAAAACTGACCGCCCCACCGACCGAGTTGCATCAACTCACCTCAAAACTACCCAATCCGAACCACGTCAACATTGATCGTACAAAACCTCCTGAACTACCCGAACGATTTGCGAAAGAAATCCAAAAGCTGATACCACTAAGTTATTCAAAACTAAACACCGAGCCCGTGAACCTCGAAGTAAACGATGTCTCCGGTTTCGATGAAGTGAGTTTTGCGAAGGTGGAGAAAGCATCATTCAAAAAACAACTATCACCAGGAACCAAAGACTATTCCATCTCATTTTGGTTTCGCAACCAACTCAACAATGACGCGAGACCCATCACCGCCTACCTTTTTTCTCGGGCCGCATGGGGAGAAAAAGCATTACCCGGCGATCATCTCGGAATTGGCGGAAAACATGAATCCGATCGCACGGGTAAACTTTTCGTCTTCAATGGGAACGATTCCAAGCGAACACTGGCGGGAACCACGGTGATCCCCAAGGACTCATGGAATCACATCACATTCACTCGTCAGGGTGATCAAGTTCGAGTCTACCTGAACGGTCAACTCGAAATTAACGGTCAGCTACCAGTCACTTTTGGCAAAAGCACTGACATCTCGGTGTCGATGCGAAGTGATCAATTCGCACCGCTCGAGGGTAACCTCGGACACCTTGCAATCTTTGAACGTGCCTTATCAGAAACCGAGTCGCTCGGCCTACACGAGATATCCGGCCAACCACGCGGACCAGAACCCATTCACTCGTTCGGTGTTGCAATGGGAGTCAGAGACAAAAAATCGCTGACAGATTGCAAGATTCATATCAATGGTGAAAGCAACAAGCTTGGGGAGATCGTTCCTCGTGGTTTCTTATCTGCATACCAACAAAACCAATTCGAAGAAACGAAACCTCCGGTGATCCCCGAGACTCACAGTGGTCGTTTAGAACTGGCACAGTGGATCACCTCACCTAACCACCCCCAAACCGCCAGGGTGCTTGTCAATCGAGTCTGGTTAAACCTTTTTGGCCAAGCAATTGTCAGTACGCCAAACGATTTTGGCGTTTATGGGGCGAAACCCACGCACCCTGAACTGCTCGACCACCTTGCGACTGAACTGATCGCAAGTGACTGGTCCTTAAAACATCTGATTCAAACAATCGTTCTCTCTCGCACCTATCAACTCTCAAGCAAATCAAGCCCGACCACGGGTGAACTTGAGCCAAGCCTCAGAGACACAGCTAACCAATGGTACACGCATCATTTGCGAAGGCGACTGGATGCCGAGTCACTCCGAGATTCGGTTCTCGCGGCGACAGGCAACCTAGATCTGACGACCCGAGACGGCTCAGATGTTGATTCAGTCGATATGCTGATCAACTGGCCGCCTGGGGAATCGACCAACTTGCATCAAAAAACAATGCGGCGAAGTATCTTCCTGTGCATGTTACGACATGCCCCGCCAAGCGACTTGATCGCGTTTGATCTTCCTGATGGTGTCAACGTTGTCGGTCAACGAGAAACCACCACGATGCCGACTCAATCGTTGTTCCTAATGAACAGCGACTTCATCGCAGAACAAACACAATTGATTGCCAAACAAATCCCTAGGCCAAATGAACAAGAATCAAACGTCATCGCGATGTTTCAACAAATTTTAACGCGAACACCAACCTCTGATGAAGTTGTTCGGGGAGTACAGTTCATTTCGACACTTGAAAACTCTCTTCAGCAAGAAGTGACCGACCCTGATCGACGATCACAAAGAGTTTGGGCCGGGTACGCGCAGGCGCTAATCAGCACCAATGAATTTCGATACGTGGACTAACGAGACGAATGATGAACTCAGATCTGCACTTTTCGCGTCGATCCATGCTACAAAACGCCTCGTGCGGTTTTGGCCTTCTCGCATTCCAAGCGCTCAACCAAAACCAGGCACTGGCTTCCTCCAGCGAGATTCAATCGCAAATACCACCAAGCGGCAGGGCCAAGCGTGTCATCTTCATGTGCATGAGCGGCGGACCGGCGCAAATGGATACGTTCGACTACAAGCCGCAAACCGGAGACAAGCCACATCCCGGATCGGTTTATCCGTTCCAGCAACGCGGTGAAAGTGGAATGTGGATCTCTGATCTCTTACCTGAGACCGCCAAGCATGCGGACCGACTATGCGTCATCAATGGAATGTACGCCGATACGGGAAACCACGCACAGTCTTTTTTACAGATGCACACGGGAGAAAGACTGCGAAAGCGACCGAGCATCGGATCCTGGGTCTCGTATGGACTAGGCAGTGAGAACGAGAATCTCCCTGGTTTCATCAGCCTTAATGCGGCCAAACCCTCGGTTTACTCAAGTGCTTTCCTGCCCACTCGATTCACAGGCACACCCATTGGCACTAATGGGGAAAACATGTCACATGCAACCATTCGTAACATCCAAGGAGGCCCGCTTCCCTACGCGGCACAACGAACTCAGCTTGACCTAATTCAGGCGATGAATCGGGAACATTTTGAAACTCGTCAGCAAGATGCGCAGCTGGAGGGTGCAATCGAATCAATGGAACTCGCTTTTCGAATGCAAGGGTCCGCTCAAGAAATACTTGATCTCAATCGAGAAACCCAAGCAACGCTTGAACGATATCGTGTCGGTAAAAAGCTTTCAGTCGGAACCTGCAGACCGACCGACTTTGGTCGGCAATGCCTACTCGCTCGGAGATTCATTGAGTCCGGTGTGCGATTTGTCGAAGTGAATCACGGAGGATGGGACCAGCATAAAGATCATCGAAGAGACTTAGAGGCAAATTGCGAAACCATTGATGCCCCGATTGCGGCGTTGCTCGAAGATCTAGCAGCTCGAGGATTGCTGGAAGAAACATTAATCGTATGGGGTGGCGAATTTGGACGACCAGGTCTTGTGCCTGACGATGGCAAGGACGAGTCTGGACATAACGAAAAAGGATTTACATTCTGGCTGGCCGGAGGAGGAATGAAGGCTGGATATGTTCACGGCAAAACCAGCGAAACGGGCGCAAAGGCGGTCGAAGGAAAAGTACATTTCCGAGATCTTCACGCAACCATTTTGCATGCACTCGGACTATCCCACCAAACGCTTACCTTTGAACACGGTGGACGAACACACCGCTTAACCGGCCCTGAAGATGCAAAAGTCGTCACTGAACTTTTTGCTTAACAAGAAACGGATGCTCGAGTTCGTCGATTCTTTTTCAGAGGCTACCGCAAGAAAAGATGACCTAACACTTGCAAATCCATTTACGCCAACACCATTTGTCGATCGACACGACGATCCAAACCATTCACCATGCATTACCTGCGAAACTCAACCCTTCTCATTCACTTTGTTCTGCTTCTATGCTGCAACGCGGCACCAGCTAACGAGCCGATTCAATTTGGAAGTGATATCCGGCCAATTCTTTCGGACAAATGCTTTTATTGCCACGGACCGGACAAGGAGCATCGTGAAGCGGACCTGCGTTTAGATTTGCGAGAAGATGCACAGGCGGTAATCAAACCCCGTGATATTGAAGGAAGTGAATTAATCGCACGGATCTTGGCGCATGACGAAACAAAAATGCCGCCAGAGGAATCCAAAAAATCACTCACGCAAGCTGAGATCGACACACTCATTCGCTGGGTGCAAGAAGGGGCAGAGTGGACAGACCACTGGTCCTTCATCGCACCAACGAAAGATAGTAACACCAAAACGTTGGCAAGACATGCAATCGATGAATTAGTAATCACACAAGCAGGTAAGCAAACTCTTGCCCCACAGGCTTCGAAAGAAACGCTGATTCGCCGCGCCACGCTAGACCTCACCGGGTTACCGCCGACCCCCAAAGAGATTGAGGCGTTCTTGCAAGATGAATCAAGCAATGCATTTGAAAATGTGATCGATCGCCTGCTCAAATCACCTCGCTTTGGACAACGCATGACATTGGATTGGCTTGACGCTGCGAGATACGGTGACACCAGTGTCTATCATGCAGACGGCCCAAGAGACATGTGGGCGTGGCGAGATGCAGTTGTCGATGCCTACAACGCCAATATGCCGTTTGATCAATTTTCAATCAACCAATTAGCAGGTGACCTGATCGAAAATGCATCGGATGAACAGAAAATTCTGGCCGGATTCAATCGGAACAATGGCACCACGGATGAAGGCGGTGCAATCGCCGAAGAGTATCGAGTGGAATACGTTGTTGATCGCGTCAAAACAACCTCCACGGTTTGGCTCGGACTCACCATGGAATGCGGGCAATGTCACGATCACAAATACGATCCGATCTCCCAAGAAGACTATTACCGATTCTACGCGTTCTTTAATGCGAGTAGCGATGGCGGCATGCAAACTCGAAACGGCAATGCTGCACCGATGGTACAAATTTCAGATCCGGTCAAAGACGCTCAACTCCCTAGCAAGCAGCAGTTACTTGCCGAAACCAATTCTGTAATCGAACAGATTGAACAAACCTGTGAAGAAGATTTAAAAAAATGGCTCGCTTCGCAAACAGGCGAACATAACGCACTGCGAGCTTACTTGGAGCAGTGCATCTTGCGGGTCCCTTTGATTGAAGGTGAGGGCGACCAAATCTCTGCGACGATACCAGCGGACGCCAAAGGAAAAATCGTAGGCAAAGCAGACTGGGTGACGTCACGAGTCGATTGGGGGATCAACTTTGATGGAACAAACTTCGTCGACGTCGGAAACCATGGTGACTTTGAGCGAACGGATGCATTTTCGTACGGCGGATGGGTCAAGCCCAAAAAAGGCTCTGGCCAAGGTGCGGTTATCGCAAAAATGGATAATGCGAATCAATTTCGCGGGTACGATCTTCTTACCGGCACTGCCCAGGTCTCGGTCCACCTGATTCACAATTGGCCTGGCAACGCGGTCAAGGTCAACACAAAAAAGAAGCTCGTCGCCGATCAGTGGCAGCATGTCATGATGACTTATGATGGGTCGAGCAAAGCGTCTGGTATTAAAATCTATGTTAACGGTGAACAATGGGATTGGGATATCGAGCAAGATGGCCTGACTGAAACGATCCGAACGGACAAGACATTCCTGATCGGCAGTCGTCACCCGGGATCACGATTCAAAGGCGAGATCGATGAAGTACAAGTCTACGGTCGCACTCTGTCGCACGATGAAGTTAAACAACTCGCATCTACCACTCCGATTAGCGACCTCCTTCAGATTGCAGAGGATCAACGCAGTGAGCAACAAAGCCTAGCATTGAAGCGATATTTCTTGCGTGAACAAAACGCAGAGTATCCTAAGCTCGAAGCCAAGATAACATCACTCAATCAAGAAATCGAAGAACTCAAGAAACCAATGACCTCGGTCATGGTAATGGGTGACATGGCTAACCCAAGAGAAACATTCATCCTAAATCGTGGAGCTTATGATTCACCGACGGAACACAAAGTAGAACCGGGAACCCCTTCTATCCTTCCGCCTATGGATTCCGATTTACCTCGCAATCGACTGGGACTTGCTAAATGGCTTTTTCAGGACAGTAATCCTCTGACTGCCCGCGTAACGGTGAATCGCTACTGGCAGATGCTATTTGGAACCGGCCTTGTATCGACACCTGAGGACTTTGGAGCGCAAGGCGAATTCCCATCCCATCCAAAACTGCTCGATTGGCTGGCTACTGACTTCCGCGAAAACGGATGGGATACCAAGTACCTGATCAAAGAGATCATGATGTCGTCGACCTACCAGCAGTCGTCCGCATGCACACCAGAGCTTTACGCGGCAGACCCTGAGAATCGCACGCTCATGCGAGGCTCTCGGTTCCGACTTTCTGGCGAGTCGATCCGTGACTCGGCTTTGATGGTCAGTGGTTTGTTGATTGATCAATACGGAGGCCCAGGAGTGAAACCCTATCAACCGCCGGGATTGTGGGCAGAAGTAGGGTTAGGCGGCAACCCAAAATTCGTTCAGGATCATGGCGAAAACCTCTATCGCCGTAGCCTTTACACCTACTGGAAACGGTCGGCACCACCTCCAGCGATGCAAATTTTTGACGCTCCGACTCGTGAAAAGTGTACGGTTCGTCGAGCACGAACCAATACTCCCCTGCAAGCACTCGTCACCCTCAATGACGTGCAATTCGTGGAAGCAGCTAGGAAATTTGGTGAACGGATGATTCTAACCAGTGCTGCGTCTGACATAGAGCGATTACAACAAGGTTTTCGTCGCGTTACAGCGAGGCTCCCCTCGGAACAAGAGCTCGACATTTTGGAATCACTACTGACCGACGCACGGAAAAAGTATTCGGCCGATGAAGAGACCGCAAAACAATTAATCAGTGTCGGCGAATCCAAGCCGAACGAACAAATATCGCCCCCAGAGCAGGCGGCGTGGACTGTGGTCGCTAGCACGCTTCTGAACCTAGACGAAACATTGACTCGCGAATAAACGCTTACCATCCCAAACAATATGAATCCTGTCGAAACCTATAGCCGAACGCTGACAAGACGCCAACTGCTTTCCCGAGGGCGAGGTTGTCTTGGTGCAGCCGCTTTAGCCACACTCTTGGATACCGAGTCAACCAAAGCAATGGACGGAGGCCAACGCGCCTACCCAGGACTCCCTGAGCTACCTCACTTTGCGCCAAAAGCCAAACGAGTTATCTACCTGTTCATGGCGGGTGGCCCCAGCCACATTGACATGTTCGATTACAAACCGGCGATGCGAGAACTGCATGGAACCGAGCTTCCTGATTCGATTCGCAACGGACAAAGGCTTACTGGCATGTCCAGTGGTCAAAGCACCTTTCCGTGCGTTGCTCCGATGTTCGAATTCAATCAATACGGTGAAAGAGGCACTTGGGTAAACGGAGAGTTACTACCCTACACAACCAAAATTGTGGACGACATCACAATTATTCGTACGATGAATACGGAAGCGATCAATCATGATCCAGCAATCACCTATATCAATACCGGAACCCAACAACTCGGACGTCCCAGTATGGGATCTTGGTTAAGTTATGGACTCGGTAGCCCCAATGAGAATCTCCCAGCCTATGTGACAATGATCTCGGTAGGTGCGAAGCCCGGGCAAGCTCTATTTTCTCGCCTATGGGGATCTGGGTTCCTGCCGTCGAAGCATCAGGGTGTGCAGTTTCGCAGCGGTGAAGATCCTGTCCTATACCTTCGCAACCCGAATGGTATTGACCGCGACACTCGCCGCAAAATGCTCGATGGACTGGCGAAGCTAAACGCCAAACACTTTGACGCGGTGGGAGACCCCGAAATCGAAGCCAGAATCTCGCAGTACGAGATGGCCTACCGAATGCAGACATCCGTGCCGGACCTGATGGACATGTCGACCGAAAGTGAAAAGACATACGATCTTTACGGCGAAGACTCCAAAAAACCCGGCACTTTTGCAGCAAACTGCATCGTTGCAAGGAGACTCGTTGAACGCGGCGTGCCATTTATTCAACTGTTTCACCGTGGTTGGGATCAGCACGGCAATCTCCCCAACGAAATCAAAAAGAATTGTAAATCGGTGGATCAAGCAGCAGCAGGATTGGTTCAGGATTTAAAACAACGAGGCATGCTCGAAGACACCGTCGTAATCTTTGGTGGTGAGTTTGGCCGAACTATTTATAGCCAAGGCAAGCTTACCGAGAACAATCATGGACGTGATCATCACGGACGATGTTTTAGCACTTGGGTGGCCGGCGGAGGATTCAAAGCTGGGTTCGATTATGGAACCACAGATGATTACGCCTACAACATTGTAGAAGACCCCGTTCATATCAACGACTTCAATGCGACGGTGCTGCATACCCTTGGCATCGACCATGAACGTTTTACCGTTAAGTACCAGGGACTCAATGCGAAACTGACGGGTGTTGAACCAGCGAGAGTGGTTAACGAAATACTTACCTAATCAGTTCTACCACGTCTCTCGACTGACTCATCTTGAAGGATTATCAAGACCGCAGTCGGCAGTGGGTATGAACGCACCAAGGTTGACGTTTCTTATTTTAAAATTGAGCAATCCGTCTCGAATGGTTCGTCTCAGATAGGGATTTGACCAACGCGATGCCTCGTCCTAAAAGTTTGACAACGAATTGCGAAACGCAAACATGATTGCCTCACCGGGATCACCTTACATGATGCGACATTACCTGCTCATTACGGCAGCGTTTCTCGTTCCAAATGTTTTATTGGCAGGAACAACAACTTGGGACGGCAAATACCCCACCCAAAAAATTGAACTATCGGTCGTTTACTTTGTACCCTCCGATCGATCCCCTCTCGCCGACTGGCGTGAACGAGTGGACTACTACTGCCAACGAATTGAGAAGTTTCATACGCGTGAATTTGGCTCGCAATCTACATTGACGACAAAGGTGATCGAAGAACCAATCATCTCTTCGCTGTCAACAAAATCACTGAGAAATGGCGACGCAAACTCGATCTATTTTAAAACGCTCTCAGAAGTCGATCGCGCAATTCAATTTCAAGACAAACGAGAAGAAGGAACCTTTCCGATCCTGCTAGTACTCAGTGAAATCAACTGGCGACCGCTAGACGATTTCTATCGACTCCGTCCCGGTGAAGATCGATACGAGTTTGAAGGAAATTATCAGCGTGGCGAGCATTTCCCCGGAGCTACATCCGGTGGCGCACGTGCGAGCTACCTTTCAGACCGAGGATGCGGCTGGGGTTTGGTAAGCGCCGACGGATGGCGAGTTCCGTATCGAGGGTCTGACTGCGTCGTTTACCACGAAGGATGTGGTCACACCGTAGGAATGCCGCACCCCGATCAACCAAACGGCTCGGTCATGTCGCTGGGGCAGTATCGGGGATGGATCAGCGAATCGTGGCTCGACAAGGACCAAAAAGCCAAATTGAATTGGCACGGAGAAACCGAAAACCGTGCGGAACCTACTGATCTTTTTTCAACTTTCCGTGCAATCCCAACACCTCGCGTCCCCCAGCCGAACCAGCCGGTCACTCTCACGTTGAACTGGCCAACGAATGCTAATGTCAAAAAACTAAGAGTTCGTTATCAAACTTCGATCGAAGGCCCATGGTGTGAAATACCGCAAACATGGAGCGGTAAATCTCCCGAGATGGTTAACCTAGGAATATTTGATCGCGACACACCAATTAGCTATCGCATTGATACCGAACTTGAATCAGGAGAAACCGAAGAATTATGGGGTTACCTACAAGTCAGGGAGGACGAAACGACACCGCCGTTTCCAGTGACACCCTCGGTTGATCTGTTACCTTCATCGAGAAATTCAATTATCGAAATTCAGCCGATTGACCCATCTCAAACAATCAACCTACTCGAACTGACTCAATTACACGAATCGTGGAAGACGGGTGAATGGATCATAGACAACGGAGAAATCATCAGCCCGAAAGGCTATGGAGCAAGGATGGAGTTGCCACAGACACCGTCCGGTCCTTATCAAATTCAACTTCTGGTAGAACCGCTTGATCCGCCAAACGCCCTGCTAATTGGGAACCAAGTCAATTCCAATCGATTCGCAACACTCTTTGGCTTCGCGACCGCTGGTGGCCACAAAAGTGCAATCGAAAACATTGACGGACGTAACGTTGGCAATGAAACAACGTTCACTGGCAATCTCTTTCGCACCAACCAAATTGCACAGGTCATTGTGCAGGTGAACACTGATCGTGTGACGATGCTGGTCGACGGCGTTACCATTGTTGATTGGAAAGGCGATACAAAACAATTGTCGCTCTCGGACTACTGGAATACACCGAATCCCGCGTCGTTATTCTTAGGGACTTATGATTGTCGCTTTCGCTTTCACCAAATCTTACTGACGCCACTTTGACCCGCAGGATCGTTTCCTGAAGCTCAAGTGCGTTTGCAGCAGATCGGATGCCTGATCGTTACAATCAATGGAGTCAAAGTAATAAGTCGAGACCGAAAATCATTGGAAACATCTGAGGTTACCGCTGCTCTTGAAACGGCAAACTTTTGACATTGAGACTAACAACGGATGCGATCACCATCTCACCGATCTGATGCTTGATTAACATGCCTCTCCATAAAAACATACAGAGCTTCGATTCGATTCACAGCGTTACGGTGCGAGCTGTGATTCTGTTTTCGCTAATCGTCCACATCATCTGCCCTATCTTGGCCGACGAGCCTTTATCGTTCGAAAAAGACATTCGCCCTATCTTTCGCGCCCATTGTTTTGATTGTCACGGCGCGACGGATGAATTAGAAGGTGGTCTCGACCTAAGACTCGTTCGTTTCATCTCGAAAGGCGGTGAAAGTGGACCTGCCATCGAAATTGACGATCCGAATGCGAGTCTACTGATCGATCGTATTGCGAGTGGTGAAATGCCACCGGGCGACTCGAGGGTAAGTGAGCAGGAGTTAGCGACACTGCGAACATGGATTGAGCAGGGAGCCAAAACGCTAAGAGAAGAACCGGAAACGATTGAATCGGGTTTGGGCATCACCCCCGAGGAAAGAGATTTCTGGGCCTACAAGCCTGTAGAGTCTTTATCGGACCAAGAACTTCGAGAAAAAGTTAGCGACGAGATTACGACCAACCTTCTCGACAAGCAATTTATCCTAGAAACCGTCGAGCAGATCCTCGAAAGGAAGGATCAAGTACCGAGCGAGCAAGCGTCAAATCAATACCTTCGCGAAGAACTAATCCGATCCGGTTTGGATCAATTGATTGCCAAAGAGGCTTCACGTGACACACTCATCCGTCGAGCTTACGCCGATCTGATCGGAATGCCCCCAAGTTATCAAGAGATGGAAGGGTGGCGCAACATGCAAGATGCCGATTGGTACTCTCGCATGCTTGATGAACTACTG
>Ga0181563_10005825_pt1 | contig 11190 bp, 9 predicted proteins | sample 011ome_25_FD_133759 | JGI IMG/M metagenome (GOLD analysis project Ga0181563, IMG submission 133759) | Coastal salt marsh microbial communities from the Groves Creek Marsh, Skidaway Island, Georgia - 011512CT metaG (megahit assembly) | ecosystem: Environmental > Aquatic > Marine > Intertidal zone... | reverse complement strand
CGAAGATACTAGTTTTGCCATATTAATGTCAATAATTTTGTGATTAAATTATATATAAGTTAAGATAGATATATGAGCAATAGTATCTGTTGGTAATTTCTACGAACAGAACTTTAGGTATTGCAGTGTATTGAGAAAATAAAGTTGTTATTTATCTGAGAACATGGGCGATGACCATTGAAGATTTTCAGAAAGGCTAACTAATGTGTCTGAAAATGCTCCAACTTCAATGAGTGCTTTAATATCAATCTGTAACAAATTTCCTGCGTAGTAATAATCTCTTGATTTTTTAGAGTTTTTCTACAGATAAAGTTCTTTTGATTAATTTCATTTTTTCACTTTTAATAATATTGAATTTCCAATTACGACTATATCAGACAACCCCATTGTTGCAGTTGCTATTATTGGACTTAGAAACCCAATCGCCGCTACCGGAATGGCCAATACATTGTAAAAGAAAGCCCAAAATAAATTTTGTTTAATTGTTTTAAAAGTCAGCCTACTGAGGCGGAGTGCTTCGGTTAATTTGTCAATTTCATTTGTCCCGAGCAGAACAACTTGAGCTGTATTTATTGAAACATCTGTTGCATCTCCAAAGGATATTCCAACCGTTGCGTGTGCTAGGGCAGGTGAGTCATTAACGCCATCTCCAACCATTACAGTGTTTCCTTTGGAACTGTATTCTTGAACTTTAGCAAGCTTTTCTTCTGGAAGTTGCTCAGCAAAAACAGTTTGAATATTTAATGTTTGAGCCAGAGCATCGCATTTACTTTGTTTGTCGCCACTTAGAAGGATAATTTCAATACCTTGGTGGGTAAGTTCCGCGATCATTTCTTTTGCTTTGGGCTTTATTTCATCTTCGATATCTAATGTTGCTATTAGTTTATTGTTCTTAAGTATATAAACTTCATGCAATTTGTCATCCGTAAATTCACTCGCCATTCTATATGATCCCACTTTCCAGTTATTATTACTTTGATCGGTTGCAGAGATTCCAATACCTTTTATTTCCTCAATATTTGAGAGCCTAATTGCTTTCGCTTTTTCTTTTAAGTTCTCCACAATTGATTTAGCAATCGGGTGCGAGCTTCTTCCTTCTATATTGAATAGTACGTCAATAATTTCTTGCGTATTGCTGTCTATTATGTTGAGAGATTTGATTGTGAAGTTACCAGTGGTTAAAGTTCCTGTTTTGTCAAAAATAATAGTTTTTGTCTTCGCTAATTCTTCTAGTGTGCTGCCACCTTTTATGAGGATACCTTTTTTTGCGGCTCTACCAATTCCTACCATAACGGCTGTAGGTGTCGCTAATCCCATAGCGCAAGGACAAGAAATAACCAATACGGCTATAGCTTGTAACATACTTTGCTGTGTGCTTAGGTCAAAACCAAATTTACTGAGTAGAAATGTTGTTAATGAAATACCAAGTACTATAGGAACAAAAATGGCACTGATTCTATCTCCTAATCGCTGAATTTCGGGTTTGTCTTGCTGTGCGTTTTTGACTAAGTCAATGATTTTTGATAAAACCGTATTTTGCCCAATCGCTTCAGCTTTAACGATTATGTTTCCATCTATTAGTATAGTGCTACCAACAACTTTGTCTTTTTTTCCTTTATTTAGCGGAATACTTTCTCCAGATATCATGGATTCATCAATGGTTCCATTTCCTTCCATAATAATCCCATCAATGGGAATTACGTCCCCAGCATTTACCAATAGTAAATCACCAACTTGAATAGTGTTAAAAGATATTTCTTCTGGTTCTCCGTTTGAATTGAACCGCATAGCAGTTTTGACTTGCATAGCAGATAAATCCTTAATTGCAGAGGTTGTTTTGGTTATGGAACGATGTTCAAGTAAATTACCAAGTAGCACCAAAGAAACAATCGAAGCAGAGGTTTCAAAAAACAGAAAATCATGAGTTAACGGTGTTCCATAGAATGTATATGCACCCCAACTGCTGTAAAAGAAAGCAGATGCTGATCCAATAAAAATAAGAACATCCATGTTAGGTGCGCCTGTGCGCAAAGAGGATAACCCACTTTTTCCAAAGTGAAAAACGCCTAATATAAAAACGGGAAAAGCTAAAAAAGCCTGTAAAATCGGGTTTTGCATAAACGAATCATGTGGCAAAAACATGTGCGTTATTAAGGGCAAAGTAAAGATTAAGCTGAACCAAAACTTTTTTTCGATAATTGAAAGTCCTTGCTTTTCATTTTTGTCATGTTCTTGAATACGGGATTTGTAACCGATTTGGCTTATACCTTTAGCAATTTCTTCTGCCGAAATCGATTTTGGAGCAACAAAAGTAGCTTCACCTAACGCAAAATTGACTTTGATGTCATCGGCACCTAGTTTTTTCAATTGCTTTTCCACTCCTAGCGCGCAATTAGCGCAGGTCATTCCCTCAACATCTAGTACCGTTATGATATTTTTTAATTCGGCTTCCATTTTTCTCGTCCTAAGGTACGAACTTTAATAGAATCAAACTGCTTTAATATTCCCAATTCTTATATTCTCGATGCTTTTCTTTCATGTTTTCAAATAGCCAAACCATTCTATCTAAAAACCACATTTTTCCAGCATAGATAAATACCATTCCGAGTATGGTAGCCCACAAATGAAAGTTGTATAACCCATAAATAAGAAAAGGTAAGCCCAATCCATTAATGGTGTTTAATAACGTAGCCATAAATGCATAATCTTTAGGAATCGGAACTTTTTTACGGTTGATCCAAACGCGTTCGCCCAATACTGCTTTAGAAGCCCAATTCTTCGTTGACTTCGGTTTTTTGAATGCTTTAGGATTAAGAATTAACCATATAACGAGTATCCCTACAAATATCCATGCATACCAGCTAATCCAAACTCTACTCCATATAGCTGATACTAAAAAAGGTAGGGTTATCATTCTCGTCCAAACACTTAAAGGGTTCGCATGTTTTTCCCATGTTTCATCTGTCATGTTAAGCAATCCCATAGCATATTTTTATTTTTGGTTGTTGATTAAGTTTGTTTATTTCTTATAACGCTCAGACAAAAATACAAAGAATCGCCCCATTTCCTATGGTGAGGGTTGCTAAGGCCTTTTCAGATTTTTCGGTATAACAGAGTGCACGTCCAAAATAGTTAAATCGAATTACTTATCTATTTGGTTGCGAAAACTAAGAGTTTCCGAAAAAGGAAATTCAGTGTTGATAAACAATTAAGTCTACTGGAGCATTAATTTTACTCAACATATGCAACAACAGAATACTGTGTGTTTGAAACAATGAGGTAGAAAACATTCTTTTGCCTTTTTGGTGATAGCTTAAAATAGCTCTTTTTATTTCTTTAAATGCATTTAAATAGGAACTAAAATAAGTGTCCAAAACTATATAATATGTAACTTTATGAGAGATAAATCCCATAAATTATCAAACAGAATTAATTTATGGACCGGAGATTATTGATGTTATAAATATGTTAATCTCTTACCAAGAAATTCAATTTATCGTATATTTGCAATGTACATGAAAAAAATAGCAGCTATATTTCTAATGTTAACCGTATTGATTGCTTCGATAGGAGTGTCTGTTAATACACATATCTGCAAGAAAGAAGGAGTAATTAAGTCCTTTTTTGTAAAATATGGTGAATGTGTCTGTGACATGGATAGAGAAATACCTTCTGCAAGTTGCTGCCATCAAATAACTATCAAAAAACCAGAAAAAAAAGGTTGTTGTCAAGATGAAACAGAATTTTTTCAATTAGATTTTGATTATGTAACGCAAATAGAGAACGTTTCATTAAACCCAGATTTACTTTTTACTTCGGCGTTGATTTACAACGTTTTTACCCCTCTTAATATTGAAGAGAATGCAAATATTGTTGAATTCAACGATTATTCACCACCAATTCCCGATCGGGATATTCCTGTCCTTGTGCAGTCTTTTTTGATTTGATTTTTATTGTTAGCTAGTAAAAAGTTGCATGCTTAAGCTTTCCTCCATTGGATAGCTAGAATTTTAATAACAATAAAAATTATACAAATGAAAAATATATTAATAATAGTACTTACTATAATCTCAACTACTGCTTTTGGACAAAAGCAAAAAAGTAAATACCAAGAAATCAACTTTAAAGTTTCTGGAGTTTGTGAAATGTGTGAAGATCGTATTGAAAAAGTACTGGATGCACCTGGTATTCGGTTTGCGGATTGGGATTTAGATACGCACAACTGCAAAGTAGTATTTAATACAACTAAGATATCAGAGCTTGAAATACATAACTTAATCGCGGGAATAGGTCACGATACCGATAAGGTGAAAGCGAGTAAGGAAAGTTATGATAATATACATAGTTGTTGCAAGTATAGAGAGGATGTTAATCATTAATTTCTTCTTTTTATGAAAGCAGCAGCTAAACAAATTGTAACTGTTCTTTTTCTGTTATTTTCTTCGGTTGCATTTACGCAAAAAGAAGATAAAGCAGTAGTCGAAGGACATGTTTACGAATTGGATTCGAAGGATTCTGTTTCTCCATTGCCTGGAGCAAATATCCATTTCTCAGGAACTGCAATAGGTGTTTCTACAGATTCGGATGGATATTTCAAATTAGAGAGTTTAAACCATTATACACAAATTGTTGTTACATTTATTGGTTTTGAACCGGATACAATTGATATTCCAAAGAGGAAGAAATTGCTTAATGTAGTTCTGAAAGATGGGAGCATTCTTCCTGGTGTGGAAGTACTTGTTAAAAAAGGAAATTATACAATATCCAAATTCTCTGTGAGAAATGCACATACCATGAATACAGGGGAGTTAAGAAAAGCTGCTTGCTGTAACCTTGCAGAAAGTTTTGAGACGAACCCATCTATTGATGCAAGTTTTACGGATGCTATTACGGGCACTAAGCAAATACAAATGCTTGGCTTATCCGGCAAGTATGTACAGATTATGCAAGACAATATTCCTATGATTCGAGGGCTTTCTACTATTTATGGATTTGAATATGTGCCAGGAAGTTGGATTAACTCTGTTCAAGTTTCTAAGGGCACTGGTTCTGTAGTGAACGGCTATGAAAGTATGACGGGCCAGATTAATTTAGATTGGAAGAAGCCTGGCAATGCTGAAAAATTCCATTTAAATGTTTACGGAAATCAAGGAGGTAGATCTGAATTAAATTTAATGTTTAACAGAAATTATCCTGGTAAATGGGAAAGCACCTTGTTGCTTCATGGTAAATTATCAGCTCTAGAGTTAGATAGAAATAAAGATGGGTTTCTAGACCAGCCAATGAATGAAAACATAATTTTACATAATCAATGGAATTTTACAGGAAATAAATTCCACATGGAATACGGTGTTGGTGTGCTTCGATTTAGCAGTTTGGCGGGCAAAGGTGTTGACAAATCTGAACATATAAGTGCTAAAGATTCAATTATTTCATATGAGGTTTCATCTGTAACAAATAGGGGGCAGGCTTTTGCAAAAATTGGCTATTTGTTTCCGAATCAAGATTATAGAAGTTTGGCTATTCAATTTTCAGGTGTTTATCACAATCACGAATCCAATTTTGGCAATAGAAATTATACTGGAAATCAACAAAGTGGTTACGTAAATTTCATTTTTCAAGACGAGTTGGATGAGAAGGAAATAAGTAAGTTTAGAACAGGATTCAGTCTAGTTTACGATTCCTACCAGGAATCGCTTCAAAACCACGATTCTACCTTAGCACAACAATATAGTTTAGAGGAAATAGTTCCTGGAGTTTATTTTGAATATAGTGCAACAATGGCGAGGCTAGGATTAGTGGCTGGGTTAAGAGCCGATTACCACAATGTTTATGGAGCATTTGTGACGCCTCGCTTAAATATGAGAATGAATATGTCGGAAAACAATGCGCTTAAAATTTCAGCTGGCAGAGGTAGAAGAACCCCCAATTTAATTATGGAAAACGTTGGCTTATTAGCCACTTCTAGAAATTGGATAATAGAAAATGATGTTAACCTTCCTGGTTTCGGTTTGAAGCAGGAAAGCGCTTGGAATTTTGGCTTAGGATTTAATCAAGATTTTGAGATTTTATTTAGAGAAGGGAATATTAATGTAGATTTTTACCATACGCTTTTTGAGAATCAAATAATTGTTGATTTAGATTACAATCCACAAGAGGTGTATTTCTATAATTTGGATGGACAATCTTTTTCGAATTCTTTTCAAGTAGAAGTAAATTATGATATTTCTAAAAGGATGGATATTCGGTTGGCGTATCGTTTTTTAGATGTCCAAAAAGATTTTAAAGTTGGCATGCTCTCCAAACCATTGTTAGCTCAAAACAAGGGCTTTGTTAATTTATCCTACGAAACAAAAAAGAACGATAAAGAGGGTCAATGGAAGTTTGATGTTACGGGTCAATTGGTTGGAGAGCAAAGAATTCCTTCAACTAGTTTAAATCCTGTTGCGTTTAGAGCAATCGGGAAGTCTCCTTCATACATCTTATTAAGCGGGCAAATTACTAAAGTAATTTCTAAGAAATTAGAGTTTTATATTGGAGGCGAAAATCTTACTAATTTTATTCAAAAGAATCCCATTATACAAGCTGAAAATCCATATGGGGAGTATTTCGATAGTTCACTTATATGGGCTCCTGTTTTTGGTAGAATGGTGTATGGAGGTCTTCGTTGGACAATTGAGTAAAAGTTCTAGAACTGATAAAAATGGATTTATTTTGATTTTCTATTTTTATCAATAGCTACAATCAAAATTGGAAGTAAAAATAAATCAGAAATTAATGCGAATAACAAGGTTATAGAAATTAGCAGTCCAATATAAAATGTGCTGCTAAAGTCTGATAATAGAAAAGTTAAAAAGCCAGATGAAAGAACAAAAGATGTTATTATGAGTGCCTTTCCTGTAGTTTTGATGGATTGATATAGTGCACCTTTAGTATCCTTGGAATTCGGTAACTCAATTTTATAACGAACTAGTAGGTGAATGGTGTCATCCACAGCTATTCCAAAACCAATTGTAAATATAACAACGGTAGAAAATTTTAAATCTACGCCAAAAAAGCCCATAAGTCCAGCAACAAATACAAGTGGTAATACATTTGGAATTAAGGATATTAAGGCAACTTTTCCTGACTTAAAAAGAATTCCCATCAGCATAGCAACAACCAAAAAGCTGAATATTAAACCCTTTATGATTTGAGTAGAAATATAAGTACTTGTTTTATCCATCATATGCGGAGCTCCGGTAATTCGGAAGTCAAGCATTTTTATGTTTTTATCAAAAAAATCTAACATATTTTGGTTTAGCTCAGTTACTTTTTTTTGTCCTAAATCATTAATTTTACTGGATATTCTTCCATTTTTTCCATCTTTCGTTATAAGAGTAGACATAACAGTTTTATCTATATTTTTTATGAAATATTTTTTTACATTTTTCATTTCTTTAAAGGAGTTGGGGGTCCTATAATATGCTTGCTTACCTCCATTAATGGATCGATTAATTTCCTTCATAATTGTTATAGCAGAATACGACATTTTAGCGCCATATACATTTTCTAAATAATACTGAGCAGTATCAATTTCTCTGGCTACTTCAATGTCAAAAATAGTGAGCGAAGTATCCTTCAGCGAAAACCCCATTTCAAAAGGTCGAATTCCTGCAAATTGTGATTCAAAAAAGCGCATATCTTGTTTTAAGGAACTTTTCTCGCTTAAATCATCCAGCACATAATTATTTGTGTCTAATTTATTAATACCAATTATAGAGAACAGCAAAAGGGCGGAAGTGATCACGAGCGTATGTCTTTGGTATTTGAAAATCGCATGAAATAAGGGAGTTGTTATTGTGCTCCATTTTTCTTCCTTTTTAAAATTGCTAGTATATTTTTTTGTTTGCGTAATACATATAGCTGACGGCAATACGGTAATCGAAACAAGCCACGTTATCATCACACCAACAGCAGTTGCAATTCCAAAATTTTGAATAGGCGGAATGTCTATGAAGTATAAGGATATAAATCCAATTGCCGTTGTAAGAGCGGTTAAAAAGGTGGTTCTACCTATTTTTCGAATGGTGTTGTTTACCGCCTTGTATTTATTTTGTTCGATCAAATATTCTTCATTATACCCTGTCAAAATATGAACAGAGTTGGATATCCCAATGATAAATAGAAGGGTTGGAATTAAAGTCATTAATAAATCAAGTGCACCAATAAAAACTTGAATTAATGTCATCGTAAAAATAAGAGAAGTTAGCAATATTAAGAGGGGAGTAGCCACGCTCCAAAATCTTCTAAAAGTGAAGATTAAAAAAAGTACTAATAACAGTGATGTAGCACCTGTGAGTATTATCATCTCCTTATTTACAGTAGTTACATAATAATTTTGCGTTTTTATTTTTCCTGCAACATAAAAGTCGTCATAATTGAATGTTTTAAGAGTACTTTCTATCGCATCTATAAGACTATCATTTGCTGCTGCTGATATTGATACATCCTTGGTGATATAAATTAGAACGGAAGCAGTATCCCTAGAGAAAAAGGATTGGAAAAAGTCATTTGTATTGTATATTTTCTCCCTGTCTTCCATTAATCTTTCCGATTCATTTAGATGAATAACGGGAGCATTAATGTATCCCACAATAGGCACTTTAATTACTTTTTTTAGTGTTGTTGGGGATAAAACATTCTCAACATATTTTAAACCTTTTAAAGTTTTTGTGGTACTGTCTATCAAATGAAGAAAACTTGAATTGAAAATACCCTTCTTATTTTCAATTGCAATCAGAATAAAGTTGTTGTCACTTTCGAAAGTTTCTCTATGTTGATGGTAATAGATTAAATCAGGGTCTTTTGGATCGAAAAAGTTTTCAATGTTATAATCGATTTTTAACTGCAAGAATCGAGGAATGGATGACGCAGTTAGGACTAGAATAATTAGTAGTATTAACCAAGGTAAGGACTTGGAGGTAACTATTTCTCTTTTGTTTTTCAATAGATACTATGCTTTAGTTTATAATTTAAATTGAGCTATTTTTTTGAGAATATCCAAATCAATAATAAAATAAATGTCCTTTTATCCCATTTTGACTAAATTCTAGCGTTGGAGCAGGGAATTTGAGAAAGCCAAAACTTCCAAAAAGTAATTTGAAGAACTTTCTTTTGTATTCAATTTTGGATAAATCGGCATCGAAACTCAAGTAAAACTGTCTATACCTTGTAAAGTCAGCACATATATGATTGGTCATACACCAATCTGTATTAATATTTCCAGTAACCATTTCCTCAGCACCATAGCCAATAGCTACATTTAACCAGCTAGGAAAATGAGATTCTTCCTTTAAAAAATCTTTAATATTTAGACTTAGCCAATAGGTTTGGCCGTTGTAATCTTTCAAAATACGCTCTGAAAAAGTACTGCCTAGCATATTAGGTCGATAAGCAGCATATTTTGTTTGATGTGTCGAAAACTTGAGCTTAATTCTTTGCTCATTCCATATAAGGTCTTGACTTATTGCCAATGCAGTGCCAGAAGTGTTGGCCAGCATATCATAACCTGAAAATCCCCATTTATCTGAATAACCATCTAATATTTCAACTCCTGTTAAGTATATAAGGCCCAGACTCCCTCCCCAAAAAGAAGCTTTGTTTTTCTTTGCTCCACTCCATTTTAAGGCTTCTATGCCAGCTATACCAACGTAATAGGATGCCATGGCATGTCCTACCTTATCTACTTGCATCCATTCTTCCCCATCATTAAAAAAGTGAAATTTTCCTGTAGAGTGATTTTTGTACCAGATTTCGTTTAGTAGTATCAATGAGGAAATTGTTCCAATACTTTCGCTTATAAGAATTGTATTTCTCCTTTTTTTTATAAGTGTATCTGAATAGTCAAGTAACTTTAGCTCTTGAGCTTTTATGAATGCAGAAATTGTAATAAATAGTAGGATCCAAATTAGCTTCATACATTTCAAAGATAATTGAGTAATTTGAATCACAATATTTAATCAATTGAAATATTAAATAGATGTTCAATAATAATGTCAAAAACTTGAGAGTTTTAAAGCGTTTTTTATATTATTTTTGACTGTGAATTTTTCGAAAGCAAAAGAATATATAGTTAATCGTTTGGTAAATGAGTTGCCTAAAAATCTTTTTTATCATGCCGCCCACCATACATTTGATGTTGTTAAGCAGGCGCAAACAATCGGTAAATCTGAGGGCATTTCAAATGATGAAATGTTGATTTTGTTAACTGCTGCTTATTTTCACGATGCAGGTTTTTTATTTAAGTATCAATCTAACGAATCAGAAGCTGTTAAATTAGTTAGAGAAATTCTTCCTGAAATGGAATATAATGAAAAAGAAGTGGAAGAGATTTGTGAAATAATTTTAGCAACAAATATCAATGTCCAACCGAAAACATTATTAGAGAAAATTATGTGTGATGCCGATCATGATTATTTTGGAAGAGAAGGCTATTCTAAAACAGCGGATAATTTAAGAAAAGAATTAGAAGAATATGGAAATAAGTTTGAAGATAAAGAATGGTTAGAAATACAAATTAATTTTTTAGAAGATAAACATCAATATTATACGACTACCTCTAAATTAAATCGAATTCCCAATAAAAATAAAACTATAGCAGCCCTTAAGGTTACGTTAATTAACTCGTTCTAGCAGGGTGATGTTTTCTTGTTGTAGGCAACAGCGCAAATGGGTTTCTTACTTGTGTAATTAACTTTTTTGACTTTTCTTACTACAATGACAATAATTTTATATTTTAGTAGAAATTAACAATAAAAAAATTGACATGAAAAAAACGTTACTTGGAATTCTTGCATTTGCATCGTTTAGCTTCGCAGCCGCTCAAACAAATTTAAGCTTCGAAGCTTGGACAGCTGGTGCTGGATATGATAACCCAGATGATTGGTTTACACTAAATGAGTTTGGTGCTTTTGGATTACCTATTACAGTTTCAAAGGAAACCGCAGCCCCTGGTGGAGGATCTGCTTCAGTTGTTATGACTACAACATTATGTGCTGCATGTCCTGCATTGAGTATTCCAGATACTTTGCCAGGTTTAATTTCTCAAGATATTCCCTATACTGGTACTGATATTACTTCTATTGATTTTAGTTATTTATACAATGCTGTTTCTGGAGATGAAGCTCTATTTTTTGCTGAGTTAACAAT
>Ga0181563_10005824_pt1 | contig 11191 bp, 15 predicted proteins | sample 011ome_25_FD_133759 | JGI IMG/M metagenome (GOLD analysis project Ga0181563, IMG submission 133759) | Coastal salt marsh microbial communities from the Groves Creek Marsh, Skidaway Island, Georgia - 011512CT metaG (megahit assembly) | ecosystem: Environmental > Aquatic > Marine > Intertidal... | reverse complement strand
GAGGTTGCGACCCTCCTAGACTTACTGACGCCTAAGCGTACTCAATGTGCTTATGGTGGAGGTGGGCGGAATCGAACCGCCGTCCAAACTTCCTATTACTCACTTCTACGAATTCTTATAATCTATTTATAGTTTACCAGAACTTAAGTTTCTTAACTTTATGCCCGACATCCTTTGCGGCACCGCCAATTGCTTTACCAGCATCTTTAGCTGTATCAGCAACGTGACCTGCAACTTCTTCTGTACCCTTACCTACAGCAACCGCAGTATCAGTTACAGCCTTCTGGACTGGCTTAGTATCAACACTTACACTTAAATCAACATCAACACCTGCTAGTAGTGCAACCTTGCCATCAATACCGACAGTAGCAACACCATCATCCATTGTGGCACCGCCACCAATTTTAGCACCAACTTGAGTACCTACGCTCACGCCAGCACCGACTTCAGCACCGTTGCCATGTTTATCGTGCATACCGGTTGAACCACCTACTCCAACGCTAGCACCAGCAATAGCACCAGCTTCTCCTGACGCACCATCTACTCCAATTTGTCCACCGACTCCAGCTTCGGCATAAGTTTTAGCTCCGGCATGACCTTCAGTTGTTGAGGTTAACCCTGTGTTACCAACTTTAGATTCAGCGGATGCACCTACACCAGCTTCTGCACCTGCACTTACTCCAGCTTCAGCTTTTGCGTTGCGGCCGTCGAAACCAGCATCAGCGCCTGCATCAGCATGAGCACTAGCGTCGGCATGACCCTCTAATGTTGCGCTACCTACTTTAGTTTCTCCACTAGCTCCAGCTTCTGCTTCTACACCAGCCCCAGCAGCAACGCTGGAATTAGTAGTCTCTGTACCAACCGTAACGGTTGCTTTTGCTTGTTTTTTAGTAGCCATATTATTAATCTCTTAAAAGTTTTACAATTTTAGTTGCAAGGTCTTTGAACCAACGTTCATCATAACCTCGTGTTGTTTCAGCCGCCACACCAATTCTTATTCCTGAAGTTTCAACAAAACCTCTTGTATCTCCAGGAACTCCATTTTTGTTTACAGTAATTCCATTAGCTTCTAGCAAGTCAGCGAACTCTCTTCCACTATATTTTTCTTTACGCAAATCAATCGTCATCATATGACATGATGTTCCGCCAGAAACAATGTCAACTCCTGCGTCAATAAACGTTTGAGCCATTGCATAAGAATTAATCAGGATTCTACTAGTATATATTCTAAACTCTGGTGTTAATGCTTCATAGAAACATTGTGCTTTTGCTGCAATGATATGCATCAATGGACCACCTTGAGTTCCAGGGAATACTGCACCATTGATTTTTTTACTATAAGCTTCATAATCCCATAGAATCATTCCGCCACGTGGACCGCGAAGAGTCTTATGAGTAGTTGTTGTTACTACATGAGCATGAGGGAAAGGATTCGGATATTCACCACCAGCAATCAATCCTGAATAATGACTAATATCCGCAAGTAAGATAGCACCAACACTATCAGCGATTTTACGAAAACGTCTCCAATCAAGTGTTCTGCTATAAGCACTTGCTCCAGCAATTAGCATTTTAGGTTTAACAGTTGATACCAATTCTTGAACTTGATCGTAATCAATATATCCACTATTATCAACGCCGTAAGAATATGCATCAAACCATTTACCACTTATATTAACTTCTGCTCCATGCGATAAATGTCCACCACTAGCTAAGTCCATACCAACGATCCTATCACCTGGCGATAAGAACGCTTTGAACACTGCAAGGTTAGCATTAGCACCACTATGAGGTTGCACATTAGCATACTTACAACCAAATAGTTTGGTAGCATATTCAATTGCTAATTCTTCGACCTTATCTACTTCTTCACATCCATTATAATATCGTTTGCCAGGAAGACCTTCGGCGTATTTGTTAGTAAAGATACTACCGCACAATTGCATTACTTCATTACTTGCAAAGTTTTCACTAGCAATAAGTTCAATAGTATCTTGTTGACGAACACCTTCACTAGATAAAATATTTAAGATTCGTTTATCGATCATTTAAGTCCTTCTTATAAAAATGGCCTGACCAGCAGGATTCGAACCTGCGACCCACAGCTTAGAAGGCTGTTGCTCTATCCAACTGAGCTATGGTCAGGCAGTGATTACTCCATATGAAACTGAAAATATAACAAATAAAAATATAAAAAGCGCAAACGCCATAACACCAATTATAATTTTACCTATTACCATTAAAATAAAATCAATCATATTACAATTTATAAACTTTGGTGGGCCCTACAGGACTTGAACCTGTGACCAATCGATTATGAGTCGAACGCTCTGACCAACTGAGCTAAAGGCCCATTAATATGGTGCCTCGGGCCGGAGTCGAACCGGCACACCTTTCGGCGAGGGATTTTAAGTCCCTTGTGTCTACCAATTTCACCACCGAGGCATTATTCTTTAATTACCTTATTCTTTTACATGATCAGATGGTTTTTTTCTGCTTGCCATTTGTTCATCGTATCTTTTTCTAGAATCTTCGTAATCAATTTCAGGTTGTTGCTTTATTGCTATAAGAATTGGATGTAATAGAGACTTAGTATATAGTGTACTAAATTCTTCTAGAACTGTGTCAGGATCTTCTCCCTTTGCCAATCTTTTTTTAGCTTTTTCTAGAATCGATTCTGGTGTTGATCTCATCGACGATAAATGTAAGCATCAAGTTTAGTCGCATTAGCCAAACCACCAACTATGTTACCAGCCCAGTCATAACCGGTTACTGACGTTTTGCCAGTGCGCCAATTAGTAATGATAGACTTTTGTATTGGCTTACGGCCACGAACTACCAAGCGATACTGTTGCTGATGACCATCAGCTTTCAAAAGACGATTCATGCCAGAAACAAGTTTACGAGCTTCGGCAAGCATTTGCATGTCATTGACGCTTTGTGTATCATATGACGCGATATAACTTTTTGTGCGATTCATCATTTTTCACCTTCTTCAATGTATGGTCTGAAATCACCAGTATTGTGATCAATAATAATAATTTTTTGTTTTTCTAGAAACGTTAAAGTAGAGTCAATTCCATATGCTACCCCAGCATCTCTTCCAGCTCTATAATTAAAAATCATACCAGCTAAAAAGAACAAAAGTAGAAATGTTACTTCTATCCATTCCAACTGAAGCATTAGGCATCCTCTGAAATGCGATTAACTGTACCATCTGCAATTGGCCAATACGCAAGTCCAAGACCAATAGCAGCGGAAATCATACCTTGCAGAAGAGTAGCATCTCCAGTTTCAATGCCACCAGTGGCGCCAAACACAATCATAAACCCAACAACTAATCGAATCATAATATTTCTCCTTAAGCCGCAACTTTGTCAGTGTATTCTTCAAAACCAAATGCTCTAACTTCGTACATTGTACCATCAATCTCGATACGATCACGCATCATGCTTGAGCGATGGCCATATTCAACACCATCGTAAACTTCGAGGTCTTTAACAACTTCGATGTCTTTGTGAAAATCTTGATTGACACTACCATCAGAGAAAAACTCACCTTTTGACCAAGAACCATGAATGTTCTGAGTGCGATGATAAGCATACTCAAGCATTTCGTCAATGCTAAGGAATTTTCCACAATCAACGATTGCCACTTTAACTGCTACTTGATCTTCCATCTGGTATACTGTTGCTTTCATTTTCTGCTCCTGTTTATCAATTTATGGTACCATTATACCATAGCTGCAGAGAATGTACACTGTTTTGTGAAAATAAATGAAAATAAAAAAGCCTTTAGAATCAACAACTTAGAAACCCTTAATCCATAAGTTGTTGATTCTAAAGGAAAAAAAGAATTGTAACATTTTGTATCTTTTTTGATACAAATCACGGAAATGGCCAATTTTTGGTCTTGTGGGGGTCACTTAGGGGTTCTATACCCTCTTCCAGCTTCTTGATTCCTAGAGCCCAGTTCTCAGCTGCATCTTCAGCATAATGGATTGATTTGTCTGGATATTCCTCGGTATGAAACTTAGTACCATTATTATAGTACTCAATAATGAACATCCGATCTTGATGAATAACCTTAGCAACCAAATCTCTAGTCTTATAATATGTTGATATTAATTCTCTACGCCACATGATAGCTCCTTTGCTAATGGAAAGATTTTAGCAATTACTTCAGCACAAGTCCGAGCAATTTCCATATGTTCCTTTTGTGTACCATTGGAAGAACGCAAGTCAATGTAATGAATCCAACTACGAAGAGTTCCGTTCATGTACATCTTAGACTTAGTGTTACCTTCAGGTAAAACTGCTCGAGCTTGCTCTTTAGCAATGCCAGCGCTAATAGCCCACTCATAAGCTTCTTTAGCGACAGCAATAACACGTTTCTGCTGTTCTTCCCACATCCAAGCAAGACGTCGGCCTTCATCAGTATTAATATCAATCTCTACAGAATTTTGGCGATTCTTAGTATCTTGAAGGCGAACTTCGCGAAGTACAAACTGTTCTCCCAAAGAAGCTGGATCAGCATAGCGTTGAGAAAACTCTTGAAAAGAAAACGAACGGTGACGAAGAATTTGTCTAGCGATGTCGCGAGTTGTCTCAATTTCTAAACAAGCCGAAACCATTTCTAATGGAGACCAATGCGCATGCTTAATAAGATACTTGATAAGCTTCTCAGAAGTTTCACTATTAATTTGATTAGATGGATTAGACACTCGAGCGCAGAATGCAATCAGATCTTGTACGTCACCAAGATCATGAGAGATCTCATTTGCCGGAGTTGAATAACTAATTAACTTTACTTTCATTTTATACCTTAAATTCTGAGAAGTTTCTAACATTTGCAGTAGAAGGAATCATTGAAGACTGTTGACCTGAATCAATAATATTTTGAGCATTTGGTTCAACATCATATAATTTCATTTTACTACGATCAACGCCAATCACAAATCGTTTATTTGATGATGGGTCATTATATCTATTCTTTAATTGCTTAACTAAGATTTGATTCAAAGCATCAAGCTCTTCATTAGAAATTAACGCAAACATTAAGTCTGCAGTAGCCGGCAAACCGAACGATTCGGAGGTGTCTTCAAGTCCGACATCGGAGTTGGAGTATCCACTTCTTGTTGTTTGAGTTGCAGATACGATTGGTACGTTAAATTCGACAGCAAGGCCACGAATTTCTTCGGCAATTGCTTTGATGTATGAGTATGAGTTGATTGCACCGCCCATTCCTTTCATTCTTGAAGATGCGCAAATATTGAGATAATCAATAAAGATAATATCAGGTTCAAAGTTTTTCTTAAGTTTAAGTTCTTTCAATAAAGCTCGAAAATGACCAACATGAGCTGAGGCGGTTGGATACTCTTTAATAACCAATTTACCATTTGCTCTATTAGCAATTTGCGCAACTTTATTTCCAAACATATCTTTAGATAGATTTGAAAGCTGATCAATTGGTACATTCATTAGATTAGCATCGATACGTTCTGCGATACGTTCTTCAGCCATTTCCATTGTAATGTACAATGCGTTCTTGCCCTGTGATAATACTGATCCAGCGACATGACACATAAACAAAGATTTACCAACACCAGTACCAGCCAAAGCGATATTTAGTGTTTTGTTAGGTAAACCACCCTTTGTAATTTGATTGAAGTAATCTAAATCAAATGGAATACGTTCTTCCTGTTTGTGATAGAAATCATAACGACTATCGTAGTCATTCAAATAATCATGACCAATATTAGTATCAAATGCAACTGACAAAGCTTCAGTTAAAAGATCTGGTAATGCATTTTTAGTAAGTTCTTTATCTTTACCATCAAGAATACCAATAGACTTCATGATTGCAATATGAATGGCTCGATCTTGACACCATTTTTCAGTCTGATCGACAAGCCATTCAATATCAGTATTTTCAGACTTTGAAATTTCTTGTACGATTGAAATAGACTGTTGGTATTGTCCATCTGTCAGATTTGCAGATTCAAGTTCAATACCAAGAGCTTCACCTGTTGGAAGTTTATTGTATTTGCCAACATAGTTTACAATTTGATCAAACACATCTTTGTGTATATCTTCAAAGTATTCTTTCTTTAGGAAAGGAATAACCTTACGCGTATACTGCTCGTTATTAATGAGATTACGTAATACTGTAGTCTGAATATTAGGATCCATTAGTCACCAATTTTATATTGTCCATCTTCAAATGCGGTTTCAATAATATGAGTTAACATATCACCAAGATAATTTTCAAATGCTGGACTTTCTTGTAATTCTAATCTTTCCATCGGGCTTTTTTCAATTTCATATTCAAACGAAAGTCTACCCTCAAGTTCTTTAGTATTATTATTATTAATTTCTTCTAACGATAGACGACCAAAAGTTACAATAGTTCCAGCAAATTGACCAGTTAGAATTTTGAAAGAGTCGTGATCAGAATCTTCTTTGAATGAAACTCTTTCATAATCATATCTAGATATATTATACATCGTCTTCACCTAAAAGTACACCCTCTAGTAATGCATCGTCAATTTCTGATTTATAGCCAATGGTGTAATGCTTCTTAACAAATTCTTTGAAATTTGTCTTTTCAAAGATTGGAGTCCAGAATTCTTCCTTTGAAGTTTCTGCTTCACGTACTTTATTGACAGTAAGTAATTCACCTGTTGCAGGATTAATAGATTCATACCAACCATTACTTGGCTTTTGCACATAACCACCAGCCAAACCAACTTCAAGTAGACCCGAATACTTTTCTACGCCACCTTCCCAAGTAACTGTAACAGGAACCTTTGATTTTTCTTTAACAAAACGAGACTTTTCAACATTAATTACAAAGTCGTAACCAGTAACTTCTGTACCTTTTTTGTTTTGACGACGACCAAGGATCCAAATTGTATCTGCTGAATAGTAGATACCTGTGCCACCTGAAACAATTGCTTTAGGGAACAAACCAATTTCTTGATATGTGTGATTTACTGCAAGCATTGGAATGTCTTTCATAGTCAAATATGGTGTTGACATACGGAAGAGACCTTTTAGGGCTTTTGCACGGGACATGTCAGCAACAGATTTTTCATTGATAGCATCGTCTAATTCTTTCTTAGATGCAAGGTTACCAATTGAATCAATCACAACAATAACTTTATCATCACGACTGATTTCTTCTAGTTGGCCAATCAAATCAAACTTTAGTTCTTCAACGTTAGTAATTGGAGTATGCAGTACACGCTCAACGTCAATACCAAATGATTCAAAGTAAGATTGTGGCGAACCAAATTCAGAATCATAGAATAGCATAATGGCATCTGGATACTTTTTCATATAAGCACCAGCCATTAGCAAAGCAAAAGAAGTTTTGAAGTGTTTACTTGGACCAGCAAGAACTGTAAGTCCTGGTGTAAGTCCACCATCAATAGAACCTGATAGTGCTACGTTAATCATAGGCACGTCAGTTGTAATCATATCTTTCTCGGCAAAGAATTTTGATTTTGAAAGAACTTCGGTATGCTTAAGCTTCGAGTTCTTTTTAAGTCTGTCCATAACGCTCATATATTACTCACCTTATTTTGTTAGTGTAATTACTATTATACCATAAACTCATCAAGTTGTACACCATTAGAATAGTCATTTATTGATTTTGTTTTATTGTCTTGTATAAGAAAATCTGTACGTAATGTATCTAAATTTCCTTCAAGGTAATCTTTTACGTATTGAGCCATGTCTGCTGCTGTAGTAACTGGTACGTTTTGGCAAATATGGTTTAGGTTACGAAGACCGCCTTGTAGTTGAAAGTCTTCTGGTAGCTTCATAATGCTCAATGCTTCACGAATGCTAATATAACGATCTTCATCAGGATGAGTAAGAGAAGTTGGCATATGACCAACAAAGGCTCCAATAATTCCCTTTGGAATCTCAGTAGTCTTACGCATGATGTTTCCACCATCCTTTAGTTTCTTATGCATGCGTTCGCACTTACGAGCTTCTCGCTCATAGTTATTTTCACGCATCCACTTTGCGACATCAAGATATGAGACGCCGGCGTTCTCAATGTAGTCTAATGGATTTGTGGTCTTATCAATTTTCTTAGCAAAATCAACATGGCTAATTCCACCTTCCATTACTTGAAGAACATAACGATAGAATGGGTTATCAGATGGTTTCTTTGTATTAGTCAATACTCCCATTGGATCTCCATCCTTGGCCTTAGCACTTCGAATGGTATCTTCAATAGTTTCGTTAGGGCGTTCAATGTATGGAAATACTGGTACAACATCTCCTTTCCAAAAGAAATAAAACGTACGATCTCTTACTTGACTCAATCCATGTAGAACTGATTTAGTCTTAAAGATGCTAAATGTATAACCATACTTCTCACCAATCTTTCTTAACCTTTTGACAATCGGTTCGCCCATCTTTGAAGCAAGTCTTGGTGCGTTCTCACCCCAAAATACTCTAGGGGATAAAGAACCCAACACAAACTCAGAAGTAATAAACATCCAATCATTCGCAGAATTATTAGAACTTGCTGATGGAGAAAGAGAACTAAGCCCAGCACAAGGACAAACAGTGTTGACAACGTCAACACGATCAAAGTTACTGATGCTGTCAGAAGGGTTAAGAACATGGTAGGGAACTGTGTTCTTATAATGGTTAACAATATGTTGATCGTTATTTGAGAAGGCTTCATAGCTTAAAATATATTCCGGTTTTTTACCAAAGACTTTTTCCATCGCGATGGTTTCTCCACCGATCAATGGAACAATACTAGCATATTTCATAATTGACTTTCCACGTATGTTTTCATTCTTAATTGTCTATGGACGTCGTCCTTGTGTAGGCCAATGCATGTCGCAATAAGCAATAGGCCACTTTCTAAAATAACGTCAACTGGTAGATTATGTTCTTTAAGCTTTCGCACAAACAAATCTTTTACATATAGATTTTGTTGTACATTTGAAACCATCGCATTATAACCATGATATAAGTCATGCGCTAGTTTAGCCCAATCATAAAGGTTATCACCTTCATTTCCAAGTCTACCACCATAGTTTCCTCTTGGATCGATCAACTTGAATTGATCGGTCTGCTGATTATATAGTACATTTCCAAAATGCAAGTCTCCATGCATACCAAAGATTGGTTTAGTATTTCTCCATGCTTTGGTTGCGATATTAACCAATTTTTGTGTTTGGCTATTTGTAAATTCAAGGCCATTCAATCGTTCTTTAGATTTATTGATCCACATAGATTCAGACAAAGAAGAAAACTTTTGAATGAATTCCATATCGTTTGATTCATAGTTGAAATACTTTAGCTTGATCTTAAAGATACGATCTATGATGTAATCCCAACTACTATCTGATAGGTTATCATAGAGCATCAAATCAGATAACAAAGTACCAGACTCATAAGACATAACCAAATGAGTCTTAGAAGGTAGAATCCTAGGCGTAAACATAGATTGCTCTGGCGTAAGACTATCATACCACATCTTTTCTGCCATTAGAGTTTTTACCGAATGTTCATCGTGATAATCCGGGCTTTTACGAAGAGTGCCAAGTTCAAAATTATATTCAATATGGTTGAACGCACGAGCTTTTAGGTTCAATAGCGCGGCACTTGTCTTATAGTAATTCGGAAGATCTCCGATATCATACCATTCTTCAGTTACGATGTTATCAAAATGATAAGGACCACATTTTGAGTATTCAACCAATGCTTCTGAGATGTCATATCCATCCGTATTGTTAAAAGCCAACTTTGCAGCTTTACCATTTGCAAACGAATATAACCCAACAAGAGCTACTGCTTCTTCAATAAGACTCTTTGGCTTATTATAATATTGTTCTCCATCCCACATACACCAAGCAGAATGATTATCAACTGATTTTGTTAATAAGAAGTTTGTGCCCAATGGCATATTCTTTTCTAGAATAATTGCATCACCCAACCATACTACAACAGGCAATTTATCATCTATGATTTCATTCATGCCATATTTGATAGCATCGCGTGGACCATCAAGAGATGGTTGCTTTACAAACTTAATATTAGGATGACGGATTTTACAGTATTCTCTAATGTCATTGAATTGACCATCAACAATGATGATCTCATTTACATCTTTTCCTAATCCTTCGATAATATAATCAAGACATGGTTTGCCATTTACGCGAACCATGATCTTTGATGTATTAGAAGAAAGCGGACGAAGACGAGTTGCTGCTCCGGCAGCTGGAATTACGACGTTGAATTTGCCCATTCTAAAAATCCTTCAATTGTCATTGCTTTATCATCTACATAATAAGTGTCAGCGTATGGTTTACCAAAGACCAATTCATCGTACGGTACACCGTAATCATGTAACCAATGAATAGTTATATGTTGTACATCAGCAAGAATTTTTTGCAAGTCTCCATTATGCGTTAACATCCTACGTGCAGAATGAATAATGATATAGTAACCCTGTTCTTTTAGCTTAAGCATTCCATCAATAACTGGTGTATTTGGTTTAGCCATAGCATACTTCATATACGTATCTTTGCCGCTATGATTAGGAAAGCAGATGGTGTCATCTAAATCAAATACTATACGTTTCAAAAGAATTCCTCCAAGGATCCAGTTGAAGTAGCTTTAGCCTTTGCTTTTAAGCTCTTCATAACTATTCGTTTTTTATTTACAAAATAAGATAATGATTTTTCTTCTACTTCTTTACAACCAAGAGCAGGCGTGTATTCGTTCATCATAGCTTCGAACTCTTGAGAAATATCTTGGCCATAACACTTTTCAAGCAATTGGTTATGTGTCCACTTATCAGTTTGCTTACCAAACTTAGTGATGTGCTCTAACATTTTTGGAATAACGATTGACGCATCAGTTTCTTGACTAACGAAGGCTCTACTTGCTTCAACATATTGTTCATAAAGAACCTTATTAGTTGCGATATTTAATAATTGGTCCATAGTATCTTGTAGGTCTTCACGATCTGACCATACCGCAATTTGTGGATTATCAATGAACCGCTTTCCATTGTCATCGATGTTATTTTCGCCATAGTGTTTATCAAACATAGCTACAGATCCAACGGCCATCATTTCCATTTGTGTGTATTCAAAGCGATCACCATAGTTGTGTGGTTCTCTTGGTAGACGGAAACCAGAATAACCAAACAT
>Ga0181563_10005810_pt1 | contig 11210 bp, 20 predicted proteins | sample 011ome_25_FD_133759 | JGI IMG/M metagenome (GOLD analysis project Ga0181563, IMG submission 133759) | Coastal salt marsh microbial communities from the Groves Creek Marsh, Skidaway Island, Georgia - 011512CT metaG (megahit assembly) | ecosystem: Environmental > Aquatic > Marine > Intertidal... | reverse complement strand
CTTAATATATGCTTCTAAAACGCTTTCAGGTGTCTCTCCTAGTCTTTTGTTATAAAGTCTATGCTTTTCTATAGCATCTAACAAAATCTTCTTAGAAGTCCTGTAATTCCATACATCTAAATCGCCTAATGTATCTGCTATCTCTTGGATTTGTTCTTTAGTCGCAAACATTTGTAATAACCCCCATTTTAGTAAATCTCATTTCATGTCCATCATTTTTTAATGAATTATATTTTCTTTTAAATTCATTTAAATCATTAGTTCTCATGGCAGTAAACCAACCAAACTTTTTAACTTTTACTTGTATCTCGTATTTCATATTAAAACCCCTCTAAAACTTCTTCAGTGTTCTTAACAAGTTTCATAGCTTTGTTGAAACATTGTCTTCTTAATTCTGATACATCAGGTAGCATATAACCTAATTCTTCATGAATATTAATAACGTGTTTCATAATTGTTATTAATTCTTCGTTGTTGATTATTTCGCAAAGTCTATATACTGCTTCAGTATGATGATTGAGATCAGTGAGTTTTGCTATTTGATTTATTTGTGTGTTTGAAATTGTTATCATTTTTATTCCTTATCAAGTTAATATATACATATAATATAAAATTTATTTACATTTGTCAACCTTTTTTGGAATAATTTTCCATAATTAAAATGCAATAAAATCCATAAATGGTTCTTCATTATAGTCTTCGTCTAAAAATTCTGTTTTAATTTTTACATCATTAATTGTTAAAGATGTACTTATAGTCTGTCCGTTGACTTCATCATGATCAAGCAATAAGCATTTACCTGCAAATGCATGACCTCCAATAGTAAACCATCTATTATTTGATTTAAGTCTACCTTCATCATCAATAAATAAATCATGATTGTTTCCTAAAGATACAATATCAACTAGTCTACAGTCCATAACTTTATATATGGCATCTAATCCACCTAAAGTATTTTCTATTTCTGTTTCTTCAATAGATTGTTTAAAAGGGTCAATTAATATACCTTTAAATTTTTTCATTTTTATTTCCTTATTTATTGTAAGTAGATTTTAATCTACTTGGTTTTATTAATATCATTTTATTAGTTTCTTCATCTAAGAAATAAACTAATCCTTTTTTACCTTTACCATAGTAAAGACCAAATATTGCTTGATTTTTAATTTTAACTCTTGTTCCTATTTCCATTTTTAATTCCTTCTAAAACTTTATTAGTATATTTTTGTACATACTTCGGTAAATAACTTGAGTTATCCTTAGGATATATTTCTATGTAATCATAATCATCTTCAGATAACCAATGTAGCACTTCTACGCTAAAAGTTTTATCATCTTTATTTTCTTCAATATCATTAATAACTTTATCTGTTTGATGTATATGCCATTGCCAAACTGCAGTTCCTTCTAGTGTGTATATATAAAATTCGTAGTTCATAGTATCACCAATAAAAAAGGACTCTTACGAGTCCTCTTTATTAATTCTAGCTAAGATTTCTTTAGCATCAAATACTGAAAAATATTTAGGTGTTTTAACAACCTTTCCAGTTTCTTTATCTTCAGTTTCTTTAACAAACATTAAAGTTGCACATTTTTTCAAACCTTTCATAGTTTGACCTGTGACTCCTTCTAGTTTAAGTGCTTGTTTAAATGTAAGGAATGAATCTCCTTCTTGATAACCACTAGCCATTAGTATGTCAACATTCTGTCCAGTGTATTCTCTTTTAGTTAAGTAGTTTATCATTTTATTTTTCCTTCCCTTTCGGGTGTTTATCAATTTATATACTTATAATAATATATAATTTTATATTTGTCAACCTTTTTTGGAATAATATTTAAAATGGTAAATCACTGTTATCATAGTTTAAAGTTCTTTCATAAAGTTTTTTGGCATATTTAATTCCTGCATCTTTTGGTATTCCATATGCTTGAAAAAATTTATGTTCATTACCAAATTTAGTATGTAATTGTGCATGATGATATCTACACAATGGAATACATTCTGAGTCGTGGGATTTTAGTCCAAATCCTCTAAACCCACTCTCAGGTTTTAATAAATGATGTGCTTCAATATTACCTTGACAAGAATAATACCCTGCTCTTTGAATAAAACAGGGCAAAGTTCTAACATAAGCAAGATGTTTTTTATCTTCTATCCTTTTTTTAAAAGGGCGCTTTCTGTTCGTCTTGTTCTTTGTTTTGGTAGTTTTCATCTTCTTTTGGTGTTAGTTTCACTCCTGTCCACTCTTCTCCATTGTCTCTAATATTTCTCCAACCACCAAATTTATACGCTTGATTATTAAATGTTATTGAACCATATATATCAGGACTTTTTTCATTTAATTTTTCTTCATCTGTATTAATTCTTAGTAATCCTGCACTAAAAGTTAATTCATATTTTTCACTTCCATCAGGATGTGTATATTTTAAAATTGATGCATATCTTTCCTCTCCATCAACTTTAATTTTACCTTTTCTTACAACATTACAGTTGCTTTCATGCCAAAGACTTCCTTGACCCTCTTTCATTTCATATTTATCAGACATATTTACTCCTTTATTAATTTATATTTATATCCATTACTATTATCAATACGTTTTTTTAAAACAATTTCATCATGCATAGGCAAACTATATTTTCTTCTAGCATAATCTTTTCTTAAATTTCTTATAGATGCACTTATTGTTGGTTCTCCATAAAACTTACCTGTTTTTTCTTTAATAGTTTTTTGTAAATCCCAAAAAGTCCACCATTTACCATTTCTCATACATAGAAATACACAATCATCTAATGTTAGTTTACTCATACGCTTTTATTAATTTTTCAAAAGCAGTTGCTTCTTCACTTGAAGGATTAGAATTATTGTATGCATTTTTAATTCTTACATCATTTTGTAAATAAATTTTTTGATGTAAAACATTTTTAGGGTCACTTAACACTTTTCTTAATTCATTTAAATAATCAGACACATTGTTTGCATGTGCGATTTTTTCAGCTTTATGATTTAGTACAACAAAACCTTTATCTAAATCAGGTGCAGATTCTTTATTATTTATAGCATTATCTACTTCAAAACTAGAAGCATATTCGCCACCACCTAATCCACAATTAGCCAATGCTCTACCTATAGCAGATGTACAACAATTTTCTAATGCAGAATTTTTATTAACCATACCTTGATTTCTAAATTCTTCAGCAAAATCATTACCTATATCAACCCATTGTCCATCTTGATATATATATACTGTAGCTTTTACTACAACTCTTTCTAGATCGTTGTAAACAATCTCAGTTGTGATTCTAGCATTACTGCCAAAAACTCTTCTAAAAGACTGTAAACGCTTATCTACAGTTGTATAGTACTTACCCTTGATAAATTGTTTTTCTTCATTAGGTAAATTTGCTATTTCATTTATTACTTCATTTAATTTCATATCAACTCCATATTGTTTTGCCAAACTCAATATCATCTTTACTCCACATCCATGAATCAAAGTTTGGATAAAAAAGTTTAGCTATTTGGTTTATATCATTTGAATAAGATAACAAGTTCATAATAGTCAAACTTGCATCTTTCACTACTTTCATATGCTCATCAATGTTTTCAACTTGCATACTTTTGATTTCTGTTTTTTTAGGTGTTGCTAATATGTAATCAGCATAAGCATCTGATTGCTCAACTGTTGCATATATAGACAACTGCCTGTTTACAGAATCAGGAATAGTAGTAGGCATTCTACCAGTGGTTTTAATGTCTCTTACTACACCATCAAATTGCAAATCAATATATCCAATAATAGGTATTGGTATTTCATCAAGTTGCAATCTAACTTCTTTTTGATAACTGCTAGGAATACCCATACCTTTAAAGTACGGGATAGCTGTATTAAGATAACTTTCTAATAAACTCCTTTCTTTGCTAAATTTATTAAAATCTATCTCATGTTCTTTTTTATAATGTGAATACAAACCATCAAACCTTTTTATAGCAGATTTAATAGCAGTTTTTTCATCAACATTGTTTGTTAGTATTTCTCCAATACTTTCATCTACAACAGTTCCTCTCCACATAGCAGGGTTTCCTATGCCTTTATTTTTATATAGATATCTCATGATAAACATACAAGGGTCAGCTATGTATGTATTGATTGATGATGCTGATAAATGCTCTATACCGAAGTTATCAAATGGGTTATTACTATTCATCGCCCAAATACCTGTTTATTCTTTTTATAAGATTGTTATTTATTTTATTTTGTTCTTTATAATAGAGAGTGCTTCTTTCATCTTTATCAATTTCTGCTCTCATAATATCTACTTCAAAATTATCTTGATGTAAATTTCTTTGAAGGAATTTGATTTCGTTTCGGTTAAGTTGTAGTTTGCGTTCTTTCATTTGATTCCTCATTTTAATATTTTCATTAATAGTGGTTAATTAACCATTTATACATTATAATTCATTAATGGAATAATTAAAAGGTATTTATGAAACTACAAGAATATTTAAAAAAAGAAAAACATACACAACAATCTTTCATTGATCTAGTAGAAATGGCTAAAGGAGTAAAAATACCACAAAGTACGTTTGCTAAATGGGTTCTAGATATAAGAATACCAAGAAAAAAAGAAATGTTAATTTTATACGATATAACAGAAAGACAGGTTCAACCAAATGATTTTTATGGAATATCTAGAAATGATTGATTATAAAATAGAAAAAAATGTTCCTGTTCCAATTTCAAGCAGTAGACATGACAAACTTTTAAATATGAAATTAAACGATAGTGTTTTTTTTACTGACAAAAAACAATTTTCAAGTGCTAGAGGTTTTTTAAGAAGACATTTTGGTATAAAAACAAAAACATATTTAGATAAAATAATTATAGAAAAAGAAAAAAAAATACATAAATTTGAAGCTAGAATTTGGAGAATTAAATAATGGAAATAAAAAATATAAAAACAAATGATTTAATACCTTATGAAAACAATTCTAGAACACATGACGAAACGCAAGTACAACAAATTATAAGTTCTATAGAAGAGTTTGGATTTACTAATCCTATATTAATAGACGAACAAAATATGATTATAGCAGGACATGGTAGATTGATGGCGGCTCAAAGATTACATCTTGAAGAAGTGCCAACAATAGTTCTTAAAAATTTAACTGAAGCACAAAAAAAAGCATATATTATTGCTGATAACAAATTGGCATTAAATGCAGGTTGGAATTATGAATTATTAAAAAAAGAAATTATGATTTTATCAGATGACATAAATTTAAATTTATTAGGTTTTGATGAACAAGAATTGGCTAATATCATTGATGAGTTAGAATCTATAGAGCCATTGTTAGAAGAACAACCATATAAAGAAGTTTTCAATATAGTAGTTAATTGTGAAGACGAAAATCATCAAGAAAGAGTATACAACGAACTTTTAGAAAAAGGATATAAATGCCAAGTGCAAAGTTTGTAATTGAAAAAAAGATACCTTTATCATTTAGAGTTGAAAAAGTTAAAGGAATATTTGATTATGAAGCAGATATTGTAAAAAAGGAATTTGACGTTAGTATTCCCATTGAAGACATGAAATGGAATATTGGTTTAATTGTTGGTTCTTCAGGTTCAGGTAAAACCACAATAGCTAAGAATGTTTTTAAAGATTATAAATTGTTTGATGGCTTTAAATGGTCTGATAAAACTATCATTGATGATTTTAAAAAAAATTTGTCACCAAAAGATATAACTGAAGCATTAAGTAAGGTTGGCTTTGCATCTCCACCTGATTGGTTAAAACCATTTAATATTTTATCCAATGGTCAAAAAATGAGAGCAGAATTGGCACGACTTATATTAGAAACAAAAAAACCTGTAATATATGATGAGTTTACTTCAGTTGTTGATAGACAAGTTGCACAAATCGGTAGTTCTGCAATACAAAAGTTTATAAGAAAAGAAAACAAAAAATTTATTGCTGTATCATGTCACTATGACATTGAAGAATGGCTAGAACCTGACTGGGTATATGATGCAAATAAAAAAGAGTTTTCAAGGAGGTCGGTTCGGCGACCTAAAATCAAGGTTAATATTAGAAAAGCAGAACAAAACGAATGGAAACTATTTAAAGAGTTTCACTATTTAAGTGCAGTTCATAATAATTCAGCACATAAATTTATAGCAGAAATAAACAATGAACCAGTAGCATGGTGTTCAGTTATACATTTTCCACATCCTAAAGTGAAAAATTATAAAAGAATACACAGAATTGTAGTAAAACCTGATTATCAAGGAATAGGTTTAGGTGGAAAATTTATGTCAGTCATAGCTAAAGATTTTAAAACAAAAGGTTATAGAATGCGTTTAGTCACTTCTTCACCTTCATTTATTTATGGACTTTCTGCTTCAAAAAATTGGATAATGGTAAGAAAACCATCAAGAACTTCGCCAATTATAACAAAAAACAAAAAACTTGTTGCTTTAAAAAATAGTGTAAGTACTGAAAGATTAACAGCATCATTTGAATTTGTAGGTTAACTATAAACTCCAATTATCCCAATCATCATCATCATTAAGAACATACGGAATATAAATCTTTTTTTGTAAATTATAAGTAAATTTAGCACTGCCTATTTTTCCATACAAATCTTGCTCTCTAATTTTTCTTGTTATTATTTCAGTGGTATTCTCATCAAAATCTCTATGTACAGTAAGAACAACATCTGCTTGATTGTGCCAATGTGCCGCACCTGATATATCGTATGCAGTTGGTGGACTATATGAACCATCATTAGTTTTTGGTAATTTTGTTGGATGTGCTACTACCCACATAACTGTTTCATAAATTCTAGTAAATCTTTTGCATAGAGAAATAAAATCTCTAATATGCTCATCTTCTCTTTGGTTGTTTTGACGAATTGCAGAAACTTCGTTAAATGGGTCAATTACAACACCTTTAATTCCATGTTTGTAAATGGCACTTTTTGCAATGTCTAAAATTAAATCAATGGATGGTATACTATCTTTGGTTTCAATAAAATAAAAATGTTTATTAATAAAATCTAAACCATCATTAAGTTCTGATTTAGTCATTCTTTCATTAAAACCATAATCAAAGTTTTTACTTAGATGCATCTGTATTAATCTTCTAATATGCATTGATGTTGAATGTTCAGGAGAAAATATTGCAAATTTCCATTTATGATTTTTTGCTAAATTCAAAAGTATTTGATCTAAGAATAAAGATTTACCATGATTAGGAATTCCAGTGACTACATGAAATGTAGATGTCATTATTTGATATAAATCATCTAAACCATCTAATCCAATTTTTGTAGGTCTTTCATAATTACCATCATAGAGATCATTAACTTGTTGAATATAGTCGTTAACTGTATAGAGACCATTTATAGGATATGGAACAGCATTAGTTATAATTTCTTTAAGTTTTATAGCACCATGTTTTATTAAAACCTCATTAGCATCTTTGCAATTATCAGGTACATCAACATACCAACATAAGTCTTTACCAAATCTATGTAAAAGTTCTTTGTGCAATGCTTTTCCACTTTCATCATTATCAGTAAATAAAATTATTTTTTTTGCTTTTAAATTACAATGTTCTAATGCTTTATATCTAGAATCATTTATATCACCTTTAAATTCTTTTGGTGCACCATTTGGCAAAGTTGTAGCGTTTGTTAAACCACATTCTGCTAAAGCTAATACATCCATTTCTCCTTCAGTAAATATTACAGTTTCTTGATTACATATTCTGTCATAGTTATATAAAATAGATTTAGCATTTGCTGATTGTCTAAATTGTTTATCTACTGTTCTATATTTAATATTAGTTAATTGACCATTCTCGTCAAAATATTGAAAACCAAACCAATTATTCTCCTCAAATATTTTAAACATCTGTAAAGTAGATAAACTTATACCTCTACTTTTAAAATAATTAATCATGTTTGTGTTGTTAATATCTTGTTTTTTTGGTGGTTCAGGATTTACGTAATTTGTTTTTATAGTTGGTTTGTAAATTGAACCTGTTGATTTACCACCTTTCCATTCACAATGATGACATTTCCAAACTACACCATCATCTTTTATAGTAAGTGATAATGGATTATCTTTTGGGTTGTGAGGTGGTTGACATTGAGGACATTTAAGTTTTTGTGTACCTTCTTGTAAATGTTTTGTTTGTATATTGTTTTCATATAATGTTTTTTCTATTGTCATTGTATTCTCCTCTGAGATTATTTAAATATACATTAAATTTGAAAAAATTATCCTGCTAAATTATTTAATGTTTTATTTTTAATTTTCTTATCAATATAGTCTTCATATCTTTTTTGATTTAACCAAGTACTTGCATGTGGTATAAATTTTTCTTCTGTATTTAATTGTTCTTGTAAAAAAACTTTACATGCATAAATTACTTTTTCGTAATCTTTACTATTTAATTTAAAAAAACATTTTTTGGCTTGAAATTTATTTATCTTTCTAGGATATAAAGTCCAAAATTCATTGAACTTACATATATCATTATCATCAATATTATTAGTTTTAGTATTATCTTTAGTATTATAGGTTGCTGACGAACCTAGAGTAGTATCTTTTAGGGTGGTAGGTTCTTCAAGAACCCTACCTAATGTCAAATGATATTTATTACTAGTATATGAGCCATTTTCTAATATTCTATGTTCAACTCTCAATAAACCTAATTGTTCAAATTCTTTTATAGCTTTTTGAATCGTTTTTGTTGTTTTAAGTCCAATTATATTTGCTATATGTTTATACGATGGATAACATGTGCCTTTTTCATCGGCATAGTTTGATAACAAAACAAGTATGAGTTTTTTTGTAGGTGTTAGTCCTTGTATTTTTAATGCTTCATTGAGATATTCAATAGACATGTAGATTCCTTATCAATATAAATGCTAGTTTTTTTAAACGTAGAAGGACTAGCAAACCTCTACAACCTCGTTTTTTTACTAACAGAACAGTCATGCTAGGCTAGTTTGATTTTTTTTTGAACAGTTTAAAATACTAGCAAAGTCTGTTCGCAAAATATGGCTTTGTTGTTTAATGTCTGTTCAAACCTCCACGCACATGTGGGAAAATCAGACAACGTATTATTATAATAGAATAAAGATAATTATTTGTCTAGTCTTTTTTGGACTAAATATTAATTATTTTGTGTTTTATTTGTTTTATAAGCTATTTTGGAATATTATTGCGATAATAAATGGTAAAAAATGACTAATAAAAACACTACAAAGAAACTTACTGATAATTTAAAGATGAAAATCAGAAACGATTTTGTTCATGGTATAGATATAGATGAAAAAAAACATTTTCCAAATTTAGATGAATTAATAAAAAAATATAAAGTTGCACAAAGTACTATTTATAGAGTTGCAAAAAAAGATCAATGGAAAGTTCAGAAAGAACAATATCAAATTGAATATCAGCAAGAACTTGATAAAAATAGAATTAAGAATAATGCAAAAAAATCATTACAGTTTGACGATCAATCAATAACATTAGCAAATGCTTTATATGTGACCATTGGTCAGACAATACAAAAAAATAATGAAAACTTAAAAGTTGGCAAGACAGGGTTAGCACCAACACAAATAAATGCTCTAGCTAACGCACTAACTACAGCACAAAGAGCCGCCAAATTAGCTTTAGGAGAAGCAACACATAATATAGATGCAACAGTCAATGAAAACAACGATGCCTACAGACGAGCTATGGAATTATTGGACAAAGTTGAAGAAAGCAGAGTCCGAAGCATTCAGTCTGCGCACTAGTTGGTTAGAATTAGCAAGAGATAAACAACTACAACCACGTATACAACACTACATATGGTTAATATTAGCTGGTCGTGGTTGGGGTAAAACTAGAACAGGTGCGCAAGATATCGCATTGTATGCCTTAAGAAACAAAAATGTAAATTGTGCGGTAGTTGCTCCAACACATGGAGATTTACGTAGAGTTTGTTTTGGTGGACATAGTGGACTATTATCTATAATTCCAAAAGAATGTTATTTACAATCACCTGATCAAAAAGGTTTTAGTTCAAGCACAAATGAAATGCGTTTATTTAATGGTTCAAAAATAACAGGATATGCCGCATCTGAACCTGATAGATTAAGAGGACCGCAGTTTCATAGAGCATGGTGCGATGAGATAGCATCTTGGAGATACCCTGAAGCATTTGATCAATTAATGTTTGGTTTAAGATTAGGAAATAAACCACAATGTGTAATTACAACAACTCCTAAACCAAATAAATTAATCAAAGATTTAGTAGAAAGAAATGATGTCATCGTGACAAGTGGTAGCACTTTTGAAAATGAACAAAATTTGGCTGATAGTGCGCTTAAAATGCTTAAAGAAAAATATGAAGGAACTACGCTTGGTAGACAAGAACTATATGCAGAAATTATAGATACTATAGACGGTGCTTTATGGACAAATGATTTAATAGAAAGATCACGTTTACATCAAGATATTGAACAAGACTTGTCACAAATTATTGTAGCTATTGACCCTGCGGTGACTGCTAACGCTAATTCTGATGAAACAGGTATACTAGTGGTTGGCAAAGACTATAATAATGAGTATTATGTATTAGAGGATTTATCTGGAAGACATTCTGCTGATAAATGGGGTCGTATAGCAGTAAATGCCTATTATGAGTGGAATGCAGATAGAATCGTAGCCGAAGTTAATAATGGTGGCGATTTGGTTGAAAGACTCATAAGAAATATAGATACAAATGTTTCCTACAGAAGCGTAAGGGCAACACGAGGTAAAATATTAAGAGCAGAACCAATAGCGGCTTTGTATGAACAAAATAGAGTACATCATGTTGGAGTACTTTCAGAGTTAGAATCGCAAATGTGCAGTTATACAGGCGAAACCAATACTTCACCCGATAGACTAGATGCTTTAGTTTGGGGATTAACCGAATTAAGCAAATCTAAAGGACAAGTAAACTGGAGAATTACATAATGGCAATACTGGACAACATCAAAAATATATTTACTAATAAACCTGAGTCTAAACAAAATCACATGATGGGTTATTTTGGAGTAGGTTCACATGAACCACGATCATATAAGTATCAAGATTTAGCTAAAGAAGGTTATCTCAAAAATGCTATTGTTTATAGATGTGTAAACGAAATATCTAAAGGT
>Ga0181563_10005803_pt1 | contig 11218 bp, 17 predicted proteins | sample 011ome_25_FD_133759 | JGI IMG/M metagenome (GOLD analysis project Ga0181563, IMG submission 133759) | Coastal salt marsh microbial communities from the Groves Creek Marsh, Skidaway Island, Georgia - 011512CT metaG (megahit assembly) | ecosystem: Environmental > Aquatic > Marine > Intertidal... | reverse complement strand
CAGCCCAACAACGGCTACGGCGCGGTAGGTCCGCCCGCAGACGGCAAGGGCTCGCGTGCCCTCGGCAAGTATCAGGTGATGGACTACAACGTCGGCCCTTGGACGCAGGAGATCCTTGGCCGCGCGATGACGCCGCAGGAGTTCCTCGCGAACCCCGAGGCGCAGAACAAGGTCTTTGAGGCGAAGTTCGGCCAGTACGTCACGCAGTACGGCAGCCCGCAGGCCGCTTCGCGCGCATGGTTTGCGGGACCTGGCGGGATGAACAATCCCAACGCCCGCGACGTGAACGGCATGACGCCGGGCCGCTACGAACAGCAGTTCAATCAGAATCTGCCGCCCGAGGTGCAGGGCGCGCCGCCGATGCAGCAGCCGCCCGCAAGCGTGCAGCCGGGCGGCCTCCAGATCGACATGCCCGGCCCTCGTGGCGCCGCTCCTCCGATTGCAGGCGGGCAGGGCGGCGGCGATCCCGCGCTGATCGGCCAGCCCCCGCCCGCCACGGCGCAGAACGTCAGCGGCCCGTCCGTTGTCGCGCCTCCTGCCGTGCCCGATGTCCCCCGCCCACAGCCGACGCCGCAGCAACTCCAGCAATATCAACAGCGGATCATGTCCGGCGAGTTCGGGCAGGGACCCGATGCCATCAGCAAAGCGCGCGCCGCGCTGGATGCTGACTTGGACCGCCAGTGGGGCGTCGATCGCGAACGCCGCAAGATGGAGTACACGCAGCAGTTCTCCGACTACGAGGCGAACCGCAAGCAGCAGATGGAGCAGCCGCAGCAGGCTTTCGGCAACGAGAACAAGCTGCGCGACGAGTACAACACCTCGCCCGTAACCAAGGCGTATCGCGAAGTCGTGCCGATCATGGAGTCGGTCAAGGAAGCGATCAATCGCCCGACCCGCGCCGCCGACCTCAACCTTGTGTACGGCCTCGGCAAGATGATGGACCCCAATTCGGTGGTCCGCGAAGGCGAAATGGTGATGGTGAAGAACACCGGCACCATTGGCGACACGCTGGCCGGTCTGATCGGGCAGTTGAACGGCGGCGCCAGCCTCCAGCCAGAGACGCGCCGCAAGATCGTCGAGGAAATGGCCTCGCGCTTCCGGGGCCTCGAAAGCTCGCACGACGCCATTGCGGGCCACTACACCGAAATGGCGAAGCGTTACGGCCTCAATCCTGAGAACGTGGTGGTGCCCGTTCGCAGGCCCGGCAAGCCCGCTGAAGGTGGCGGCGAGACGCAGAAGGAAATCGTCATTGGCCTCGATGGGAAGCCGCGATGACCGACTTCCGGGTAGATCTGGGCGACGGGCGCACGGTCAAGGTCTCGGCAGAAACCGCCGACCAGGCCGCCAACGCTGCGCGCATGTTCCTCGCCAACGAAAAGGGCTCCAAGCCACAGGGCCGCTCGGATGCCGCCGCCAATGCCTTCGGGCAGGGGGCTTCGCTGGGCTTCGGGGACGAGCTTGCTGCCGGTGTTCGTGCTGCGCTGCCGGGCTTTTCCAACTGGATGATGCGCGGGCCTGACTTGCAGCGTGACGCGAGCATCGGCGGCTCTCCCCAGGCACAGATGGTTTCCGACGCGCCCACGACAGGCCAGCGCTACGACGAAGAACTTGCCCGCATCCGCTCGCAGACGCAGGCGGATCACGCGGCTTATCCCGCTATGACGACCGGCGCGAACATCGCGGGTGGTATCGCCACGACTGCCGCCGCTTTGCCCGCCGCCGCCACTGCCGCGGGGCCGTCTCTGGTCGGCAACATGGTCAAGATGGGCGCGACCGGCGCGGCGCTTGGCGGGCTTCAGGGCTTTGGTGAAGGCGAGGGCGGTCTCGACCAGCGCATCCGCTCCGGCCTGACGGGTGCTGCGGTGGGTGGCGCTTTCGGTGGCGCATTGCCCGTTGTCGGCCTCGCCGGACGCGCGGCGCTGGAGAGCAAGCCGGGCCGCTGGCTGTCGCAGAACGTGGTCGCTCCGGTGGCGCAGCGCATCGCTGGAGCTTTTGAGGGCACTCCGGCCCGTTCGCTCAGTGCCGCCGCGCCGGACGGAACGCCGGGCGTTACAGGTCCGCTCACTCAGTTCGCGCAGACGGTGGAAGACCCGGCCCGTGCCGGTGCGCTCGATCGGCTGGCGACGGCTTTCCAACGCTCGGGCATGAGCCGCGAACAGTTCGACCGCAAGCTGGCCCAACTCGGCCCCGACGCGATGCTGGCCGACCTCGATCAACAGCTTCTGTCTCAGGCGCGCATGGCGAACACCATGCCGGGCGAGACGCGGACTGTTGCAAAGAACGTTCTGGAGGCCCGCGACCGCAACGCCGGAAATCGCCTCGTCTCGGCATTCGAGGGCAATGACCCGCCGGCCTCGTCCTACGATCTGGGCAAGCAATACGAAGCCAACATTCGCTCTGTAGGCCAGAAGGTTTACGGCGACATGGCCGACGCCGGGCTGAAGCAGACGCCGGAATTGATGGCGCTGTATGAGAACCCCAGCGTCAAGGCCGCGATTGATCGCGTGATGGCAGCGGAGAAGGCGACCCGCATCGGCACCGACAGGGCGCCCGCGTCTCCGGTCGAGATCATGCACAAGGTCAAGCAGGCGATTTGGGATCTGGGCTTCGACGCGGAGACCGCACGCCCCGGCCCGATGGCCTCTTGGTATCGCGACCTTGGCGTCGATTACATGAACAAGCTGAAGGCTGCGAACCCCGCGCTCGCGGAAGCCGATCGCGCCTATGCCCAAGCGGCCTCCCTGCCGGAGCATTTCAACGCAGGCCGCAGTTTCCTCCGGGGCGGATCGACCGACGCCGCGACCGATGCCAGCGCTCCCGCTCTGGCCGATCTGTTGGCCCGCGCCGACGTGCAGCAGGTAGCGGCCACGAAGGCGGGCGCGACCAATGCTGCGCGAGAGAAGGCGCTAGAGGGCACGACGCCCGCCCGTGCGCTGGCCCGCAGGATCGACGAAAGCACGCCGGTACGCGACAAGCTGATGCAGATTTACGGCTCGCAGCAGGGCGGGCGGATCATGAATCAGGCGGCGGCTGAAAAGCAGTTTGCCGAGACCAGCAACGAAATCCTGCGCGGTTCCAAGACCGCCGACAAGCTCGCGGAAGTGTTTGACAACGCGGGCGTGCGGATTTCCCCGAGCGGCGTGCAGCCGCGCATCTGGGAACGGCTGGCCGACATCCTTGCCAATCTGAGCGGCCCCAACGAGGCAGTACGCAACCAGATCGGGCGCATGACGCTCAATCCTAATGCCGACCAGAACGCGCGGCTGCTCGCGGAAATCCTGGCGCGCGTCGATCAACGAAAGAGCGGGCGTTCCCTGTCCGCAGCTCTCGCCGGTTCGTCCGGCGCACAGTTTGGAGGTCCGTAAATGGCTCGGCCTTCATCCTTTCATTCGGGTGCCTCGGTCGCCCGTCTTGATCCGACTGACGTGGCTTTGGTCTATGCCAAATTCCCGCGCAATGGCGGCTTGAGGCCGTTGGTCGGCGCGTATGGCCGCGACTTGCTGGGCGCTAAGACGGGATCGCCCGTTTCGTTCCCCGAAGGCGTTCCGTCTCTTGGCGACAGCATCCTTGTTGTTGGCGGCTTTGCTCGCAGCAGAAAGATGCGCCGGGTTGATACAGGCCGGGTTGTCGCATGCATGCATGATCACCATGCCTTCAGGGATTGGCCCCTTCATCAATTCGTAGGCGTAACGGTGCGCGCGCACGGGTTTTTCGCCCGGCAGCAGGAATACGCCGTAACCGAAGCCATTGCGGGTGCCCGTCCACTCCCAGCACGTCGCCGTCTTGTGAGCGCGAGACCAGAACACATCGTTCGGCCCCAGGATCGCATGAGCGGACAAGCCCCCTTTGCGGCGGGTCCGGTAATAGCAGCTACGGCAAAGGCGGCGAGCAATCGAGCGCTCACCGCATATGGTGCAGGGAATTTTTTCTCGCGGTTGGTAGGTCATTCCGTTCGTTCCTTACAGAACGCCATCTTACCGCAAAACGATGGAGGCTACCATAGCTAGAGATGGTTCCGGCACCTATAGCTTGCCACAAGCCGCCTTCGTCAATGGCACGACCATTGATGCAACGGCGGTCAACAGCGACTTCTCCGACATCGCCTCTGCCCTTACGCAGTCGCTGTCCAAGGACGGGCAAACCACGCCGACCGGCAATCAGCCGATGGCGACTTACCGCCATACGGGCGTAGGTGCGGCCACTGCGCGCACGGACTATGCGCGGGCGGATCAGGTCATCGGCTCGGTCCTGGATTATGCAGCCGATACGGGCACGGCGGACGCACTCGCCATCGCGCCGTCGCCTGGCATTGCAGCTTACGTTGTCGGCCAATCGTTCACGATCAAGAAGATTGCCAGCGCCAACGCCACCACGACGCCCACGCTCGCTATCAACGGTCTCACCGCCGGGACAATCACATGGCCCGATGGCACCGCTCTTGCGGCGGGAGATTTGCCAAGTGGCGCATTGTTCGAGGTCAAGGTTGCGGCGACGACGCCCGTTTTCCATCTTCAAACGCAGACCAAGCCCGCGTCGTTCACCGCGTCTTCTACATCGACGCTAACAAACAAAACCTTCGATACGGCGGGAACGGGCAACGTCTTTTATGCGCCCATGGTTCCGCAAGGTCGCCTGTCACTTGCCACTGCAACGCCTGTAATGACTTCGGCGCAGACGGCCAAGACAACGGTTTATTACTGCCTTTATACCGGAAATCTTGTTCCGATTTACGACAGCACGTCCTTCAAGTGGACGGTCTTTGCTGAATTGTCGAATGACCTGACGGCTTCTTCCACTGGCAAGGCTGGCCCCGCCGCCGCCACAACGAACAGCAATTATGACCTGTTTGTATGGTCGGATTCCGGCACGATCCGCCTTACGCGCGGCCCGGCGTGGACCAGCGACACGGGCCGGGGCACGGGCGCAGGAACGACCGAACTCCAGCGCATCAACGGCATCTGGACCAACAAGGTCGCGATCACCAACGGCCCCGGCGCCAATCTCGGCACCTATGTCGGCACGATCCGCACCGACGGCTCGAGCCAGGCCAACTGGACGGCGATGCCGTCGGCTGCCGCCGGCGGCGCCGAGGCCAAGCTGCACGTCTTCAACGCGTACAACCGCGTGCGGACCGACGCGGCGTCGCAGGACAACACCTCGAGCTGGACCTACGGCACGGCAACCTGGCGGTCGCTGAACAACAGCACGGCCAACCGTATCAGCTACATCGACGGGCTGGGCGAACTCTCGCTGGTCGCCGCGCTGATCGTCGGCGTCAACCAGGGCAGCGGCGGCATCGTGCATGTCGGCATCAACCGCGATTCGACCTCGGCGTCGCCGGTTCCGGCGACCCTGTCGCAGATCGGTGCCACCAACGGCTCGCCGGTCGTCCGCGCGCCCTTTGCGCCGTCTCTCGGCTACCACTACCTGCAGGCGATGGAAGCGGCAGGGTCGGGGATCAGTACCACGCTCTACGGCAACGGCACGGTCGGCATGGCCAACCAGTTCGAGGGGCTGTCGGCGGAAGTCGTCCTGTGAGGAAATGAAATCATGAACGCTGTCTTTGCCGCCCTGCGGGCGATGTGGCCGACCCTGAACTTCGCCGACACCGACGGCACGCTGGCCAATGTCCGCTACGATGAGCCGCTGCCCGAGGGCTTCACGCCGCCGACGCAAGCCGAGATCGACGCCGTGATTGCCCGGCTGGATGTGCCCGAGTTTGCCCGTTCCGGCGACTTCTTCCACGCCCTGATAGACCTCGGTTGGTATGACCAAATTGACGCCGCAATCAACAGCATGGTGGCCGCCAATCATCCTGACGCCAAGTTGGCGAAGGTGCTGTGGGACAAAGCGTCTCGTTTCGAGCGCAGTCATCCGCTGTTGATCCAGATCGCAACGGCCATTGGCAAGACATCGGACGATTTGGACGCCCTTTTTCGCAAAACACTGGAATACGCATAGGAGGCCATTATGGCGGACGCAAATAGTTATCTGAACGTAGCAGCGGGCACGGCCACCACGACGGCCAAAGCCGCGCCGGGAATCCTGATCGGCATCTCAATCAACACCAAGGGCGCCGCTTCAAATACGCTGACGATGTACGACAACGCATCCGCAGCTTCCGGCACCAAGATTGCGACGATCGACACCACCGTCTCGGCAGGCTTCTACAACTTTGGCGGCGTGTACTTCCGCAACGGTTTGACGCTCATCAGCGCGACGGGAACCGGGGCGGATTATACAGTGATCTACCAGTAACCGACGAGGACGCGCGAGCCCGCCATGCCTGATCGTCTGCGTGAGTTCGCGTCGGAGATCGCGCCATACCTGCCGCCGGCCTTCGGGGCCTTTATCGGCTTGCGCTGGGCGCAGAATCAGACCCCGACGCAGAAGGTGACGGGCTTCGCGGGCGGCTTTGGCTTGGCCCTCTACATGGGTCCGGCGATTGCCGAGTTCTTCAACCTTGGCCCCAAGGGAACGATTGCCGTGGGTGTTCTGACGGCGGTGATCGGCATGGACATCTTGGGCGGCCTCATGGCGGCGGCCAAGGCTTTCAACCTCAATCCGCTGGAATCCTTCAAGGGCTGGTGGACGACCATTAAGGGCGGCCAATGAGCGTCCATTTTTGGCAGCTGGTCGGCATCGTCGGGCTGGGCCTTATGTACATCGCCTGCCGCGAAACCCTCCACCGCTGGCTTGTCAGCCGTCGCAAGTTTGAAGCGGCGCTGAAGTCCATTCACGAATCGGTCGAGCGGGCGAGCCGATGATTAACCGCGACAAGTTCTTTGCCGTGGCGAGGCTCAATCCCTTCTCGGGGAAGATGACCCAGCAGCAGGTCGATGGCTGCAACGCCATCCTTGATCGGTGGGACCAAGAGCCGAAGGACATCCGCTGGCTGGCCTACATGCTGGCAACGGCGAAGTGGGAGACAGCCCACACCATGCACCCGGTCGAGGAGATCGGGCGCGGGCAGGGGATGGCCTACGGAACGCCGGTCAACGGGCACGTCTATTACGGGCGCGGCTACGTCCAACTCACTTGGGAAACCAATTACAAGAAGATGGGCGCGGTGCTGGGAGTGGACCTAACCGGGCACCCTGAATTGGCACTTGATCCCAAGATCGCCGCCGAGATCATGTTCTACGGCATGGAGCATGGCAGCTTCACCGGAGTCGGCCTGCCTCGTTACTTCAACGGCGACACCGACGATCCGGTGAACGCGCGCCGCATCATCAACGGAACCGACCACGCCCAAGACATTGCGCGCATTCATGCGGCGTTCCTTGAGGCGCTGAAGTGACCCGTTACATCGCCATCGGAGCCGCCATCGCCATCGCCCTGCTGGGCGTCGCCTGCTTCCTGCTTTTCAAGGAAGTCGAGTCTCTAAACACCCGCGCCGGAAAACTTGAAGAATCGAATCGTCAACTCACGGAGACGGTTAATGCGAAGATCAAGGCCAGCCAAGGCCGCGCCACGACTGACAACACTGTTCGCAAGCTGCCTCCTGATCGCAAGCTTGACGGGCTGCGATAAGGACCCGCCCGTGGTGTCCGGTGATCTCTCCTGCGATCGGTTCCGGCACATATCAGCCACCCAGGCGCAGATTGATCTGATCCGCGCCAACTATGACCTGATGGAGTCTTGGGTCGATCAGGTGGTGGCCCATAACGAGACGTATGACGCGGCGTGTTCGACGCCCGACCCTCGGGGCAAGGGCAAATGAACCGCGCCGCCGATCCGAAGGCGCGACCTGAAAATGCAACTCGCATCTGCATTGCGGTCTGCTTCCTCCTCGTCCTGCTGATCGGATTCGCGCGGGAGGTGATGGCCCAGCAGCCGGGGCCGGGAGACTTCGGCTACCACCACCATCTCCACCACGACTGGTATAGCAACAAGTTCAACCGCATTGGCCGCGCTTGCTGCAATGGCACCACGGCAGACCAGCCCGGAGACTGCCGCCCAACCCGCGCCAAATACATCGACGGCAAGTGGTTCGCCCTTGTGGACGGCGAATATCGGGAGGTTCCCGATTACGCGATTATGCCGCCCGCCGCCAATCACGAGCCGTTCCAGTTCCACGTCTGCGCGAACAAGTACACCAAGGAAATCGACTGCTTCTTTGAGCAGAAGGACGGCACCTGATGGCTCCCCCGAAAACAACCGACGCCGCAATCCTGGATGCGCTCAAAATCTTCGATGCGCGGAACGGCAACGTCACTCTCGCCGCCGCCGCCGCAGGGGTGCCCCGGTCTACCTTCCAGCACTACATCAACGAGGCCAAGGCGCGCGGCCTTGGTAAAGAAATCTTTGAAAAGTTAAATAAGCCCAAGTTCGTAATTAAGGGCGAGTCGCTTCTCATCGACCCCGCCGGCAACCTGAAGGAACGGTGGGAGAAGACCAAGCTGGCGGGCCGCGATCCGGTCGATGTCGAGATGGTCCCCGACCCCAAGAAGATCGTCAAAATCTCCACGCTCTACGACCAGCAAGGCAAGGTCGCGATGCAGTGGATTGGCGAGAAGCCGGAGGACCATGCGCGCGAAGCCCTGTGGCGCGAGTTCGCGGGGCAGTTGGCGAAGGACATTCCCCGCGCAAAGCCGGTCCCCAAGCCCAAGGGCTACGCTCACGAGGATCTGTTGGCGAGCTACCCCGTAGGAGACCACCACACCGGCATGATGGCGTGGCCGCTCGAAACAGGCGGGGAAGCCTACGACCTGAAGATTGCCGAGGAAATCATTCGCGAGGCGGCCCTTCGATTGATCGGCACCTGCCCGCCGTGCAAGCAGGCGATCATCCCGTTCCTGGGTGACTTCTTCCATTACGACAGTTACGCCGCCGTCACGCCCGCGCATAAGAACCTTCTGGATGCGGACGGCCGCTACCCCAAGATGATCGAGGTCGGCGTTCGCATCATCCGACACATCATCACGGCGGCGCTGGAGCGGCATCACCACGTCACGGTGATCTTCAAGGGCGGCAATCACGACCCCTCTACGTCGGCTTGTATCCGTACCTTCCTTGCCTGCCTGTACGAGAACGAGCCGCGCGTGAAGATCGACACGTCGCACGCAGAGTTCAGCTATTTCGAGTTCGGCAAGAACCTGTTGGGCTTCCACCACGGCGACAAGACGAAGCTCGATCGGCTGCCCGGCATCATGGCGCACGACAGGCCGGAAGCATGGGGCCGCACCGACTTCCGGCTTTGGATGACGGGGCACGTTCACAAGGAGTCGCGGCTTGAGTTCCCCGGCTGCTCTGCCGAGACGTTCCCCGTTCTGGCACCGCTTGACGCCTATGCGGCAGGGGCGGGCTATCGCAGCAAGCAGCAGATGAAAGCCATCGTGTTCCATCGCGAGCATGGCGAGGTCGAGCGGCATACGGTTAATCCGGGCATGTTTGAAAAGCGGAGGGCCGCCGCATGAAGCTCCTTCTCGTTACTTGGCGGGACGCAATCTCCAACCACGCTGGCTGGGAAAAGCTCGCCACCATCGCCAAGCAGGATGCCGAGGTCGTCCGGTCGGTCGGCTGGGAGCTGAAGCGCACCAGTGGCAGGCAAGGCAAGCTGACCCTCGTCGCCTCTGTCTCTGGCGAGGACGGCTCGCAGGACGTGACCATTCCGCTGGGATGGATCGTCAAAGAGCAGGAGCTAGCGCCCAAGTGATCCGCTTTCATCCCTGTTCCGACATCGGATTGCTCGCGCGCTTGGATGCCGAGCTTTTCCCGATCGACAAGCCGCCCACCTGGGAGGGCGCGCATTGGTTTGTGGGGTATGACGACAGCGAGCCGGTAGCGTTCTGCGGCTGGAAGCCGGTCGATCACGAGGGGCCTGTGGGCTTCCACTACAGGGCAGGCGTTCTGCCGGCGTGGCGCGGGCGCGGGCTACAATGCGAGATGATCCAGCATCGCGAACGAAAGATGCTGGAAGACGGTTTATCCGCCGCCGTCACCTACACAGACGCCGACAACGCGGCCAGCATGTGCAGCCTGATTGCCGAGGGGTATCGGCCCTATGTTCCTACGGCGGCCACCGTATTGAGCGGGCAGGGGCGGCTGGGCCGTGTCGGGTTCGTGCATTGGCGGAAGGAGCTTCAGCCATGATGGCCTTCAGCGCGCTTACGATGGAATTGTTCCTTTGCCTGCTCATTGCCCGTGCCGGCGGCGAGGTTTCCTTCGAGGCGGACTCGGATGAAATCCAGATGTCCGACACGCTCATGCTGTTTGCAGAAATGACGGAATCGGGACGGGGTGTTAAACTCACTGTGGCGCGGGTTGACGAGGAAAATGCCGGACACGCTTGAAAACGACGCAGCCCTACGGCGGGCAGGGCTTGAGAGCATCGCGCCGACCGCCCGGTTCCCCCGCGTTGTGGAAATAGGCGATCAGATCTTCTTGCGGGTGCTGGTCGAGGGCCGCGATGTCGAGGTCGAGGTTCCCATAGGAACAGGCTTCGCGATGATGAAAGACCTCGCGCACATTCTTTCTAGAGTGTGCAGGGTGTAGCTGCGGGCCGGGCTAATCAAACCGCTTGAGCCGGTAAAACCCCGGATCGGTCACGATGTCCGCAAGGACGTTCTCGATTCCGCGCTTCTTGATGTCGCCTTTGATGCCTTTGGCGAGCTTGGCAAGAGCCTCTGCCTTTCTTTCGGCTTCGCGCCGGTCCTGTTCCTCGAAGCCCATTTCACTGCGATAGTGGCCCATAATTCGACAATCCTTTCTTGCAAGACGAGATGGGTGCGGAGGGCCGCAGGCCCGTAGCGAACTATCCTCTTAATCTCTCTACACTTTCGAGGCTGAGAGCATCGCTGACCATCCACTCCACGGGGCGGCTCATGCGGGGGCTCCTGGTACGCTAGATGTGGTTGGAACACGGCGGGAACGATAATCGCTGTGAGTCATGGGGACAGGCCGTATTTTGATTTAGAATCAACGAAACGGCAGGAGTGCTGACCGCCAATTGTGTTATAATATATATTGGGACTAACTGAGCGGGGAGAACAACATATGGTGGTTGTTCTGCTCATTCTGGACTTTCTATCTCGCGCCCGGCTTCTTCCGCCCGGCGGGGGTTTTCCCATTGAGATAGGTCAGCGTATCCGCTGCCGTCTTCATCACCTCACGCAGCCGTAGCCGCTGGCGCATCATACCAAGATCGTGCTGGTACGTCAGCGCCTTTGCTTCCTCGATAGCCCCGGCGAGCATTTCAAGCTGCTGCCTGGTCTTG
>Ga0181563_10005798_pt1 | contig 11226 bp, 6 predicted proteins | sample 011ome_25_FD_133759 | JGI IMG/M metagenome (GOLD analysis project Ga0181563, IMG submission 133759) | Coastal salt marsh microbial communities from the Groves Creek Marsh, Skidaway Island, Georgia - 011512CT metaG (megahit assembly) | ecosystem: Environmental > Aquatic > Marine > Intertidal zone... | reverse complement strand
CTAGGCTCCTGAGCCACTCCCGCGGGATCTCGTCCGTGAGCGTTTTCGGATCAATCGCGACGAGCGCGTAATCCATGTGTTTGGCGTCGTGCGTCTCATTCGCGTTTGCATTCGGCGCGGGGCTGAACTCGAAGAGACGCCACGGGTCCAAGACGAGCTTTGTTATTTTAAACTCGCCTTTCTTAGGCGCGGAGTGCGTGCTCGGAGGGACCACGCGCGTCACGACGTCCATCGCGTCACGCATCAGCTCGAAGTCGTGCTCCAGCCCCCGCAAAACGCGATGCGGCATGAGCAGGCACGGCGTCGAGACGCCGTTTTCCGCGTTGGGATTGGGATTATTGACCGTGACCAGAAGCGCGGTGGCGAACATGTGCGGCGAAGTCACCGCGCAGACGTACGGCGGGTGGTGCCGCCCGATGCCTATGTCCTGCCCGCTGACGCTCTGCTGCCCGTGCCACTGCCGCATGCGCACGCCCTCGTAGAACGTGTCCGTGGGGTCGCGCCCGAACGTGGGATCCCCCTCCGCGGGATGCGCGAACGCGTACGCACCGTGCTGCTTCGAGCGGTACTCGAAGCAGTCGTTCGAGTTCACCCACGTCGGACGGATGGGTGTGCGCCCGTTCGCGCGGCCGAACGACATGGCGTCGAGAGGCGAGCGCGGGCGGGTATCGACGCGCGAAACGCAATGCCGCGGATTGTGTTGACGCGACGATTGTCGTTCTCGGACTTACCGGCACTCCGGCAGTTCACGGAAACTTCGTGTGTCCAATACGAGCCATTAAACCGTCGTTATTTGGGTTATTTTCCGCAGATTCAAGCCCCCCTTGGTCGCGTTCACGCCGAACGCGTTCGGTGGCCAACCGAACGTGATCTACAAAATGTTCAACCCGAAAAGCTCGCGGCACGCGGCGCGCGCGCGAGATGCGTTTTTTTATCCTCACAAAAGCGCAGCGGCGGCCTCCCACGTCGCCAGTTCACGCGCGGCTCTCAACGAGCGCGCAACATGTCCGCCGCCTCCGTTACCCACCAGTGGGGCGCCGTCGCCGGGTTCGCCGCCCCCAAGCGAGCGGTGCGCTTCCCTTCCTTCGCCGCTCTCCCCGCGTCGTCCAGACGACGCGGTCTCGCGGAGCGCTCTCGCCAGCCTCCACCCACACACGCGCGTCTCGTGCGTCGGAGGGGACAATCGAATTTCGCCGCGTCGCTCACCTCTCGCCATCCCTTCCCCCGCATCTCGACAGACCGCGCCCGCTCGCGCCGCGGCCACCACCCACGCCGGCCGCAGCAAGCAGTCAAAGGAGGAGAAGAAGGCGGCGAAGGCGGCGAAGAAGCAGGCTGCGCCCGCTGTGAGCAAGCAGGCGAAAGATGCGGCCCGCAAAAAGGCGGCGGCCGCGATGCGCGAGGTGGTGTCGAAGCAGGGCAAGGCGTACGACCGCGTTGTGCGCGAGCTGGACCGCGACCAGTACCGCGAGTACGTGCTCTCCGTGAGGCATAGCCCCGCCGGGGACGCAGACCCCGAGCCCGTCCTCAGCGACTGGCTCCCCGTGTGCGAGGTGATCGTCGCGGACAAGCAGCAGTACGAGGCTCGCAAGTTCTTCAAGGAGAACAACATGGACATTCCGGAGACGGAGCAGCAGAGCGTTTCCGCCGAGCAGATCGAGGGCGTGCCCGCGATCAAAGCCGCGGTGCCCAAACTAGGCGCCGACCTTCTCGCGATGGCCGCCGCCATGGCGGGCTCGAACGCGCGCAACGTCGACGTGAGCGAGCTGGAGTTTGGCGTCGAGGACTGGGGCAGCTTCGAAAACGCCGTGGACGGCCTCGAGGCGCAAGCCGGCGCCGCCGTCGCCAGAGCGCGCGCCGCCGGCGTCCTGGGCGTGTCCCCCGACGACGACCCCGCGGACGTCAAGCGCGTCTACCGGCGGCTGATCGCCACCGAGCACCCCGACCGGAATCCCGACGCGAGCATCGAGAAGTTCAACGCCATCAAAGAGGCGTACGAGCTCATGTCCGACCGCGGCGGGCAGTCGGGCGCGACGTTCGAGGGCCTCGGGGACAAAGCCAAGCGCGACTTTGTGAAGCTGGAGGACGCGCACGCGGGGGTCTCCAGCGCGGGGACCGCCACGACGGGTCCCGACGCGTCCAAGACCACGATCGCACTCCGCTCGCTCACCATCTACGACCGGATCAAGACGGTGTTCACGGCGCGCAACGTGAGCCTGCAGAATCGCGCGGCGCAGCGGGCCAAAACCGGCGGCGGCGGCGGCGCGAGCGGGGGGAAAGCCGCCTCCGCCTCGGCGGCGGACGCGGGCGAGACGACGGAAACGCCGGAGAAGGTGGAGGAACCCGTCGCCGCGTGAATGTCGAATCGAATGGACGGTCCGAGCGTGGCGAAGCCGTTTTTTGAAAATGCGATACGCGCGTGGGTTTATTCTTTAGCTACTGTTTATGTACATACACACCGTACGGAGCGGATGATTGTTTTTTTTTACCGACGCCTAATAAGCCGCCTACCCTCTCCTCGAGCTCCGCCGCTTCGCGGGCGCGCCCTCCTCCGCCGGCTCCGCCTTGACGGCGACCGGCTCCGCCTTGACGGCGACGGACGGCGCCCGTTTCCGCTTCCCGGGTGACGAAACAGATGACTTCTTCGACGAAAGCGACTGTGAAGGCTCTTCGTTCTCGCCGAGCGCTTCGAGCGCTTCGTTTCCAAAATCGTTTCCAAAATCTTCGCCGCCGCGCGGCACGGCGGTGGCCAGCGCCAGCGCCCCCGCCGGCGCGGACCCGACGGCGCGCGTCAGCACCACCGCGCCTCGGTAGTGCCACTCCTCCTCCTCCGCGTTCCAGAACGTCTCGAACGGCTCGCCGCTCAGCGCGCACGCCTTCTGCGTCTCGTCCGCGGGCGCGCTCGTCTTTTCCAGAGCCTCGCGCGTCGCGCGCTCCGACGCGCCGGCGTCGTCAAAGGCGGGCCCGGTTTCCTCCGCCGCCTCGGCGGCGGCGCCCCGGATCCAAGACGCAGCGTCCACGAACCACCCGCGGCTCGTCGTGCCCGCGCCCGTGCCCTCCCGCTTCGCGCGCCTCCGAACCACCTGCGCGTCCAGGTGCTTGTCCAGCTCCGCGCGCGTCTTGAACCGAACCCCCGTCGTCGCGCACTGGTGCGGCAAGTCGCCGTAGAGAGCGTCAACCACGCGCGCGCGCCGGCGGCGGAGCTCGCCCTCGTCGCTCGGGTCGAAGTCCGCGGTCAGCGCGGGGGGCTCGTGGATCGAGGGCGTCCGCGGCTCCGCGGCGAGCAGCGTCGCCGGGGGGGGAGGGGCGCGCGGCGGCGCGGGGGGGGGAGGCGGAGGCGCCGGCGCCGCCTCCGCCGGCGACCCCGCCCGCTGCGCCGCCTTCGCGGCGGCGATGGACTTGAGCAGCGTGCTGACGTCCCCTCCCCCCTGCACCATGGACGCGAGCAGCGACCCGGCCGCGGCGGCGTTCATGGGCGCGCCAGCGGCGCCCGGGGGGGGAGGCAGGGGCCCCGCCCCGGTTCGAAACGCACCGGACGACGACCCCGCCGCGCCCGGCGGTAAGCCCCTGGCGATGGCGCCCAGCGTCGTTTGCGGGAAAACCGCGTTCCACGTGCCCAGCAGCCGCGCCATGCTCTTCCTGGTGCTTTCGTCCTGCGTCGCGAACGCGCCGAGGAACAGGTCCGGCAGGTTCCGCGCGAAGCACGCCACGAAGTGCCCCTTGACGTTTTTCGAGATGGAGTCCAGCAGGTAAAACCCGGTGAGCTTCGTCTTGGGAGCCGCGGTTCGGATGTGCCGCTCCACCATCCCGGCCACCGTCGCCGCGGCGCCCGCGTCGCCGCCCGCAATCTCGCCCGCCAGCATGGTCAAAGACGTGATCACGGGCTTGGAGTTCACCTTCAGCTCGCGCAGCGCGAGCGCGTACTCGGCGATTTCCTCGTCGCCCATGATGAGTGTGTTTTTTAAACTCCTAAACCCCCGATCGCGCGATCTCCCGCCGATTCTTCGTTTTCGTCCCCGCGTTTCGCGCGCCGCGTTTCGATTTCGAGACGACGAGGGTGACTTTTTTTTTTCGCGAGGAGAGAATCGGCGTCCTCGCGCGGTGACGGATCTCGCGAGACGGTCGGGCCACGCGCGCGTGTCGCACGGAACGTGTGCGGTGTTTGGTCGTGTGGAAGATCACGAACGTTCAAGAACGTCTAAGCACGGAATCCTAAGGTCGACGACCGCACGGAGCCACTCGGTTCACCCTCTCGACAGCGAATGAACGAAAATCCACCCAAACGAGGAGAGATCGCGCGTCTCGCGTCTCCCGACTTGACCGGATCGCGCGCGACGCGAGCGAGCACGCTCGGACGCGACGCGCGCGGGTACGGAAACGCGCGCCGCGGTGCGCGAAACGAGCGACGGGAGCCTTGTGCTCTCGCGCGTTTCGACCGCTCGGCTAAGGCGCGCGCTCGCGCCGGTGTAAGTGATTTGCCGGGGAAGGGCGCTCTGAGTCACGGCCCGCAAAAATCTTTGAAATCGTCCAAACCCCCAAAGTCACTTTTTCTGACCCAGCTGCCCGGCACCACGAACAGTCCACCGCGCGATGGCGTGCGGCGCAGCCACCTCCGCGTTTACGACGGCGCTCGGCGGCGGCGGCTCGGCTCGCCGCGCCTCGTCGCGGGTGCCGTCTCGGACCGCCGGGCCACGTCCGTGCCACGTCCGCTGCGCGTACGGCGAGAGCCGCAAAGACGGGACTTGGGTGGAGAAGCCCCAAAACACGTTCGGCAAGCTCATCAACGTGGCGAAGGGCCAGCGCGAGATCGTGCAGGCGGGCACGCCGTGTCTCCGCGAGATCGCGGAGGAGATTCCTCCGGGCGATATCGGGAGCGCGAAGATCCAGGAGCTCATTCAGGAGATGCTCACGATCTGCCGCGGCCGAGGCGTCGGTCTCGCGGCGCCGCAGATCGGCGTGCCGTACCGCGTGTTCGTGATGATGGACGACGAGGAGGGCATGAGCGACGTCGCGCCCGCGGATTTGGCGGCGCGCGAGCGCGCGCCGTTCGACCAGAAGGTGGTGATTAACCCGGTCGTGACCCCCGCGGGAACCGCGTCCGCGCTGTTCTTCGAGGGCTGCCTCTCCGTGCAGGGGTACCGCGGCCTCGTCCGGCGCTGGCTCGCCGTGCGCGTGCGCGGCTTGGGCGGCGACGGCGCGCCCGTCGACTTCGTCGCCGAGGGGTGGCAGGCGCGCATCGCGCAGCACGAGATGGACCACCTGGACGGGGTCCTGTACGTCGACAGGATGGACACGCGCACGTTCCGCAGGGTGGACAAGCTGAACGAGCCCATGCCGCCCGCGCACCCCGAGTTCGGCGCCGCGCCGAAGGAGGGCGCGGCGACGTCGGACGATCACGATTACGCGGGTCGCGGCGCGACGAAGGGAAGCGCCGCCGTCTCCGGCGTCGACGACGTCGAGGGATTCATCGGGAAGGGCAAGAAAACGGGCAAGAAAAGGCGGAGCCGGTGACGCGCCGGATGCGCTTTCGAGGTATCGAGGTATTCGAGCTGGCGAGCTCGCTATAGTAGAGTGTGTATTATCCAATCGTCCAATCGTAGCGACGGGTAGTACGCGTATCGCCCGGCTCGCACGCCGCCTTCACTTCTTCTCCTCGACGCCTACGCCCCACTGGAGCGACGCGTCGGGGAGCTCCGTTTTCGCCGCCTTCTTCCCCTTCCCCTTGCCCTTGGTGGGCGCCTCCGCGGCCGCGGCCGCCTTGCGCTTCGTGCCGGCCGCGGGCGCGGCTTCGCCGGCGCCGGCGACCGGGCCGGAAACGTTCGGCGCCGCCGCGACGCCCGGCGGCTGCGCGGCGGCGGGCGTATTTTTAAACGCCGCCGCCGCCGACGGATCGCTCGCCGCGGGCGCGGCGTCGCCCGCCTCGGCGTCGCCCGCCTCGGCGCTCTCGGAAGCCTCCCGCTTTTCCCCCGGGGCTTTCTCCGTTTCCTTCTCCTGTTCCCTCTTCTCCTTCTCCGTTTCCTTCTCCTTCTCCCGCTTCCTCTTCTCGCGCGCCGCCTTCTCCTTCGCCTTCTTCTTCTCGGCGGCGGCGAGCGCGGCGCGTTCCTGCCTCGCCTCCGCCGAGCGCCCCTTGCGCTCCTCCTCGGCGGCGCGCAGCTCCGCCTCGCGTTCGCGGCTCGCCTTGGCGAGCGCGGCGGCGCTCATGCCGCCGGCGCTCGGCCCGCCCGGCCCGCTCCACGCGCCGCCGGTCATGCGCTTCGCCTCCGCGTACGCGCGCCGCTTCTTCGCCTGCGCGCGCCGCCGCGACTTGAACCCGTCGTCCGTTTTTTGCCGCTGGTAGTAGTACGTCACGCACTCCGCGGTGGTGCGCCCGTCGATGAACGTCGCCACGCGCTTGAAGTTTTTGCCGTACGACGCAAACTTCTCGTGGAAAATCTTCTTCTCCCACTCCGCCCACGGCCGCGTGTGTTTCAACAGCTCCAGCTCGGCTTTCGGGTCCTCCACCAGCGCGTTGCGGTTCGCGGTGAACGCGCCGAAACGCGCATCCTCCGGGTCCAAAATCTGCGCCGGGAGCTTCACCAGCGTCTTCAGGCGCTCGCGCGCCTGAAGCTCCTGGATCATCTGCAGCTCCTCGTACTCCGAGCGCGCCGCGCCGCCGAAAGAGCCGCGCGCGCCGCCGAAGCCCGCGCCGGCGCCGGCGTGCCGCGAGGACCCGCGCGTGCCCAGCGCCGGGAGCTTCCCCCCCGGCCGCACGCCCATCTCCTTCTCGAACGAACGCAGGTCCTCGTGCTGCATGCGCAGGCGCCACCGCTCGCGTCGCTTCAGGTACGTCACCGCCAAACTAAGCGCCTTCTCGCGCGTCGCCTCGCGCCGCGCGCGCAAAACCTTCGTCACCGCCGCGCGCGCCGCGAGCCGATCAGGGTCGCGTCGTTCGCGCGTCGCGTTCGCCAACGCGATCGTTTCAACAGAGACGCGCGGCAGCTCGTGCGGCAGCGGAAGGCCGCACGTGTTCTTCAAACCCAAGTGCGACGTCTCCGCCAGACGCGCGTTTTCGCAGACTATTTGCGACACCAGCGCGACGCGGGGCTCGCGACCGGCGAGCATGCGCTGCACGGCGCGCGCCGACGCGCGCGCGGCGGCGGAGTCTTTATTGTCTCTGTGCGACTTTTGTTTCTGTTTCTTTCCCCCTTTCTCCTTAAGAAGCTCCTTCTCCTTCTCCTCGGCGTCAATCAAGCCGGCTTTGCGACGTAACTCCTCCGCGCGCGCCTCCGCCTGGCGCGCCGCCTGCGCGGCGCGCGACGACGCCTTCTCGGCGCGCTCGACGCCGCTGCTCACTCCCTCCAGCTCGCGTCTGAGTCTCGCCTCCTGGTGCTGTTTCTGCTCGTCCATCTGCTCGCGGTCGCTCCGCTCGCGGTCTTCGGACTCAGCGATCTCGCGCTCGAGCGCGGCGATGCGCGCGTCGGTTTCGTCCATCGCCCGCAGAATCTCAGCCTTGGCTTTCTCCGCGCCGGCTAGCATCTCGCGCCGCGCCGCCGCCTCCGCCTCGCTCGCCGCGGCCGCCGCCGCGCGCGCGACGGGGTCCATCGGCGTGCGAGGCGGAGGGGCGTGCGCGCCCAGCGGCGACGGCGACGGCGCGCCCGACCGCGAGTCGTCCCCGGCCGACAGAAACGGGTTCGCCGAGAGCGACGGATGCGTTTTGCGCGAAATCGGGTGAGAACCCGAGAGCGCCGCGAGGGAAAACGGAGGCGTCCCGGCGTCGACGCGCGCGTCGTCGGGGATGGGCACGGAGGGCGGCCGGTGCTCCTGTTCCGTTTCTGGTGCCCGGCTTTCCGAGGCAACGCCGGTACTCTTGCTGCGCGCCAAGCCCTGGCCCCACCCGAGCTTCTTGCGCTTCGGCGCCGGCGACTCGGGGTCGCCGCCGGCGTCCGCCGACGCCGGCGCCGAGAGGTGCCTGGCCAGCCCCCCCCCGGGTTGCGCGCCGGGGCCCGCAAACGGCTCCATCGTGGGCGTGGGGGCCGCGGAGACGCTCTTCAGAATATCCCGCGAGGCGGCGTGGGCGGCGTACGCGGCGTCCGGTGGGGGTCGCCCCGCGGGCAGAGGCGGGCGCGCGCCCCCGCCGCCGAGGGGGAGCTCGCCATCCTCCTCCGCCCCGAACGCGCCCGAGTGCCGCCGTTCCGCTCCCCGGCCCCAGCGCTCCGCGCGGCGGTCGTCCCAGGGCTCGCGCGAGGCCGATCCATCGCGAGGTTGAGGCTCGGGGATCTCTCCGATTTCGCCCTCGTCGTAGCCTCGGTCGCGGTCGCGGTCGCGCGGATGAAGAGAGGGTCTGTTTTTGTTGTGCCCCGCGCCCGGGCCGTGCATCATGCTCGGCCGGCCCGCGTTGGGGTACCCGCCCCTGCCGTGCATCATGCTCGGGCGATTCATCACCGCGGGGTTGCCCGCGTTGGGGTCGAACCCGCGTCCGGGGTGTCCGCCTCGACCGGTGCCCCAATTTCCGCCCCGCCCGGGCGGGGGGCCGCGATCGTTCGGGCCGCGGTACCCGCCGTCGTTGTACGAATGATCGTACCTTCGATCGGGGGGGCCGCCCGGGGGGGCGTTCGGATTCGGCCCGGGGGGGGCGCCTCGGTTGTCGTACCCGTCGCGTCGGTCGTCCTGATGATGGGTCAAGGTGGAGGCGTGAAAAGAGGCGGTCAGAGGAACGTCGCGAGGGACGTCGAGCGAGGGACTCCTCCGGCCAACATGTTTCACACCAGCGCCCGAATCGAACGAAGGCTCTCGAATCTGTCCACGGGCGCGGGAAAAGTGTGTTCGCGTACCTGACGACGACGGTCGTACCCGCCGGGCCCGCCGTAGCCTCGGCGGGCATCGTGGGGGTGGCGTCTGTCCGACATGTCGGTCCGGCGATTCCGGACCGCGACGCGCCGCGCACTCTGGCCACGGGTGAAGGTTCGAGACCCTAAAAATGCGCAAAACGTGGGAGGTGTGCTCTTCCACTGCGCGATTCCACGACGTCCGTCGCCTCAAGTCAAGAAATGCGTCGGTGACGAAAACGACGTCATCCCTCCTGTCCACACAGTGCCCCGCGCCACCTCCACACGTCATGTCGTGCGCGTCCGCGTGCATCGCGCGCGCGGCGTACGCCTCCTCGAGCGCGCCGCGGAGCCGCGCCGACTCGAAACCCGCGTCGTCGCTGGGGCGGAGGGCCGCGCTCGCGGTCGGGGTCGGCGTGCTCGGCGGTGCCGTGTCACCCCTCCCCGCCTCCGCGCTCCCCCTCGCGCCTCTGGGCGCGGTGAAGGCGGTTGGGGGCGCGAAACGCGTCGGTTTGTCCGCGGACGAGGTGGCGGCCATTCTGAAGGAAGACCTGGTGACCGGGCAGTACTTCGTCACCGGCAACCTCACGCGGGAGGTGTTCGACGATAACTGCCGATTCAAGGACCCGACGAACGACGTTCGCGGATTAAGCAGGTACCTCACCGCGCTGGGGTTGCTGTTCGACCCGAAGGACTCAGAGGTGAAACTGATGAAGATCGAGGTCACGAGCCCCACGACTATCGAAACGGACGGGACGTTACGAGGATACCTGCGGTTCCCCTGGCACCCGCGCGTGGACCCGTACGCGTTCCACACCACGTACACACTGGACCCCGAAACGAAGCTCGTCGTCGACCAGTCGCAGACGTGGTCCATCTCCGGCGCGCGCGCCATCGCGGAGACGTTCACGCCGACGTGAAACAGTCGTTGTGTTGATAAACGATCGTGTTTCGTGACACTCGCGTTCGCTAGTCCCGGAAGTACCGCGCCATCTGCACCTCCTTGCGCTTGAACTCGCACTTCTCGTAAAACGGTTGGTTCTCCTCGGAGCAATCGAGGATCACCTTGTAGCACCCCATGCGCTCGGCGACGCGCGTGAGCGCGGTGACGATCACCAGCCCCATGCCGCGCCCTCGGCACTGTGCGTCCACGACGATATCCTCGATGTGCCCGCACAGACCGCACCCGCGCGCGAACTTGCGCTCGAGCACCAGCGTGCCGGACGCGAGCAACCGCCCCTTCTCCTCGACGACGAACACGAACTCCGGCCCGTGCCTCGTTTCCGCGAACCGCTCCTGCCACTGCTCACGGGTGACGTTCCCCGCGGACGTCAGCTGCGCGAGCAGCTCCATGAAACCCTTGTCGAAGTCCTCCGCCTCGAGCTGACGCACGAAGATCATCTCGCCGTCCTTCTGGTCGCGCCGAGCGGGCACCAGCAGCGATCGAGGCGGCTTTTTGGATTTGCGCTGCGCCGTCTCGCGCAACAACAGACCCGCGACGAAGCCCACGGCGAAACGAATCGACCCGCCGCCCTGGAAGTACACCATCTTCGCTCTGCGACGCGCGCGATGCTCCCTTCGTACCGCCGACGCGGCCGAGCGCTCGCGTGGGTCTCTGTCGACAGAGACGCGCCGTCCAGACTGGCGCACTCGATCCGGCTCGCTTCTGAGACGCTGCAGTTTAGCCAGCTCAGCACGAAATGCCGTCCCGGTCGTCTTGAAGCGTCGGGGCCCGAGATTGGAACCGGGCCCCGTTTTCGACGGACGCCGACGAAAACGACGCCGTCGAGAAGTTGACATCGTTCGCGTTTCGCACTTCGACGACGCGCGGGCGGTTCGTCCTCCCGCGCGGCGCGATGGGTCGCATCACGATTTTCACCTCCACGTCGTGCGGCCACTGCCGCCGCGCGAAGGCGACGCTCGAGTCCCGGGGGTTCGCGTACAGCGAGGTTTCTCTGTCGGCGCATCCCGAGCGGCGCGAGGACATGACTGCGCTCGCGAGCCGGGTGACGGTGCCGCAGATCTTCCTCAACGAGACGCACTTCGGGGGAAACGACCAACTCGAGAGACGCGTCCGGGAGGACCCCGACGGGTTCGACGAGGAAGTCAGACGGGCGCTGGCTATGCCTGACCCGAAGGACGCGCGGCTACGAGCGAGTGAGCCGTCCGGGGTGGCATCCGACGACGACGACGTCACGTTCTTGAAACCTCCCCGAGACGCGTCTTCCGCGTCTTCCGCGTCTTCCGCGAATGGAGAACCCTCGCACGACCGCGATCGCGCGCCGGACCACTTCGAGGCGACGCTTGCCCTCTCGAAGGCCCTGCGTGACCGCGGCGCGATCCGCGACCGGGCGAAAGGCGCGCGCGTTCACGCGCGGTGTTTCGACGGGGCGGCGTTTCGCGAAGCGACGCGCGCGGCTTTTTT
>Ga0181563_10005788_pt1 | contig 11236 bp, 17 predicted proteins | sample 011ome_25_FD_133759 | JGI IMG/M metagenome (GOLD analysis project Ga0181563, IMG submission 133759) | Coastal salt marsh microbial communities from the Groves Creek Marsh, Skidaway Island, Georgia - 011512CT metaG (megahit assembly) | ecosystem: Environmental > Aquatic > Marine > Intertidal... | reverse complement strand
TGTATTATTCCATTATAGAATTCAATCAAGCTAATGAAATGCTTATATGTACGGCGAGTACAAAAGCGAATAAGGGTTTCAAAGGCTGGTCTAGACAAGGCGAAGTGGCTAGGTTGAGGCGAGGGACTCTGAAATAAAAGTCGCCGTTCGGGGTAAGGAAGTCGCAAGGCTAGACTTACCAAAACCGACTTGAGACCGTGCTAGTTATGAGATAGCAAGCGGTAAGAAAATTACTGAGGATATAGACGCCTTATCATTTATATGAAATCTAGTCAGTAGTGCAAATGAAATTATGAGCAAGATACAGGTACTGAATAGGTAACAGGTAACGTAATAGTCAGTGGTGGACGGACGCAACGGGTAAGCGTGCAAGCGTGGATAGTCGGGGTTGTCTCAGGCTGTGTAGCCTGACTGACGAGCTCAAAAGAGCGAAACAACAAAATAACAAGCGAGGAATATTATGTTTACTAAGAGACATTATGAAGCTATAGCCGAGCTAGTAGGCTCACAATTACTAGACGTTAAATCAACTTCAAACCAATCAGCTATTATTAATGACTGGTGCAAAATGTTTGAAGATGATAATCCACGTTTTAAGCGTGTTAATTTTATAAAAGCTACACTTGAAGCTTATGCAAAAAATAAGAGGGAAAATAATGAATAGACAATTACAAAACGCAATGAATGACGACGAGTCATATGCTTACAAGGTAGAAGCTAATCAGGATTACGCAAAAGCTGAGTTATCAGCTAAGCGTATAACTAGGCTTCAATATATCATGATAATGCGAGATATAGAGAAAGGTATACTACCTTATATCGACTAAGTTACACTGATGAGACTTCAATAGTCGAAACGCCGTGAGGCGTCTGTAACAATTAACTAAAAAGCGAGGATATTATGCCTAAAACATACAGCGTACAAGTAGACATTACATTCACAAAAAACATTTACGATATCGAAGCGACAAGCGAAGATGACGCACGTAAACAAGCGGAAGAGTTAGCCTATGACTATCACAATGGGGAAGTCATAATTGGTACGCAAGCTGTCAGCGTGCATGAATCATAAGTTATACTGATGAGCTTTCAATAAGCGAAACGCCTAGCAATAGGCGTCTATAACATTTAACAGCGAGGTAAAAATGCAAGTAATAAAATTATATCTTCCTATGCAAAATAACAACGGGGATGACTTGATGTATCAGCATAGTTTATTTATAGATAAGGTAGCCGAACACAATGACCGTATAACTGGCTTCACTAGGTTTGAGGCTGAAGGGTTTTGGTTTGACGGTGACATGGCGTATAAGGATAATATTAAAATATACGAGTTTCATGTATCTAATAAGAATATGCCTTATGCGTATACATTGCTCAAGCGTCATGCTGTGACTTTATGTCGTAAAATGGAGCAAGAGTGTATCTATCTACAAGTTAACAATGAAACTGAGTTAGTGAGGTAGATGATGACTGAAGAGACAATAATAACAATAATGGGGAACGTCGATAACGTGTTGCTGGCTGTGGGTATCTATTACTCACTAGCTAGCATTGAGCACTACATGGACGCCTTCTTTACAAACTACAAAGCGTCACCTCAGGTGCTGGCGTGCGTCTCAGGATGTCTAGCTAATACTCTAAGTGACGGTATAGGCTTCCTAGTGACTGGCAGCTGGGAATGGGCTTTGTGGGTAATGCTGGGGTGCATATCAGGTATGCTGGTCATTCCAGTGCTAGAGTATATTAACAGTAAAAACAGTACTACTGACGAGACTTAATGAGTCGAAACGCCGTGAGGCGTCTAGTACAAACAATTAACAGCGAGGTAAAAATGAAACAAGCTAAACATAAAATAGCTAAGGATAAAATTAATCATCATTTACAGTTTAACGTCTTAAAAGATAGAAGTGACTGTGATATTACTCTTACTGAAGATATAGCGAAGATATTCGCTAAGTCTCGTGTAACTAGTAAATTTCACGTAGCTGACATCTATCAAGGACATACTGACGGTGACTTATTCAGAGTCATTAAAGAAAAAGAAACTACTCTTAATTCTGACCGTCAGTTAATGACTTGGGACGATAAGGTTGAAGATGATGAAAGTCCAGTGGAAACTATAGAACGCAAAATTAAACACTTAAAGAGTATTCTAATAGATGACAACGGGCTTATCATAAATAGAAGATATAGCCGTGAGGTTATGCTTAACTACATTGCTAGACATATCTTTTTCATGGTCAAGGAAGGCTTAGTAGAAAGTGTAAATAGCACTAGTGCACACGCTTATATGTTTACTCATAACAGGGTAGCTAAAGTGTTTGATTACTTTAATTATAAAGTGATGAGATACGCTACAAATGATATGGGTATCAGCACGAGAGTAGTGCCTGATATACAGCGTTTGCTGTTGTCTAATTACAACAGAGAAACTGACAGTAAATATTTCAAAGATAAAGTACGTGAGTTTATAGATGACTTGAATACTTTGATACTTTGGATACGTGGCTACGTTTACAATGGTAATCATAGGCTTGAGTTTAACTTTACTGTGAGTGACTTTGTAGATACTAGCGTATCAGATGACTTTGAGTATCTACTAGGTGATAGCAGTAGGTTGCACTGGGTCTATGATGAAGACGGACAAGTGTTCGACATTGCTAACTATCTATCAGTAAATAAATATAGATAATAGTACTACTGACGAGACTTCAATAGTCGAAAACCCTGACCAGTAAAGTGTCGGGGTTCTAGTACAATTAACAGCGAGGTAAAAAATGGTAGACATGACAAGCCGTAAGTATCTTGAGTCGTACTTTGAAGATGAGGTTGACTCACCTGAGGATGTACAAAATAAGATACTATTGGTGATGAAGGAAGACGGTATCATGGAGCGAAATGAAGAGGGTCAGATAACTCTATTCAAGAAGCGTCCATTACTCAAATACTTGAGGATAGCTTTTCCTGGCATCAAGCCTAGCACTATCAATAGACAGCTTAATAATCTGTTTAAGGAAGGTGTATTGACCATATGGACTAAGTATAAGACTAAGCCATATGTCATTAAGGGTAGACTGTATGAGTCACGCTTTAAGCGAGTCACTGACAAGCGTAGGCGTTCCACTACTGATATGCTATTCGATATTCTTATGGGTGATGACCCTAAGAAGAGGCTTAGGTATCTTCAGGACTCATTACAGTATGGCTATAAGCCTACTAACTTAGATGTATAAGGGAGTAAGTAGGAAGTAATATAGCTGTATATATAGCTAGGGAGACAGGGGGTTACATCTTATATGGGTACTTTAATCACCTGTTTCCTTATTTAACAACAACTTAGCGAGGTATTATGAATATATTTGTATTAGACAGACATCCACGTACCTGTGCTCAATATCATTGTGACAAGCACGTAGTCAAAATGATACTTGAGACAGCTCAGATGATGTGCACCGTACTCAATGAGTTAGGATACGAGACGCCTTACAAGTCTACACATCCTAAACATCCATGTACGCTGTGGCTCAAGGAGTCTAGGAATAATTACTTATGGACTAGACAATTAGCTAAGGGACTCAATGCTGAGTACAAGTTACGCTATAACAAAACTGATAATCATAAGTCATGGGACGTTATAAAAAGCTTACCAGCATTACCTAAAGAGTTACCACTTAAGGACTTAACTGAATTTCCACAAGCTATGCCTGATAAGTATAAACATGCTAACCCTGTCGTTGCGTATCGTACGTACTACAGACAGGACAAGCGGGACTTTGCTACGTGGAAACTAGCAACACCTATATGGTGGAATGACAACACATACACATACTAACCAACAAAGGAGAATAAATATGAGTGAACTAACAACAGAAATGCTAGAGGCTGACTCTAAGCCAGCTAATAAATCACCTGTCGGGTGGAATCCAGTAAGAGAGAGACATTACAAACAATTCTTAAGGACACTAGACTGGGATGACTTTGGTAAGATTGACGCAGTACGTCGTTATATGTACGAGACTTGGATAACTAAGGGTGTACATCCTAATGACCTGAAGAAACCTTATCACGTCGGGAAGCTAGATAAAGAGGACTATGGGTCTGAGTTTTAAAGTACCCATATAAGATACCAATACACATTAACCTAAGGAGTATACATGGTAGAGATATTTAAAAACATCAAAGAGTACGCCGACGAGTTAGACCATGAAGCTGAGATGATTCGACTAGGTAAACAGCGAGTCAATAAGCGTAGGGTCTCTCACGTCCAGCGTGAAGAGGAGTCAGTGACCAGCTATGGTAAAGTCATGGTGGCTAATACCATACGACCACTGGCTGAGAAGATACAAGAGTATCTAGAGTCTAATGCTGAAGCTAAGGGTCAGCCTGAGAAAGCTTTTATTAAGCTTCGAGAGATTGAGCCTGAGGTTTCAGCCATGATATGTGCTAAGCATGTCATCAATACTATCACTCAGCATAAGCCATTGACGGCTACGAGTATTGCATTGGGTGGTAAGATTGAGACTGAGACATCTCTTAGAAACTTCAAGAACTTAAACCCTGAATTGTTTGACGCAGTTAAGAATGACTTAGACAAGCGTTCATGGAACTACGCATACAAGAGACGTAAGCTGAAGGAATCAGCTAAGCGTGACAACGTGGCTATGTGGGAAGAGTGGACTACGGAAGAGAAACTACACACAGGCATGAGACTCATTGAGTTTATGCAGTCAGCTACGGGTATGATTGAGTTTGGACTTGAGGTTATCAATCGTAAGCGTACTAAGATAATCAAGCAGACAGCTAAGACTAGGGAATGGATAAAGAATAGGAATAACTTTAACGAGCTTCTTAATCCTGAGTATCTACCAACTGTTATGCCGCCTAGAAACTGGGAGACAGTGACAGGTGGTGGATACTGGACGAAGGAATTACCTGAACTAGATTTAGTTAAGCAAAAGAATAAGTTATTTAAGCGTGAGCTTGAGAACTTTGATATGCCTGAGGTATACAACGCAGTCAACCGTATGCAAGCAACTGGCTTCAAGGTTAACAAGTTTGTATTAGATGTAATGAAGCACGCTTGGGACGAGGGTATTGCTATGGGTGGTATGCCACCAATTAAAAACATGGAGATACCTAACAAGCCACATGACATAGACACTAACGTTGAAGCTAGGAAGGAGTGGAAGAAACAAGCTGTCATCTGTCACACAGAGAATAGCCGTATGTTTTCTAAGAGATTACTGTACGCTAAGATACTGTGGGAAGCTGATAAGTTTAAAGATTATGAGAACATATACTTTCCACTTCAATTAGACTTCAGAGGTAGAGCCTATTGTGTACCAGCGTTCCTAAATTATCAGGGAATATCAGGTGCTAAAGCTTTACTTGAGTTTAGTCATGGTAAAGAAATCACTGAAGATAATTCAGGTGGCTTTTGGTTAGCCGTGCACGGTGCTAACGTGTGGGGCAACGATAAGATTACTCTCGAAGAGAGAGCAGACTGGTCTATGGACAAGGACAACATGCAAATGTTTCGTCGTATTGTTGAAGACCCTATTGTCAATCGGGAATGGGAAGAAGCTGACTCACCATTTCAATTCCTCGCTTGGTGTAAAGAGTGGGTTGAGTTTCAGGACACAGGCTACGGCTTTGTGTCTCACTTACCTGTCTCGATTGACGGTAGCTGTAATGGGTTACAGTTATACTCGCTAATGTTACGTGATGAGAAGGCTGGCAAGCTGGTCAATGTAGTGCCTAGTGATAAACCACAGGACATATACCAACTTGTCGCTGACTCAGTAATAGAGAAACTGAAACAAGATAAAGCTGAGGGCAAGCCTTATGCACACGCATGGTTAGAGTATGGAGTAAAGCGTAGTACCACTAAGCGTAGCATTATGACTATATGCTATGGGTCTACAAGATACTCATGCACTGACTTTGTTGTCGAAGACTTGACCAAGCGTAAGGATAAGGGAGAAGAACATCCGTTCACTAATGATGTCTTTAAGCCAGCAATTTATTTAGCTGGTGTTATATGGGACAGCATTGGTGATAACCTGACATCAGCACGTCAGGGCATGGACTATCTTCAACAGATAGCTAAGGTTGTATCCAAAGAGCAATTACCTATACATTGGATAACACCTGTTGGCTTCCCTGTGTATCAATCCTATCCTGAAATGAAATCCAAGAGAGTCAAGACTATGTTACTCGGTGAGGTTATCAAGCCTAGAGTAAACTATGAGACTGACAAGACGGATAAACTGAGGATGAGCAATGGGGTTGCACCTAACTTTGTACACTCATTAGACTCGGCAGCTATGATGAGGACTGTCAACATTGCATATGACAATGGCATTAGAAACTTTTGTAATGTGCATGACAGCTTCGGAACTACAGCAGCCGACGTTGAGATGTTAAGTGTATCATTGAAGCAAGCCTTCATTCAGACATTCACAGAGACGGATGTACTTAAAGAGTTTAAAGAAGATGTTAAAGCACAGCTACCTGTTGAACGACATGATGAGTTACCTGAAGAACTAGACAAGGGTGACTTAGATATCCAGCAGCTAACAGACTGTGATTTCTTCTTCGCTTAAAGTACCCATATAAGATAATAAAACCATAATCAAGGAGATAAAATGGCAACACAACAAAATGAAAAAGTAGTAACACCTATTGGCGTTAGTCAGTATGCGTGGTTGACCCAGCCTGATACTCGCTTTGATGAGAATGGACATTATAAAACTAATCTCATCTTAAAGACTGAGGACGCTGGAGAGTTAATGCAACGCATTGACCGAGCTTTAGAAACTTCTAGAGAATTAGCTCAAGAAAAAGCTAAGGGCAAGAAGGTTAAACAAGCTGACGCACCTTACTTTGAAGAGGTAGATGAAGCTGGTAATCCTACTGGTAACACTATCTTTAAATTCAAATGTAAAGCACAGATAGTATCTAAGGACGGCACAATTATACCTAACAAGGTGGCATTGTTTGACGCTAAAGGTACACCAATGAAAGATGTAAACGTATGGTCAGGCTCAGAGATAAAAGTATCAGCTGAACTTATTCCATACTATACAGCTATGGTTGGTGCTGGTGTTTCTATGAGACTGAGAGCAGTACAAATAATCAAGCTAGTAGAGGGCGGCGGCGGTAATGCCAAAGGCTTTGGGTTTGATGAAACAGATGGCTACGAACATCAGGAGACACAAGTTAACAATGACATGGAGAGCACGACTGAAACGGAAACCTCTGACTTCTAAAAAGGTTGGACTAGTTTACGGATTCAGGTCAGGACTTGAAGAACGAATAGCTGGGGAACTTAGAAGTCAAAGTATATTATATGAGTTTGAAGAAACTAAATTAAAGTACACTAAACCTGAGAAACTACATACTTATACACCTGACTTCTATCTTCCTGAGCAAAACATATTCATTGAAACAAAGGGATTGTTTACGACAGCAGATAGACAGAAAATGAAACTAATTAAGGAACAGTATCCTGAATTGGATATACGTTTCTTATTCAGCAATGCTAAAGCCAAGATAAACAAACGGAGTAAGACCACGTATGGTATGTGGTGTGAAAAGTATGGCTTCAAGTATGCTACTAAACATATTCCAAAGGAATGGCTATGCGAAATCAAAGAAAAGAAACCAAGTACATAGTGGTCTGTTGTTCTCACACTACACCTAATCAAGACTGGGGTAGCAGAGAGATGGACATAGAGGGACGCAAGGAAGGTTTACTCGAAGGTGGCTTTCATAAAGTAATAAAGAGAGATGGTACAGTAGAAGACGGTAGAGATATTGATTCAGCTGGTGGCTTCTTACATTACGAGATGAATAGAGCCAAGCACCAACCAACTAATAAAAATTCTATTGGGATTGTGTTAGTAGGTGGTAGACAAGATGACGGTACAACTGATTGTAACTACACCCTCGAACAATTTAAAGCATTGAAGTGGACAGTAGATGATTTGAAGAAGCAGTATCCTAATGTCATAGAAATCATGGGACATAGGGACATCTTCTACACGACTGAGCCTGAGTTTAATGTACAAGAATTATTAAAATAAAATGGAGAAAAAATTTATGGACGCATATGAAAAAAGAAAACAGAAATACACACAAGTTGTAGTAACACATGAAGTAAAACAAATGCTAGACGCTATCACTAAAGAAACATTTAGAAGTGGGTCAGGTGAGGTAGCGTTCTTAGTATCTCAAGCTTACAAAAAACTACAAGACAGAAAGCCGTACGATTAAGTACCCCTATAAGAATGGAACAAAATGAAAGCACATTTCTACACCATGCACCATGTTCGTCGTGTGGGTCTAAGGATAACTTAGCCGTATACAGTGATGGACACAGTTATTGTTTTGGATGTGGATATCATACAAATGGAGAGTCAATGACAACACCTACCACCACTAAAGACACTACTGACTTTGTCAGTGGTACTGTCACCGCTCTTGCCAAACGCAAACTAGATGTCGATACGTTACAGAAGTTTGATTATCAAATAGGCACAGCTCATAAGAGACCAGTGCAGATAGCTAACTACTATAACAAAGACCATGAACTAGTAGCTCAGAAGCTACGCTACCCTGATAAAAGTTTTCAGTGGATTGGTGAATCTAAAGACGCTCAGTTATTTGGTCAACATCTATGGCGTGATAAAGGTAAGATGGTTATTGTTACAGAGGGTGAGATTGACGCTCTCTCTGTCTCGAAAGTAAATCAAAATAAATATCCTGTAGTATCAGTTAAGACTGGGGCTAAGGGGGCAAAGCGTGATTTACTTAAAGAGTTAGAATGGCTTGAGGGTTTCGACTCTGTCGTTCTAATGTTTGATAATGATACAGCTGGTAAAGAGGCTGCCACTGAATGTGCAAAAATCTTCTCACCAAACAAGGCAAAGATATGTTCGTTGCCTTTGAAGGACGCAAACGAAATGCTATGTGCTGGTAAATCACAACAGCTTATCGACTGCGTTTGGTCAGCCAAAGCTTATCAGCCCGACGGTATTGTAGCTGGGGCTGACCTTTGGGATGACATACAGAAGGAAGATAATTATGTCACAGTGCAATATCCTTTCGACTGTCTTAACACTAAGACACATGGACTACGTAAAGGTGAGCTAGTTACTGTCACTGCTGGTAGTGGTGTAGGTAAGTCTAGTTTCTGTAGACATGTAGCTTTACATTTACTGAAAAATAATTTCAGCGTTGGCTACATAGCACTAGAGGAATCTATCAAGCGTAGTGCACTGGGTATCATGGGAATAGAAATGGGTAAGCCATTACATCTAGACCGTACTGGTGTTGATGATAAGAAACTTAAGGCTGTCTTCGATAAGACTGTAGGCAGTGGTAAGTTTTATTTATATAATCACTTCGGTTCAACTGCTAGTGACAACTTACTATCTAAGATTAGATACTTAGCTAAAGGGTGCAGCGTTGACTTTGTAATACTTGACCACTTACACATGGCACTGTCAGCTGTGGGTGATGAGACTACAAGTGACGAGCGTAAACTTATAGATTATACAGTATCAAAGCTTAGGACTCTAGTAGAAGAGACAGGGATAGGACTGATATTGGTATCACATCTTAAAAGACCTGAAGGTAACAAAGGTTATGAGGATGGAGTAGCAGTATCAATGAATAGTTTACGTGGGTCTGCGTCAATCGGACAGTTATCTGATATGATAATAAGTATGTCTAGAGATTTACAATCAGACAAGAACTTGGCTCAAGTAAATATTCTTAAGAACAGGTTTAGTGGAGAGACAGGCAAAGCTTGTACTCTTTACTATGATTTAGCAACAGGATGTTTAACGGAGACAGATGGAGATGTACAGGACGACTTCTAACGTGGAATATAAATCAGTACAATGGACACAGATAATTATGCACGCCCTCAAGGAGACTGAGGAGACTAATCATATTATTCAAATTCCTGTTGGTACTGAACACGCAGAAAGTTTATTAAACATGGCTCTTGACCAACTCGTAGAAGAGGGGGACAACAGAGCATTACAGGTCGAGGTAGTAAAACACCCCGTGCATTAATGGAAAAGAAAAGATACTTACCTAAACTAGATATCATAAAGCGAGAGTTTGTTATGGTGTATTGGTATGACATAGAGTCAGATAGTAACTGGCGTGACATGGATGACCTAATCACAGACGAGTTACCTATATGTATATCTAGTGGATGGTTAATTAAAAAAGATAACAAGGTTACTAGACTCGCTAGTGACTTCAACATTGATAGTGATGGCAAGATAAAAGATGTTGGCAACACTACCATTATTCCTACTTGTGTAATACAAAAAATAATTAAAATAAAATTATGAAGAAAAATGACAAGGGTCACTGGGCTGAGCTGTTCGGCAAGGCGTGGTTGGTTGAGCAAGGCTATTGGGTATTCACTAACGTTGCACCGCAAGGTGTGATTGACTGTGTTGCTATCAATAAGAAGACACATGAATGTATCTACATTGATTTCAAATGTGCATACTACAATCCAAAGGGATGGATTACTTCACGCATTACTAATGCACTTGGTAATAAGCTTGGGGTAAAAATAGTTTACGTCTGTCCTGATACTAAAAAGGTTTGGTTCAAGCGTGACCTAAAAGAATATAGAAAACAGTTAAGCAAAGGAGAACATTTAAAATGAAGAGGAGATATGTTTTTGATATAGAGACTGATGGTTTCTTAGAAGAAGCAACTAAAGTACATTGCATTGTCTTATATGATTTAGACACCAATGAATTAATTGACGGTGACACAGAAGACCAGCTATCTTTAATGAACCGTGCTAAACTATTGGTCGGACATAACATAATTAAATTTGATTTACCTATGTTAAAGAAACTACATGGGTTTAAACCTAAAGGAGAAATCTTTGACACCATTATCGCTACACGTTTATTATTCCCTGACATTAGAGACGCAGACTTTAAACGTGGTAATGACTTTCCCACTAACCTTATAGGTAGGCACAGCCTTGAGTCATGGGGACACCGCATTGGTAAGTACAAGTCACACATAGAAACTGACTGGAAAACTTTTACACCTGAGATGTTAGCGTACTGTAAACAAGACGTCTTGGTTAACGTTGGTTTGTACAATGCTATTGAGAAGAAAGGTTATTCAGCTAAGGCTATGGAACTAGAGCATGACGTTGCTAAGATTATATTCAAGCAAGAAC